>Ga0190363_1000203_pt1 | contig 33702 bp, 38 predicted proteins | sample 48721867_MG_FD_161272 | JGI IMG/M metagenome (GOLD analysis project Ga0190363, IMG submission 161272) | Hydrothermal vent microbial mat bacterial communities from Southern Trench, Guaymas Basin, Mexico - 4872-18-6-7_MG | ecosystem: Environmental > Aquatic > Marine > Hydrothermal vents >... | reverse complement strand
AAGCATCCAAGGATAAAAAGATCTTTGATAGAACAGAAAAAGAATTTAGAGAACTTGTCTATTCGATAGTAGAAGGGTTTTCTGAGGACTTAGATCTCAATTTCAACAAGATATACTTTAGGAAAATGAGGACTAAATGGGCAAGTTGTAGTTCAAAGAAGAATTTAACTATAAATAAGTTGATGAGGTACCTACCTCTAAACTTGATTGAATACGTGATTTTCCACGAATTAGCTCACCTAATTGAGAAAAAACACAATAAAAATTTCTGGTCTATTATTTCAAAGAAATTTGATAACTATGAAGAACTAGAAAAAGAGTTGTTTGTGTATTGGTTTTTGATTCAGAAGACTAAGTTAAATTATAAAGATCGTTGAGGAGAGTCCGTGTTAGAATTTTTTATATTATTTCTCGAATTGCTCTATTAACTAAGAATTAGCCCTACGCATAATTAATCTATTTTTGTGATTAAATTTGTTTTTAGGTTTTGCTTTATAGCTTTGATCTGGGTGCTGCTCTTCTTGAGCATCACCAAACTGACCTTCCCGAGACAAAAACCAACCAAAAGGTAAATAGTCAGCACTAACTGATGACTTCTATCTCTGATCTGATTCTGGTTAGAGAACCGTGATCGTTCTCCTCACCGAGATCCCTGGCCTTGTTTTGTGCACTGTTATTGCATCAGTGAAAAACTTTTCTGGCATTATTGGCGTGTTCTGCAAAACTGGTTTTGTTTCCTCATAGCTGACCTTCTTGCTCTGCTTCTTTCCATCAGTTACTTTATGTTTATCCCCTGCTGTAGGATAAATCCGCACCCAACTGTCTTAGACAATCAACAAACTCTGGAAATGATACCGAAATGGACTCTGCAGTATCAATATTGGTTTCACCTTCAGCCCTCAATCCCGCAATTGCCAACGCCATCACTACTCTGTGATCATTCCAGCCATGAACCCTTGCACCTTTTAATGACTTTATCCCTTTAATCCACAGATAATCTCTTCCCTCTTTAATCCTTGCCCCCATCTTTTCCAACTCGTTACTCATGGCTTTAAGTCTGTCGCATTCCTTGTAGCGAAGATGCTCCACATTCTTTATGATAGTTTTCCCCTTAGCGAATGATCCAAGAACAGATACTATCGGAACGAGATCCGGATTCTGGGAAAGATCAATCTCAATCCCGGAAAGTTTTCCATCACCTTTTATAATCAATTCATTTTCCTTGGTTTTCAGATCCACCCCCATGTTTTTCAAAATTTCAATGATCCTTCTATCCCCTTGTTTTGAATCTCTGAGCAGATTCTTTATGGTAACTTCAGATTCTGTCAGTGCCGCCGCAGCCAATATAAAGGCTGCCGATGAATAATCGCCTTCAATTCTATATATGCCCCCTTTATAGGTTTGATTTCCGTTTACATAAAAATTATTATTCTTAACTTCGATTCTTCCATCAAATTTTTTTATCACATCCAGGGTCAGATCAATGTATGGTTTTGACTTCAATTCCGTAATTATCTCTATCTTCGTATCGTTCGCAGCGAGTGGTGCACTAATCAGTAATCCAGAGATAAACTGAGAGCTGATATCCCCGCGAATTCTACAGTCCCCTCCCCTCAAGGGCCCTTGAACAGTTACTGGTGGTTTCCCATCCACTGATGTTGTCCTAACACCCAATTGTTCAAGTGCATCCAGAAGAGGCTGCATGGGTCTCCTCCGGATTGACTCATCACCCGTTAAAATAACCTTTCCATGACATAAACCACCAATAGAAGTCATAATTCTCAGGGTAGTTCCAGAATTCTTAACATCAATTACCTCTTTTGGGGTTTTTAATTTTCCGGAGATTCCAGTTATTTGAATTTTTTTATTTTTATCAAATATCTTAATCTCTGCACCAATTTTTCTACATGCCTCAACACTCGCCATTGTGTCATCAGAAATCAATGGATTTTGAATAATGGATCCCCCTTTAGCAAGTGAGCCGATAATAATAGCTCTGTGGGTATAGCTTTTACTTGGCGGGGCAGTTACTGTACCTCGCAATTCAATAGAGGGCTTAACCATTATATCCATCTTAGATAATCAAATTTAATCGAATTTGCAGGAAGATCCTCCTTCTTTTTTAAAGAGAAAAATATATCGAGGGTCATATTCATAGCAATCAGGAAAACCCTCTTCGTATATTCCTTCTTCGGAAGTTTATTAAACCCCTTATCCTTCTCCAGGACGCTCCAGAATTTTTCAAATTTTTCCCTTTTGCTTAGTGGTTCCATTTTTTGACCTCGGATAATACGAGGGAATCGATCTTGATTTCAAATTTGCGTTTACCCGATAACAATAAAGCCTCGGGATCTATCTCTCTGTGCTGAATTATCCCCTCGTAGTTCTTCCCAGGAATTTGGGAAATACTTCCCTGCATTCATGAATCCATTCAATGTATTCGTCTGTCATTTTTTAGGTTTTTAAGCCATTCTATAATTTTATGCATCCTTTCCTCTCTACGTTCTTCTGCGTAGAGATATGCCTCATCCCTTGTGTCTTTAGTTATTAGAACTTTAACCTTTCCTATGTTGGAGCGTCCAGTTCTACCCCTCCTCTGTATGGCTCTTATCTCACTAGGAATTGGCTCGTAAAATATTACTAGATCTACTTGGGGTATGTCAATGCCTTCCTCGGCCACCGAACTGGCAACCAAGACATTATATAATTTGTTTTTAAAATTACTTAAGATCTTAATTTGTTCATCCTGCGATAAACCCTTTCCGTGTCTTGATGCCTGACCTATGAATTTGACTGGTTTTACATTTGGCAATTTCTCTAATACTGAGGTCAGATCGTCTATTGTATCCCTGTATTGAGCAAATACAATAATGAGTGAGTCTGATTTTTCATTTAGTTGTTTCTTTATCACATCCATCAGAACATTAATCTTGGGGTGTGATCTCTTGACATCTTTAACTAGGTCGTATGCCTTCTTAAACCTTTCATCATTGATTAAACTCTTTTCAGCCTTACTTAGATCCTTTTTCTCAAATAGCCTGTTGAGATAGTCCTTTAGAGGTTTAACCCCTTGTGTCTCCAAGAGTTCTAGACAATTATATACATGTAATGCAATATTCTGGTTATGAATCACACCAAAGAGGTAACCCTTTTTTCCTTTACCGATTCTCTTCTGTATGGAATCTCTCACATCTATCAAATCCTTTTTTGACACATATCTCATTGGTTTATAAGAGAGAAATCCACTACGCTGGAGTTTCCCTATCTTCTCATATAAAAGTTCTTCCAGTGGTCTCTGGATTAATTTTTGTTCTTCTGCAAGATCGGTTTTTAGCCAATGAATTTCAATATCCTTTACATATTCCCTGACATCTTCATCACTTCTCGATCTGGCTTCAATATTCTTTATGTATAGATTTTCTATCACCTCTTTTATCTTCTTTTTATTTCCTCCAGGAGAAGCGGTTAAGCCAAGAATCAGTCCTCCATATCTATTATAGTTCTTTGCAATTGGAACATAGGCATAGTTACCAATGGCTCTATGTGCCTCATCAACAACCAGTAGGTCAATAGAATTTAGATCATATCTATCTTTAATATCGTTCCTTATTATCTGAGGTGTAGAAAAAATTATCCTTGATCTATCCCAGACTTCACGTCTCTTATCTGGCTTCATACTGCCTGTAAAAACTGCCATCTCACCATCTACAGATAAAACCCTTTTGAATGTCTTCCTGTGCTGGTTTACTAATGGTTTCGTAGGTGCGAGTATTAATGCTTTAGAATCCTTTTTGGATAGAATTTCCGCAACGACCAATGCAGCGATAATTGTTTTTCCCAAACCAGTTGGTAAAACAACCAGTGTGTTTTGCCGTAGTGCTCTATTAGCAATCTTCAACTGAAAATCCTTTGCCTCTATGGTGTCTGGTTTTATATTTCTATGTTCAACATATCCGTCCTTAACTATAAAATTCCCCTCTGTAAAGTCGAGTAGTGTCAAATCCATGTTTTATTTGGATTTACTCCAAGATCCTCTCCACAACCTTTCTTGCTTCCCTCCTTTTTTTCTGATGCTCCTTCAAAAATTCGATCATCATCTCTGCACAGATCTTCTTGCATTCTCCACATTTTCTTCCTCCCGATTTACAATCTCTGTAAATTTCTTCCAGTTCATTATCATCATCAACAAGATGATAGAGAAATAACTCATATATCATGCAATCCTCTGGAATTCCCCCCTTTTCTTTCTGTTCTTTGGCAGTAGATCTCCCACCCGTTTTAGAATTCATAATCCTCTTTTTTACTGTTTCGAAATCATCGGTCAATGCTATATAAGACTTGGGGTCAGAAGAACTCATCTTTCCTCCATGAAGACCATGCATGAATTTATGGTATGTGGAAGAGGGCAGAATAAATTTGAATTCCTTCCGAAACCTAAAGGCGAGATCCCTTGTCAGTCTCATGTGGGAATCCTGATCCGCCCCAACTGGAACGACCGTTGGGCGAGGACCACCAAATTCTTCTAGTTGTGGATGAAGGATGTCGGCAGCCTGGGTTATTATTGAGAAAATTTTTCCCGGGGTTAGATCACCATAAATGGCTTTCAGTTCATTGAAGGTAACCCTCTTGGACAGGATGTCACGAAACCGGTAATAAGGCACCTTATAGTCTGTTTGAAACCAAAATCTGAGATTCTTTTCTGTTAAACCAAGAGCGACATAATTTGTCAAATATTCCCCTATAGCAGTCTCTCTTGCAGTTTTCAGGTCAATATCCCTGACAGTATAGGTTTCGAGGTCTGCAGAACACAAAAATATCTCCGCCCCCATCTTTTGATACCACACAATTTGATCCACAACCATCTTATGGCCAAGATGAAATTTCCCAGATGGCATCAAACCAGTCATCATCACAAATGGCTTCTTTTTTTCTATGGCATCGGAAATCCTTCCAAAATCTCTATGACCGAAGATTATGCCCCTTCTTATATACCTGTTGTCGGGGAATTTCTTCCTGAATCTCTCAAAGGATTCTATGCCGAATTCCCTGAATAGATTCTGGTAATCCTCTATGTCACCACTTCCCCATGGGTCGATTCTTGGATTCATTATGATTCATTATAATTGATAGTATGAGTATTCTAATATTAGATTGGAATGGAAAAAATCATCAGAACATCATCAAAATCTTATAAATTAATATGGAGAGTACTGCCGCACTAAAAGGTGTTATAATCCAGCCTATGAAGATCTTCATCACGAGTTTATTATTTACCATCCCCGACCCTTTTGTTATACCTGCCCCAACCAATCCTCCTATGATGGCCTGAGTTGCAGAGATGGGAATTCCCAGCAGGGTGAAGAAATAGATAACAATGCCGGCTGAAGATTGTGCTGTAAATGCCGTCATTGGGTCTATTAGGGTTATATTTCTACCTACGGTATTCACCACCTTTTTGCTAAAGGAGATTATCCCCAAGCCCATGGCTATGCCCATTATGATCAATGTAATTATCCTATCACCGAGAATATTAGAACCTATTACCAAACCAGCCGAATTCCCCACGTTATTCGCACCTAAACCATAAGCAATAAAAACAGTTCCAATTATAACCAGGAGTCTAAATGTTTCACTAAATGTCACCAAACTTATCCTTTTTGAAATTGGTATCATGAAGAATTCATAGATCATAAATGCTAGAATAAGTGAGAATATCGGCGTAAGAAACCACGAGAGAAATATCTTTAATATGAGAAAGATATTCATTTCTTTTAATATACCAATTGAGATACCCGAACCAACTAATGCACCAACAATTGCATGACTTGCAGATACTGGAATTGCCCTTGAGGTTACCAATCCCACAAAAATGGCCGTGGCGAGGAGGGCAGATAGTGTCACTATTTTATTCCCTTCCAGATCCTCCCGTGGTATTATATCCTCTCCGATGGTCTTTATCACGGCGCCACTTTGCAATAATGCCCCCATCAACATCGATATAGCTACTAAGATTGCCGCAGTTCTGAAATCAATGATCATTGGACCCACCAATGTACCTATGGCATTAGATGCACTATTGGCACCAATACTCCAACCAACAAAAATCGCTGCCAATAAGATCAGGATTGATATGAGGTCCATATTTTTTGATTTGTGATGAATTCGAATGTTGATGGAATCTCACCAACATCGAACTTACGATAAGTATTTATATTAGAATGGAAAATAGTTAAACTGTATCGATATATCAACATGGCAGGAGGTAATAAAAATGGTAGATTATGGTGAGGCAATAAAAAGACCTTTTTCTGATGTAAAGAAACTGTTGATAGGTATTGTAATACAGTTGATACCTATCGTGAACTTTATGGCAATTGGTTATCAGTTAAAGTGTGCCAATGCTATGGAAAAAAAGTTTGAACTTCCAGAATGGGAAGAGTGGGGAAATTTGTTTGTTAAGGGATTGATGGCTATAGTAATTGGATTTATATACATGCTACCCGCTTTGATAGTACTCATTGTAATGGGTTTTACAGTAATAACCACTGCATTGAGTGCTGTTCAGGGGGGTGTTGCTACAGGACAACCAGCCGACATAAGTGGAATGCTAGCAGGCATGATGAGTATTGGCGTTATAATAGTACTTGTATTGATGTTAATAGCTGCCTATCTACTACCTTTGGCATTAATATCTTTTGTAAGCAGCGACAGCTTTGGAGCAGCCTTTAGACTTGGGAAAATATTCAGAAAAGCATTTAAGGTCAACTATATTGTAGTGTGGATAGTTATGGTTATATATTCTCTTGTGGTGAATTTAATAGCTCTTTTTGTCCCGTATGTGGGAAGTGCTGCAGGATTGTTTATTACGGGGGTAACAGCAATGACAGCCTTTGGAGAACTCTATCCAGAATTATAAAGAGATAAAAATGGAACATAAGAGTATTAATAATTTTAGGATTGGCTGTTACATCCATCATTTTATTTATGGGGTGCATTGGACAGCCCGCTAAATTACCGACAACAACAGTTGCTCCTACAACTACAGTTCCAGATGTGATAACTACAACATTGAAGAATGGTATTATCACGACAACAGTTGCTCCTACAACTACTACAACTGTTGAAGAGGCGTCTAAGGATGTAGAACTGGGTGAAGAATTTATCTTAGGTTTAAGTCAGAAAGCGAGGATAGGTGAGGATGTTGTGGTTACTATCGAGAGTGTAGGTGATGATAAGGCCAAACTAAAATGTCAAATTGGTAAGTATTCTATAGGAAGTAAAGCCTATGACCTTAATAAAAAACACGGCATGTCTTACATAGGTCTTGGAGATTACAAATGTACCATTACTAGCTATGATCCAGTTAATAGGGAATTTAGCCTGATTGTAACTAAGGAATGAGGCACCTTGATCTATCTCTTTGTCATTGCCTTATCTCTAAGCCTTGTGCATTAAAACTATCAGGGAAAGTGAATCTGAGGCATCTTCGGCCTTATTGGAGATCTCACTTATAAATTCTATCAATTTTGACAATAATTGTAATGATCTAGGGTCTCGTTCTTCTCCATATAAAAGATTATATGCCTGGTAACTTGTCTTATCTGACTCATGTTCATTTATCCTAATCTTTTTTATAATCCCTCTAACCTTCTCCAGGTCTTCGATATTATCGACACTTTCCTTTAACAGTTTTACGCTATCCATTGCCTTTTTTATCTCATTTCTAAGAAGCGATGGAAGTTCGTGAGGTATCTCATCCCCTTTCAGAAAGGTTAACAGTTTTGAGGCATCCTCAGCGGCATCTGCGGTCTCATCTACCTTCTCTGCAAAATCCAGTATCCTGCTCTTACTGATTGGAAGAAAGGCACCGGAATAAAGATCCTCCTCGATCTCCCTCCGAAGTTCATCAGCCTCTCTTTCCAATGAAGCCACGTTCTTTTGTTTTTCTTTCAATAATTCATAATCCTCTTTTTCAAGTGCCTCAAATGCATTGTCCAATTCTTTGATTACCCGATATGTTGTTTCTAAATGTTTCTTTATTTTCATCAGTGTCTTTTTTTCTCTAGTTTCTCCCAGAAAGGGGATTTCACCAAATATCCTCATTTTTCATCACAATTAAAAATCTATAACAAGATATAAAAGTATTTATACTAGATTGATAGATTAATTAACACCACCATCTTAGAGACTTAGAGAAAAAGGTAAAAATGGAGAATATACAGAGTATGAAGAAAGTAGACCTGGATGATATGTTTAGAAGATCCTTCTGGAAGGATATTCTGTATGAGATAATCAGCACCATGGACCCATGGGATATAGAGATTGCAGAACTCGCGACCAGGTATGCAGAAAAGGTAGAGCAGATGGAGGAGATGAATTTTCGAATTCCTGCCAACGTGCTTATAGTAAGTTCTGTCCTCTTAAGAATGAAATCACAATTGATGGGTTTTACAGAGATCGATTATGATCCAAACGATGAGGAATGTATTGGGAATTCTGTGGATTCTGAACTGGCAATGGGTGGTTTAGATTTCGTTTTAGATTCTGATACCAAAGCCCAAGGAGGAAATGGTGATAAATTACTTAATTTAGTAGTAAGACCAAAGAGGGTGCCTAAGAGAAGACTAACCGCATTGGAATTGATTTCTGCCATACAAGAGGTTTTGGAGGATAGGGTAATAAGGAAGAAAATTAAGGAAAAAAATACTGAGAAATTGATAATCCCTCTGAATAGAGATATAAAGCAGTTGATTGAAGAGACCTATAGGAGGGTAATGGAAATCCTTTCCAGTAAAGATGTAGTTCTGTTTTCGGAGATCGCTCATGGGAGGGATGAGATAATATCCACCTTCATTTCACTACTCCATTTATCAAACACGCAAAGATTAAGATTGACGCAGGAGAAGATATTTGATGAGATTTACATCCATCTATAGATCTTTCTTTTAGATTTACATTTTAAACTTTTACAATATAATCCACCACTTCATCGATTTTCACCCTCTTCTGCTCTTTTGTGTCTCTGTCTCTAATGGTAACTGTGTTATCTTCTAGTGTATCATAATCGATTGTAATACAAAATGGAATTCCGATCTCATCTGCCCTGGCATATCTCCTACCAATGCTTCCAGATTGGTCATAGAGCGTATAAACCCTGTTCTTTCTAAGCAGTTCAAATACCCCTCTGGATTTTTCGGGAATACCATCTTTATTTACTAATGGAAAAACTGCTGCGAGATAAGGTGCTATCCTCCTGGGAAATTTCATATATGTTCTTTCCTTTTCTTCTACAAGACATGATTCCAGAACACAATAAAATGGTCTGTCAATCCCATATGCCACCTCAATTACATGGGGAATGAATTTCTTTCCTTCATAATTCACGGTCATGTCTTCACCGCTTAGATTCATATGAGCCCTTAGGTCATAGTCTGTTCTGTCAGAGATCCCAACCAGTTCAATCCTCCCGAGGTTTTCACTCACGAATTCTATATCCCAGGTGTCGCTGGAGTAAAACGCTCTTTCCTCATCTTTATGCTGCCTTAATTTTAATGAATCCCTCTTGATTCCCATCTCCTCAAAGAGTTGTATGGATCTCCCCAAGAAGTATGCGATCATTTCTATTTTTATAATACCCATCCTTAGGGCGTCGGCTAATGAAGTTACAACCTCTTTTTCATCCTTGGTCACCATTTTTGCTTTTATATTTGAGACCTCATGAAATCTCTCACTAAATTTCTTTTCAGGCTCCACAAAGAATTGAATCTCTGCCTGATTAAATTCTCTCAACCTGATCATTCCCTGTCTTGGGGATATTTCATTTCTAAAAGAACGCCCAATTTGTAAAACACCCATAGGAAGTTGTTTCCTTCCAATTTCCCATAATCTCTTGAAGGCCAGATATGTACTCTGTGCAGTCTCGGGTCTCAGATACCAGATTTTTCCAGGATGACCTACCTCAGTTTTGAACATCAGGTTATAATGATAGACCCTATCAAGAGTACCATTACATTTAGGGCAGTGAATCTCATTCCCTCTAATTAATTCATACAACTCATCTATTGATTTTCCTTCACAAGAAATCCCAAGATGTTCCTCCACTAGATGATCTGCCCTGTAGGATTCACCACACTTCAAACATTCTGTCAACATGTCGGTAAAATTCTTTACATGACCTGAAGCGATCCATACCTTCTCTGGGGAAAGTGTGGGGCATTCAACCTCAAAACAACCCTCTCCAATTACATAATATTCCCTGATCAAGTTTTCTATATTGTGTTTTATCCTCGAGCCAATGGGGCCATAATCATAGAAGCCACTCGCCCCACCATAGATCTCAAATGATGGATAAACTATCCCCCGTCTCTTTAATATGTCAAGAATCTTTTTCTTCATTTCTTTCTTTTTTAGATTGTTGATTCTATATTGGTGAAATGTTTAAGCATCAGTGCCACTAACAAAGCGTGAATTAATGTGTCATTAGTGCTGATAAGGAATGCAGCAGTGCATTAACAAAGTTAACGTCATGGTGTCATTTCCTTATCTTCATTTCCTTCTCTTTTCCCTTTCCAAGCGTTTCATTTCTTCCTCTACCATAGCCTTCAATTTCTTCCTTTCAATCTCTAATTCTCGCCTCCTCTCTTCCTCCCTCCTCCTTTCCTCCTCTTTTTTGCGTCTTAGCTCCTCCTCCAATCTTCTTCTTTCGCTTTCTAACCTCCCCCTCTCCATCCTCTTTTTCTGTGCTTTCCTGATCCACCAACTTGCTATACTGAGTGTAATAGCGAGCAATATTGCCCCAATTGTTATCATCATATTCCTTTTTGCTTCCCTACTATGTATATCTATCATCTTTTTATTATCCTCAATCAGAGATTTTGCCTTTGATACTCCCTCTTCATAATTGATTTCCTCGTAGATCGCTTTTGCCTTTTCTGCCGCTTTAATTGAATCCTCAAATCTATTCTGTTCAAAGTACATCTCTGCTTCACCAATGAGAAGATTTGCATCTTCCTTTTTTTTACTCATCTCGGTTATTTTTTCTTTAAGAGAATTACATTTCTCAATACCCTCCTGATTATTAACCTCTTCATAGATCTGTCTCGCCTTTTTTAGCATAATGGTTGCATTATCAGGATCTGCTATTTCATAGTATGTGGTAGCATTTTTGTAATATCTATCTGCATCTTTCAGTTTCTCCAAGCACTCGTTAATTTGATAGATCAGTGTCTCGCACTTATAAACACCTGGAAAATGATTTGCCTTATCAAATAATGACCGTGCTTCATTCGCAAATCTACTGGCATTCCTACAATCACCCTGAGTAAAGAACGTATTAGCATCTACAAATAAATCTTCTGCCTTTTTTATATCCCTCCTTCTCCCAATTTCATCTTCTATTTCTTTCAATCTATTGTCGCATTTATTTATCTTTCCAATATAAAATTTTTTTTTCTCATCTCTTTTTTTGTAATCCTTTATGTCCTTTGCCCATTCATATAACTGGTAATATATGGATTTTGCTTTCTCTATCTTTTGTTTTGCATTATTACAGAATCCTGTTGCTTTCTCCATATCTTGTTCTCCTTTGCAGTAGAGTAATTCCGTCATTCCCTCATTATAATAAGAATCTGCCTTTCCTTTAAATTCTTCCTCCAATCTCTCTATTTCGCCGTTGACGATGGTGATGAGGTCCCTACTCTTTGCGTATCCATCTTTATCACCTATCTTGTCAAATAACCCCTTTGCCTCTTCAGCATATTCCTTTGCCTTCATAAAATCATCAAAGCTTTCGGTTTCTGTTGCTTTTTTGTAGTGATCGTTTGCCCTTCTATAGTTAGTTTCCGCCTCTTGTTTTATTTCATAGATCCTTCTATCAATGGCTGACAACAATGCATTACATTTGGAAATGCCTTCATCGTTATTGATCTCCGTATATATATCAAGGGCTTCCTTAGCTTTTATCGGTGCTTCGATAAGATTTTCATCTTCATAGAGTCTCATTGCAGTTTCATAGAGTTCATCAGCCCGTTTTACTTTTTCTTTCTCAATCTCTCTCTCAGCATCTTGAATTAACTTTTCACATTTATCCATTCCTACGGGATCAGGGATATGTGAATATTGCTCATTTGCCCTTCTTGCAAATGTTATGCAATTCTCATATTCCTTCTTGTTATAATAATCCATTGCAGTAGCATATAATTCATCACCAGTTTCCTTGAGGCATGTATTGATGTCTCCTATTAATGTTGTAGTTTTAGAAATACCCTCTTCATAATTAATCTTTATATACAGGGTTAGTGCCCTGTTTGCCATTTCACTGGCATTTACACAGTCTCCAGCATCATATGCCTCCTTAGCCTGTTGATAATAGGCATCTGCGAGGTCTCGATCTGAAATAGCATTAGCATTGCTGATTATAAAAACAAAAAAGATCATCAATGTCGTTCCTATCAAAATCTTTTCCCTTTTCATTTTCTTTTTATTAGCAATAATAACAGTAGGATTATTATTACTACCAACAAAAATATAGAAAAGATAAAAAAGATGCTTATACCACCTTCAGATATCTCAAATACAGAAAGTATATCTTTCCTCTCCTTTTCCTTAATCACTTCATCGATCTTATCGGCATTTTCATTTTTCTCTTTAATGATCTTTGATTCAATCTCTTTTTTTAGAGATTCACATTCTTTTACATTTGCTATATCTCCTATCTCCTTATAAAGTCTTATTGCCTCGTCTATGGATTTATTGGCGTCATCGTATCTACCGACTTCAAAATAACCCTTTGCATCTCTATAGTATCTTTCAGCTGCATCCCTTATCCTAGATTCCTTACTTTCTTTATTCTCAAAGAGGTATATCTTATTGCCCGAATTAATTAGGATATCCATGTAACCATCATAATCGAGATCTTCCAGAATAAGTTTATCAATCTCCTGACCTACGTAAAATTTATCCTTCAAATCCCCTTGCTTCGTAATCATGTAAATATAACTCCCAGAACCAAAGATGATCTCATCTTCTCCATCCCCATCTAAGTCTGCAAGATAAATCCCATGTACATCATCATTTGTTTCATATTTGTTCTTTACCATATCAAATCTACTGTTTAGTATATAAACTCCATTCTTTGAGCCCAGTATAACTTCCTTCAAACCATCCCCGTTCAGGTCCAAGGTGCTTACTTCGAGGATATTATTAACCAGTTTGGTTTTTGGGTAAATGAGTTCAAACTCACTATTTAGTATGTAGATTACATCCTCTTTGGAGATCAAGATGATCTCACTGCCCTCGGTATGGGAGATATCATCTATGATAATCTCTTTAATACCCTCTGTTATGCTATATTCCCATATTGGAATACCATCCAGATCTAGAACATAGAGATTAGAGAATGAATTGGCAATAATCTCCTCATTACCGTCGCCTTCAATATCCTTTACCATTATCCCAGTAATTGTTTCATTAGTTTTAAAACTCCAACTAAATTTGTCATAGGTATCCTTTAGGGCATAAACACCAGTAGAAAAACCACAGATGACCTCATGGTATCCATTATCATTGAGGTCCACGGCACAGATACTGTAAAAAACAAAACGCGAGTATGGTGCACTTCTTGGATACTTAAATTTAAGATTACCCCCATTGTCAATGACATAGAAATTTCCTCGCTCTATATTAGCAATTTCTCTCCCGGTGGAAATTAAGACCTCTTTATATCCATCATTGTCTGTATCGGAAACAAAAATAGATTTTAGATTTTCAGCGGAATACATCCATTTTAAGGTGGCGTCATTATTTAGAACATATACTACATCATTTGAAGCAATGATTACATCCAATGAGAGATCATTGTCAATATCATCAACGTAGATTTCTCTAACATCACTGCCAACATTATAGCTTCCTATGAATTCTAGGTCGGGATTTGCACTAACAATAATTGAGGATAATGCCAGGATCAGAATGAATGATAATACTCCAAATTTTAGAATTGACATTTTCATTAATAAAATTAAATAGATTCAATATAAATACTTATCCTATCTCGGTGATACCCTATTCTCGATAATGCTTCGCTGCCAGCTCTGGAGGCATTGTATTTATCACTAAACCAGAACCCAGTTCAAAGCCAGCCCACTTGCTCATTCTGGGACAGAGTTCCAAATGGAAATGCAAATCCTCCTTCTTTGGAGAAACGTGAAGGTAAAAATTATAGGGGGGATAATTTATACTGGAATTTAATTTACTAATCAATTTTTTTAGAATTTCAGCAAAAGAAAATCTCTCTTTCTCGTTCAAAAACTCCAGGGAGGTGACATGTCTCTTGGGCATAATCCACGCTTCGAATGAGAATCGTGGAGCAAAGGGTGCAAATGCCACCATGTATTTATTTTCAAATATTCTCCTTTCGCTTTTCATCTCCATTTTCCAGATATCACAAAATGGGCAATTACCATTTTCCTTTATATACCTTTTTGATGCATCTACCTCCTCCCGAACCGCTGTGGGAACAGTTCTCAGTGCAATCAACTGAGTATGTGAATGTTCCAGGGAGGTTCCCGCTTCTTTTCCCTTATTCTTAAATATCAGAACATACCCTATCCTTGGATCTTTCTTATTTTCAATAAGTCTTTCAGAATACATATCTATGATCTTTGCAATATGCTCTACATTTAAGTCACCAAGACATGTATCATGCTCAGGTGTTTCTACAATAACCTCATGTCTTCCATAAGCAGACATCCTAACCAATAAATTTTCCTCAAATGTTTTCACTTCTGTTGCCGTGGCGGGGAATTTATTTGGAAAACATCTAATCAACCACTTCCCATCCTCTTCTATCCTGCTTATCTCTGGTGGTGTAGTATGCTCATTTCCAGGACAGAAAAAACAAAGACCCCTCTTTTCTCTTTTCTCTCTTTCTTTTAAAAATTCATGCGGTCTCTTCCCCCTCTCCCTGGCAATTATTACCCATCTGTCTAGAATATAATCCTTTCGGAGTTCGTTCATTTTACTTTAGGATATATGTTCTTATGTTATTATTTTTAGTTCTTCCCCCAAGTTTGGACCGAAATAACGACATAAACCAAGAGACTGCGGCTTAAAACACCGCATTTGGATTTATCTTTAAAACGATAAGGTTCCTACGGCTTCCTACATTCTATCAGATGATACTAAGTAGTATTTTTGCTTCGACACTTAATAAATAATACAACTTCTCCCCAAAATGGGAGAAGAGCCAAAATTATTTCAAATTCAGAATCTTCCAAAAAATTGAGACTTCGTCAAACCACGCACATCTGAAATTCTTTTCAGTAAAAAATCTATCGCAAGAATTGCATTTCATGTTGATTTTTTGGCTATAAAAATATATGTCGCCGGGGTTAAAAGAGTGACGAGTTTTTAGAATAGAAATCCTACATAGTTATTGTTAAATATTACTGAGAGAATGAACCCGAAGGTAAACCTGAAAGAAATACAAGATCTGGAATTGAGATATTATGCGCATACATTCAAGAGGCTTCCGGTTGTGATCAGCCGAGGAGAGGGAATGTACCTTTATGACACATCTGGTAAAAAATATCTGGATATGTTTGCGGGAATTGCGGTAAATTCCCTGGGTCATTGTCATCCAAAAGTTATTGATACGATAAAAGAGCAATCACAACTTCTTATGCACACATCCAACTGGCTGTACACCCTTCCACAATTAGAATTGGCAAAATTACTTACAGAGATTACCGGATTAAAGAAGGTCTTTTTAACAAATGATGGTACTGAAGCGGTAGAAACGGCGATAAAATTAGTCAGGAAAGTAACCGGGAAGAAGGAGATTATAGCTATGGAGGGTGCATTTCATGGGAGAACCATGGGTGCTTTAAGCCTTACCTCCGGTGAAAAATACAGAAAGCCATTTGGACCCTTGCTCCCTGAGACGAGATTTGTTCCATTTAATGATATCGATGCACTTAGAGGTGCTATCGGTGAAAAAACCGCCGCAGTAATAGTTGAACCAATACAGGGTGAATCTGGGGTAATAATCCCAGATGAAAATTATTTAAGTTGCGTAAGGGAATTAACACTGGAAAAGGATGTTCTTTTTATTCTGGATGAGATACAGACCGGCTTTGGCAGAACTGGGAGGTTATTTGCATTTGAACACTCTAAAATAAAACCCGACATCCTATGTCTGGCAAAGGGCATTGGCTCTGGATTTCCAATCGGAGCCACATTATTCAGCTGCGATGACTTTGAACCTGGAGAGCATGGCGGGACATTCATAGGAAATCCATTGGCATGCGCGGTTGCAAAGACAGTTATAGAGACAATTCTGAAAGAAAAACTGGTTGAGAATTCTGAAAAGATTGGGGGTTATCTGCTGAATAATTTAAGGGAAAGGAACCTGAAGGTCAGAGGAAAGGGATTAATGATAGGCATAGATGTGGAGAATGGAGAGAAAACCGTTCTTGACCTGATCAAGAGAAATGTCCTTACGATTTATTCCAAAAATACGGTAAGGGTGCTTCCACCCCTGATCATTGAAAAGAAACATGCGGATGAATTTTTAAAAGCGGTTGATTCGATCGATTCATTACAATAATTACAATAAAAAACAATAAAAACAAAAAATGCCAAAAAAGAAAGGAAACCCCAATCCGATACCTCCATCATCGAGGGGAATCCCGGCTGCAGAGAGTCTTTGGATGCCGAGACACTATGGAAAGGAGATTAAGGAAAAAGGGGGTTTAGAAGAGGGTATAATCTGGGATATCGAAGATATAGTGGATTTTGTCTTTCCTAAGAAGTACCAACCCACTTACTTCAAGGTAGCGTCGGATTTTTTACACCTCCTTTTAAAAAATGAAAAAGTAACCAAGGGTGAGATTTCAAAATTCCTTTCAGAGAATAGATACTCCAGATCAACCCTTGAGAATAAGATCATTCCAAAGCTGGTTAGATTTGGCTTGATAAAGAGGGAAAGGGAGATAGAAGGCAGACTGAGAAAAGGGCGCTCTTTGATACTTTCAGATTCTCTAACATTTACAAATTATCTTAAAAAAATCGGTAATGCATGGGAATCACAGGTTATGACTGCGAGGCATAAGAGAGGGAAGGGTGAGGGATAATGTTAATAGTCCTGGGGGATATCCTTTACCTCCAGTCCTTTATCAGTGAACCAGAGAAACTTCTCGCTTCTATCTATCTTAGTACCTCTCATCTTTTCTACACGAATTCGTCCGTATATCTTCTCTTTAGTATGTTCCAATGAGAGCAGGATTACCCCATCACATGCAAATTCTGAGATCTTATCTCTGGATAACCACATAGAATCCTTGGGTAGTTCCGATATTAGCAATGTAGTTGTTTCCAGATCCCTCAACCTTCGAATAAATCTATGTAGAGATTCACGACTTTCATCGTATATGGTATAGGCAGAAAGTGAGTCGATCACAAGCCTTTTTGCATTTATCTCTGAAACAAGACCATTTAATCTTTCCAGAAATTCCTCCTCCCTCTCATGCTGGGTAAGCGTGTAGCGTCTTTCAGTAATTATGTCCTCAATTTGCCTTATCCGGTCCTGATAGTCTGCCATCTTTATTTCCAAATCCTCAATCAATTCACTCCTAGCCTTCATATCCTTCCTCCTTTTCTCCAATTCTTTTAATGATTTTTTCAGATTATTTATTTCGTTCAGATATTCCTCATTTCCGACTTCAAAGTATCCCATAATCCTAAATTTTTTCTTTTTCTCGAGGTCTTCAAGATCCCATCCAAAATTTTTAGCAGTACTGATTATGCTTTCTTTGGGTTCTTCGAACGTTACATAGATTCCTGGCTCATTATTTTTTGCACCCCAATACAAGAACTGTAAGCCAAGAATGGTTTTTCCAGTACCGGGAGAACCAGAAATAAGGATGGGAGAACCTTCTGGAATTCCACCCTGTATTAACCTATCCAGGCCCTCTATCCCAGTATTTATTCGCTTAATTGTCAAGATATCACCTATCTACAAATCTAACCCAATCTTTTTTCGAGTTCCCAAATCTTTACATTTATTTCCATTAACTGTTTCTGATAGTCTTTCACTATCTCCCTGAAGCTTTCCTCATCCAATTCCCTTTTATGATACTTTACCTTAGTTCTCCTTATTAATTCTTTAATGTGATCCCTTTTATTCTGAAGCTCAGTTAATTCATCTGCCCTGGCTTCCATCTTTTCCCAGTATCCCATTTTGAGTTGCTCTCTTCGGGATTTCCATAACTGGCTGATCTTCTTTACCTCTTCCATTACCAATTCCTTTTCTCTACCACTTATATCCAGCTTTTCCTTGGATACATTTATACCAATAGCCTGCAATTTATGGGATATATCCCTCAATTCTCTGGGGATACTCCTCGCTTTCCTTTCCATTTCCTGATGCATCCTGGATATACTAAAAAGAACTAAAACAAGAACTAAGAGACATATCAAGATTATAGACAATACTATATCACCCCGATAAAGATTGGTATAAAGATTAGTAATATCTATGGGGATATTCATTCTATTCTCCTTTAGATTTTTTCTTATCCTTCTTATTATTCTCAACAATACTCTTGGGTGCCCTGATCTCCAAGGTATTGCCTCTATAGGTTACCTTGAGACCATGAGGATCTATATCCTTAGGTGTGGAATAAAGGGTTTGGAGTGGTGGGCCCTCTTTTGAATCAATAGATACCTTGATCCCCTTTTTTATCCCACTGACCTTTACATAATCCTTTTTTATCCTTGATAAATGGGTCCTTAATACATATTCATTTTCTGTTTCAGTAAAGCTTGGAAGGTCTGACAATTCATTTATCTGTTGTTTTAGCATACTCCAATCCCTGAGACCCTTACCGCCCATCACATATTCCCTCAGATCGTTCTCCAATTTTTTAATAGCCCTCTCTTGATCTTTCAGTTCCTTTAGATAACCCTCCAAATCTTCTCTCAATTTTTGATATCTATATCTCTGATTGATAAATACTACTACCAAGATCAAAACAATTACCAAAACTGCGAACATTACCATCGACATTTCAGTTATAGGATCCATTTTTGTATTAATACTTATAATAACTTTATAATAACTATAACTTATAATGTTTATATTTATTCCTCTCCCTCTGTTTCCTCCTCTTGAGATATCTCACCCGTAGAGAGCCTCCCCAATTTCCTAACTAAACCCTCTAGTTCATGAGCTACATCCTCTCCTTCGGGCGTCAGACTAACCTTTTTTATCCTACCTTCCTTTTCAAATTCTACTAAGCCATGCTCATTCAGTTGTGTCAAAATCTTCAAGGTATGTGTATAAGTACAGTCTACCTCTTTTGATAGCATAGATGCGTACTTTCCCTCCGAATCCTTTAGACTGAGCATAATGCCCGCTGGCTTACTATGCAGGAAAAGATCCATTATTTCTTGGGTTTCTTTTTCCATTTCCAAATGTATATACTAAAATATAACTATAAAGTAATATGAATACTGTTATAAATACCTTTCGACAGAAAACAGGAGAATAAAGACTATTTCTTTTTAACCCCTTTTTTAGCCTTTTTCAATTCTTTGACTTTAGCCTGAAGTTTCTTACCAAATTTATTCCAATCACCCTCAACTGTTTTTATAGCACGTTTGAGCTCTTTCATAGGATTATTAGCTTCTATATGCAGCCTATAAGCGGGTAGAAGGGGGTGTGACTCAGAGGTATAGGCATCAACCTTGTTTTTCATTAAAACACTTAAAAGGGCATTAGGTAAGACCTTATCATCAAATTCTATTTCCACCAAGTCATCTTTTTTTTCAATTATATTGACCTTCATCTTTTGTTTTTTTGTTTTATCTTTATGGAATACAGAATAAAATATTGTAAAGAAACCATAAATATCAAAATGAAGATCTATCCGGAGTGTGGTCCTTGCATGCTTAACAGGGCATTGCTCTTTTGCGAGAAGGAGGATGAAGAAACCAAGGAGAGAGTAATCAGAGAGGTCTGCAGGGTATTTTCTGAGAAATTTTCTTCAGATATTTCTACTACCGAGATGGCATACCTAAGGAATCGGATAATTGAGAATATCACAATGGATAGAGACCCTATGAAGACTCTCAAAGAAGAAAGCCTTAAAGCTGCAGAGAAGATTTATCCCAGGCTGGAGGGATATGTGAAAAAAATCAAGGATGGGAAAGAGAGATTCAAAGTTGCTTTAAAGATTGCTTTATCTGGGAATATTGTTGAATTTGGAGCTCGAGACCATAAACTTGATTTAAACAAACTTGAAGAGGAGATTTTTGCAGTAGTGGAAGGACCATTAGCTGTTGATGATTCTGAAAGGATATATGAAAATATAAAAAATAGCAAAGAGATCCTCTATGTCACCGATAACGCGGGGGAATTGATATTTGATAAAATTTTCATAAAGGAATTACAAAAATATGTGCAGATATTTGTTGCTCCATTATCCAAACCCGTTCAGGATGATGCCTGGATAGAGGATATCAAAAAAGCGGGGATCGATACGCTCTGTACAATAATCCCCAGAGGTGATTTTATCGGGGTATGGTTTGAAAAATGCAGCAGGGAATTTCTCAAAAAATGGGAGGATGCCGATTTTATCATCGCCAAGGGGATGGCCTGTTATGAAACTCTGGTAGATTACCCAGAGATGACTAAGGGTAAAGTGGCTTTGTTGATGAAGGCTAAATGCAAGCCTGTGGCAAGACACGCTGGGGTTCCTTTGAGAAGCAATGTAGTAAAGATTATCTAGAACCAAACACCAGGACTATAGCCATTCACTAAGACCCTTTTTGTGAATAAGTGTGAGAACCTACGGTTCTCCCCCTTATCAACCCACCTCTCCCTTTGATGAACTTGAAAGATACTCCTTTCTTTCGGGAGAAAGAAAAGGACTATAACCATTCACTAAGACCCTTTTGTGAGAATTCCCTCATCGATTTCTCTAAATTCCCGATTGCTTTCTTCACCCTATCTTCTGAGAAGTCGTGCTCCCCGCAGAGGATTTCCACCACTGAGTTTTTATCCGGGAGATTCCATTCAATCCTGTATTCATCGGTAACCTTGGGATTCAAAAAGATTTCTTTTACTGCATTGAAATCAAAATCCAATTCTTTTCTAATCTCATCCAACCTTCCTTCACGAACTATCTTCAATGCCTTCTTGGGTCCGATGCCTTTCACACCCTCATTAAAATCTGTACCAACAAGAATTGCGATATCAATAAGCTGTTCTCTATTTAGATTTAATTCCTTCAATACTTTATTTAAATGAACTATGGATAATTCAAAGGTTCCACTTAACGTTAAACCTCTAACCAGGCGGGGTGCACCCAACAGTAAAGAATCATAATCCTGACTTCCCACCGCCCATGCGTCTCCTTTGATGCAAAGATGAACACACTGGGCCTCCCCCTCACTGGGTGCCTGTACACATGGAATTCCCATATAATCTAACAAATTTTTGGAATCATTTAACATTTCTTCCGTAAGCCTTGAGGTTCTCATGGCAAATTTTTTAGCATCCTCCAATCTCTTTTCCCTTTTAGCCTTTTCCCATTCATACTCTGCTTCTTCTTTCATCTCCCTCCTTTCTTCTATCTCCTTTTTTTTCAACTCCGGGGGTTCACCATCGAAAACGTAAACTGGCTTTATTCCTATCTGAACTAAACGAACGGTTCTATAGAGAAGACCAGAGAGATGCGAAGTCACCCTTTTTTTAGAATCCATGAGAGGGGTTCCATCTGGCTGCCTGATAGAAGCGAGAAACTGATAAAGTGAATTCAGGGCATCTATTGCTATAACCCTTCCTTTAAGATCCTCAAAATCAATTGGCTCATGAGAAACTATAGCCTTGAGATTGACACCCATTTTAAAAATATTGGAATTGGATTTTAATAAAGAATTTCCTTGGTTTATTTCTGTTTCTGCACTTTAGTATATCCCACCCGATCTTCTGGAAAATATGTCTCAAAAAAGCAATCATCGCACATTCCATCATGCAGGTATTGATTATGCCCACCTGTCTCCTTTTTTCATTTTCTGCAACGGAATTTTTGGTTTTGTGTTGGCATTTGTTGGTATTTAGATATTTCTCATCTAGGGGATATAAGTACATCTGAGCGCAACTAATATAATGAAATGACAATCTACTTTAAAAACCTGAAATTAAAGACACATCCGGATGTCTATGAACCAGCAGATGATTCCATGCTTTTGGCAGATAACCTTGAGGTTGAGAATGGTGACGTGGTCCTAGACATGGGAACTGGAACTGGAATCCTCGCTCTATCAGTGGCAAAGAAGGCAAAAAATGTCTTGGCGGTTGATATAAATCCCAAGGCGATCGAGATTGCAAGAGAAAATTCTACCTTGAATAAAATTGAAAATATCGAATTCAGAATAAGTGATCTCTTTGGTAATATAAAAAAGAATGAGAGGTTTGATCTTATTATCTTTAATCCCCCATATCTCCCAGTAGATGAGAAAGATATGCTTGGAAGATCCTGGTCCGGTGGTGAGAAAGGGCGAGAAATTATCGAGAAATTTCTCAAATCCGCTTCCGATCATTTAAAAAAGAATGGGAGAATTCAGTTGGTGGTTTCCTCTCTCAATGACCTGGACAAGATCAGAAAAAAACTCAAGGAGAAAAATTTTGAATTTGAGATATTGGCGAGGAAAAAACTCTGGTTTGAGGAGATCTATGTGCTATTGGCGATTAAGCGTTAGTTTTATATTAGTTTTATATTCTTGATTTTTTTAATTCTATACTAAATGAATTAATATGAATAATATGAAAAATACCATACTATCTATGGCATCGATCTTGTTTTTAATAACGGTTGTGATTGCAAACTCGGATTCTGAGGAATATCTTATAACAGATTGGAGCTACCAACCAAACGATTTCATAAATATTGTCTATTCTTCTGATCTGGATAATGACGGAATTCGGGAGGTGATCGTGGGCTCAAGGGATGGAATCATCTACAACCTTGGAAAAAAAGGTAAACAATCTGGCCATAAAAACTGGGAAACCAATGTTGGTGGGGAGATAAAGGCATTGGAGGTAGTTGACATCGATGATGATGGTAAAGAAGAGATCATCGTTGGTGTAGATAGGACAAAAAAAGGTATGCGGATTCTGGATTATCAGGGTCTGGATAAGGGGAGTACCATAGAATTTAAGAGCAGGGTTTATGATCTCTGTGTTGAGGATATAGATAAGGATGGAAAAAAAGAGATCGTTATAGGTTCTGCAAATGGGAAGGTTTATGTCATAAAGTGGGATATAAAACAGGATAAATTAATCTGGGAATACACTAGCAAGGGCCCTGTTCATTATGTACATGCTACTGATCTCAATGGAGACGGGGATATAGAGATAATAGCTATGTCTAAGTGGACTGAGGTGGATGAAACCAAGGCTGAAATATGTATCCTAAATAAGAAAGGGGGATTGGAATGGAATTATGAAATTGAGGATGGAATCTTTCCTTCTGCCGATAAGACGGTGGATGTTACCGATCTAGATAATGATGGTAAGAAGGAGATCGTTATAGGAACATATAAGCACGGTGTAGATGTACTGGACTGTAATGGAAAATTGAAATGGAATTTTCCAACAGAGAGATTGGTGAATGTGATCTATACCTCTGATCTGGATAATGATGGTAACATCTCTATCCTTGTTGGGGCAAGACCTTATTTCTATGTAGTGGATAAAGATGGTAGATTAGAATGGAAGACTCCAGTGAACACCACAATCTTCAGTATATATACAACAGATCTGAACAATGATAATAGAATAGAAATTCTGATAGGTGCAACCAGATATATCCATATCCTGGATGATAATGGGAATTCTATAGGGACATGGAGTTATAAGGGGGAAATTCGTGGGCTTACTAAGGCTTATAAGATAAAGGATGCCGATGCGAGAAGCATTTATTCTGCAGATGTAGACAACGATCAAGAGAATGAATTGATAGTGGGATTTGGATGGGAGGAAGACCGTTTGGATAGGAATTATTACCTTGGTGATATCAGAGTATTTAAGGTAAATAAGGAATACGAGATTCCCACTACTACCATCCCAAAGGGAATAGAAACAACAACTACCATTGTAACTACAACTAAAAGGGTAACTACTACAACGGATATGGAAACGGAAAAGGGATCCAAGGCTGAAGGACACTCATATCCCTCATATATCTCATTTCCAATCTGGATCCTGGGTTTAACGCTTTTAATTGCTCTTGGAATTCTATATTTAGTGGTATCAAAGAGAAAAGATGGGGTTAAGAAAGAGAAGGTGACTAAGGGAAAAAAGAAGACCAAGAATAAAGAGGGGGTTAAGAGGGGGAATAAGACTAAGAGAAAAAGGAAGACCTCAAGAAAATGACGGATAATTTTAGAGCATTAATTGAAGCGGCTTTATTTGTCTCTGGGAGGACATTGAGTATTGAGGAATTGGCAAAGATATGTAAGTCGGGAAGCATTGGTGTAATCAGAAAAATTCTGGAGGATCTTCAGAAAGAGTATCATGAGAGAAATTCTGGCTTGGAGATCTATGAATCTAATGGGGAGTATGGGATGAGGGTTAAAAAAGAATTTGAAGGTGATATAATGCATCTCGTTCCAGAGACGGATATGTCACCAGCAATGCTGAAAACACTGGCATTGATTGCCTATGAACAACCCATAAAACAGTCGAAGGTTGTTAAGGAGAGGGGTAACAGAGCTTACAGATATATAAGGAAATTGATAGAGCAGGAATTGATAGAGGGAAAGAAGAGTGGCAGGACGAGGATTCTCACTACTACATCAAAGTTTAGGGATTATTTTCAGATTCAGGACCTGAGAGAGTTGGTTAAGGAGGAAGCAGAGAAGGTTGAAGAGATAGAATGGGAGTAGAGTAAATATAATTTTTATTCCCTAAATTCACTATTTCATTATTAAAGGTGATTCGTAATGTGGCTACAGGTTAGGATGTATCTCCTCTTGGGGTTGATGTTTGGCATTATCTATGCATTGATTGTAATGATAGCTGGAAGTGCGGGTATTGGTAATTTTATGTTCTATGGAATTTTAGCAGTTATCATGCTTTTCATTCAGTACATGATAGGTCCCAAGATGATTGAACTCTCAATGGGTATAAAATATGTTTCTGAACGGGAAGAGCCAGAACTGCATAGAATTGTTGCGGATCTCGCCAATAAAGCGGGAATCAAGAAGCCAAGGATTGCCATATCCAATATCCAGATTCCGAATGCGTTCGCATTCGGTAGGTCGAGATCTGATGGCAGGATCTGTGTAACCCATGGCATTATGAATCTCCTGAGTAGAGATGAATTAAAGGCTGTATTGGGACATGAGATTTCTCATATTAAGAATAGGGACGTTACTATTATGACAATGCTCAGTGTCGTTCCAATGATATGCTGGTTTATTGCCTGGAGCTTCATGTTCTCTGGAGAGAGGAGGAGGGGTAACACGATAGCAATTGGGCTGGCTGCATTTGTTCTATACTTCATCACAAATCTCCTTGTGCTGTATGGCTCAAGAATTAGGGAATACTATGCAGATAAGGGAAGTGTTGCTCTTGGAAATAAACCCCACTACCTTGTTTCAGCCCTGTATAAACTGGTTTACAGTAGCGCAAGAGCACCTGAGGGAATGATAAAACAGATGCAAGGCTACAAGGCATTCTTCCTTAATGATCCTTCTAGAGCCATGAATGAAATCAATGAATTGAGAGAAATTGATTCCGATATGAGCGGTACCGTGGATATGAGTGAATTAATGGCTATTAGGAAGAAAAAGCTAAAACTCAGCGGGACAGATAGATTAATGGAGATCTTCTCAACACATCCAAACATGCTGAAGAGGATTAAATTTCTTTCTAGTTTGACCTAATCAGAGGGTTATTTTTAATTCTATTTAATTCTATTAAAATTCTAATTCTATAAAATTAAATAGAGAATAAAGAGGTTGAAAAAAAATGTTTGGAATATTCCTGATTGTGATTTTGGGGATAATAATTGTCCTGGCTGTAATTATTGTATATTACTACAACAGGATTGTGGTTCTTGGGAATAGGATTGATAATGCGTGGAGTCAGATTGATGTGCAGCTGACAAAAAGGGCGGATTTAGTTCCAAATCTTATGAAAACTGTAGAAGCATATATGAAGCATGAGCAGAAGGTACTTACCCAAGTAACGGAGGCGAGAGCGGCAATGGTCAATGCAAAGGGTATTGAAGAGAGGGCAAGGGCTGGAAATATGCTCGAAGGTGCTTTGAAAACCCTTTTTGCCGTGGCGGAGAATTACCCCACACTTAAGGCCAATGAAAACTTTTTGAGGTTTCAGGAGGATCTGACAGATATTGAAAATAAAATAGCTTATACCAGACAATTCTACAACGACTCCGTTCTGTTCTACAACAATATGATAAAAACCATCCCAGGGATGTGGTTCGCTTCCCTGATGAACAGAAGAGAGAAGCCTTATCTGGAGACGCCAAAGGAGAAGAGAAGGGTTCCAGAAGTAAAGTTTGATGTCTGATTTTGGAATGGAAAAAATATCCTTTTATGACCAGATCGACAGGAACAAGAGGAATTCATATCTTTTAATTTTTTTCATATTTATAATTCTAATAGGATTCGCATGGATTATTGCTCAGATCTATGATCCTGGATTGACATTCATTATCCTAATCCTCGCAATAATATTTTCCATATTCTATACCTGGGGGACCTATAATTATTCTGACAGAATCGCTTTAGCTTCTGTAAATGCAGTTCCTGCGGATGACCCAAAATATAAACACCTGAGAAATCAGGTTGAGGGCTTAGCCCTGGCGGCGGGTCTTCCAACACCAAGGGTTTATGTAATGCCATCACAGGATATAAATGCCTTCGCCACGGGAAAGGACCCCGAGCATAGTGTGATCTGTGTAACCACCGGGGCATTGGAAAAATTAAATAACTCGGAACTGGAGGGTGTCCTTGCTCACGAGATGACTCACATCGCCAATTATGACATCCGCTTCGTCACCCTTGTTGCGATAATGGTTGGTATAGTTGCCATAGCGAGTGAGATCTTCCTCAGGAGCATGTGGTTTAGCAGGGGAGGGAGAAGGGGTAAAGGCAATGTATTGATTCTGATCCTTGGAATAATTCTCGCAATTCTCGCTCCAATTATCGTAAGATTGGTACAGTTATCAATTTCCAGAAAGAGGGAATTCATGGCAGATGCCGGTGCAGTTCAATTAACGAGATACCCCGGAGGCTTGATTTCTGCGTTAGAAAAGATAAAGGCAGCATATGCGGGAGGTGCGAAGACCAAGGTTAATCCAGCTGTAGCCCCAATGTTCTTTGCGGATCCCATCAGGAAAAGGATGGTTAATATGTTTAATACGCATCCACCCATTGATGAAAGGATCAAGATTTTGAGGGCCATGTAGTATCGGAATTTTTTACGATTTTAATTGTTATTTTATTATCCAATCTAATTATTAAAATTAGATGGTGTGTTTAGAATGAATCCTTATAAAAATCCTTATAAAGAAATTCTCAACCTAATTAATGAACAGGAGGAATGGCGCAGCAATTGCCTGAATATGATCGCCAGTGAGAATCTCACATCGTTAGCGGTTAGAAGAGCGATATCCTCAGATTTTGGTCATAGGTATGCTGAGGGTCTCCTTGGTGGGAAGATCGATGATCTGCAGGTATTTGACAGATTCTATCAGGGAACAAAGATCTTTGATAAAGTGGAGGCAATAGCCATGAAATTCTCTGAGAAATTATTTCAGGCTGAACATGCTAATCTCGTTCCAGTTTCCGGTGCCGTTGCAAATCTGGTAACATATCATGCATTGGCAGAATATGGTGACAAAATCTCCGGTTTAAGCATTCCCTGTGGGGGGCATATCTCTCACAGTAGGGTAAGTGTCGCGGGGGTAATTGGTCTGAGGGAAATCTCCTATCCCTTTGATAATGAAGAGATGAATATAGATGTTGATAAAGCAAAAGAACTACTTCTGAGGGAGAAACCAAAGATAATGATCTTCGGAGGCAGCTTGTTCTTATTTCCACATCCATTAAATGAATTAAGAGAAATTGCCAATGAAATCAACGCTGTTATGATGTACGATGGAGCCCACGTCTTAGGATTGATCGCTGGGGGGAAATTTCAAAAACCATTTGCTGAGGGGGCGGATATACTTACCTCATCCACTCATAAGACATTCCCTGGACCTCAGGGTGGTGTGGTTTTCTGTAAGGAAAAATTCAAGGAAAAGATAGATAATGCCGCATTTCCTGGCTTGATGAGTAATCATCACCTGCATCATGTAGTTGGATTTGCAGTAGCATTAGCAGAGATGATGGAATTTGGAAGGGAATACGCAGAACAAATAGTGAAGAATTCGAGGGTTTTGGCCGAGACGCTCTATGAACTGGGCTTCGATGTTCTCTGTGAGCATAAGGGATTTACTCAATCGCACCAGATAGCTGTGGATGTCTCGAGGATCGGCGGTGGAAGAAAAATAGTAGAATCATTTGAAGATGCAAATATCATCATCAATAAAAATCTCCTCCCCTGGGATTCATTAGAAAAGACCGGAAATCCCTCTGGAATTAGGATTGGAACACAAGAGGTAACGAGAATTGGAATGAAAGAATCCGAGATGAAGGAGATTGCAGAATTTATGAAGAGAATCGCCATAGATGGTGAAAAGCCGGAAAAAGTTAAAGAGGATGTTATAGCCATGAAAAAGGGTTTTAATAAAGTACATTATTGTTTTGATGACCAATGATTCTTCTCAGCCAAATAATCAAAATCCTCGCTTTTTACGCTTTAGTTCTTAAATATTATCCCAATACTACTGGAGTATTCCCTGAAGGATATAAAATGCCCAAGATTAGCGTTGAGATCCCGCAACATATTTTAGATGACTTGAATGAGCATATCGGTGATGATAAGAAATTTGTAAATCTGTCAGATTCCATAAGAACTGCCTGTAGAAAGATGCTGGATATGATGGATGAGATCGACAGAAGACACGGAAGGCTAAAGGATTTATCAAAGAAAAAGAGAAGATCAAGATGAGGATATGTAGAGAATTCTATTTTGATGCCGCCCACTCCCTTCCTGATTATAAAGGAAAGTGTAAGCAGTTGCATGGGCATACCTATAAACTAGAGGTGATTGTAGAAGGTAATATAGGGAAGGATGGGATGCTCATGGATTTTAACGAGTTAAAGGAAATTGTGAATTCCAATATCTTGGAAAGACTGGATCATGGAGATTTGAATGAGATATTTGATGTTCCGACCGCTGAAAATATTGCCTCTTGGATCTTTAGGGAATTAAGGAATAAGATTCCAGTATATTCTGTAAGGTTGTGGGAGGGAAAAGATAAGTGGGTTGAGGTATGTAAAGAGAGTGAAGAATGAAGAGAGCAATTTGTTTACTGAGTGGTGGGGTTGATTCTGCTGTCGCATCGGCAATAGCAAAAGATCATGGCTATGAAATCTATGCCATAACATTTGACTATGGACAAAGACATAAAAAGGAAATTGAATGTGCAAAAAAATTGGCAGAATTTTTTAGGGTAAGAGAGCATAAGATTTTTAGGATCGATCTGAATGAGATCGGAAATTCAGCCCTAACATCAAATAAAAAAATTCCAGAAAGGAGGATAGAGGAGATAAAAAATTCACGCCAGATTCCGGAAACCTATGTGCCAGCAAGAAACACAATAATGCTTTCTTTTGCTTTAGCATATGCAGAGGTTAAAGGAGCGGATGCTATTTTTATAGGGGCCAATTGTATTGACTATTCGGGATATCCAGACTGCAGGCCAGAATACTTTAAAAAATTTCAGGAAATGGCAGATCTGGCAACCAAGAGAGGGGTAGAGGGCAGAAAGATTAGAATTGAAACCCCTGTTATAGAAATGAATAAAGCAGATATCATAAAGAAGGGATTTGAACTCGGGGTTCCCTTCCAATACACATGGAGTTGCTATCGAGGTGGAGAAAAAGCCTGTGGGAAATGTGACAGCTGTGTCCTGAGATTGAATGGATTTAAGGAGGCTGGTTTTAGGGATCCTATTGAATATGAGAATGAAATTCAGAATCAATGAGATCTTTCAGTCAATTCAGGGGGAAGGTCTAATGGTCGGAATTCCAATGAATTTCATTCGTTTCTGTAGATGCAACAGAAACTGCCTGTGGTGCGACACAGATTTTGAGGATGGGAAGGAAATGGAAATTACAGAGATAATTGACAAGCTAAACGAGAGTCTTCCTTGGGTATCTCTGACCGGTGGTGAACCCATGTTAGAGGAAAATTTAGCACATATGATCAGAAGATTAAAGACCGAAAATTTCAAAATTTTACTCGAAACTAATGGCACCCTCTTCAATGAGGAGGTATTTTTGCTGTGCGACTTTGTCTCAGTAGATCTAAAAGGACCCTCCAGTGGAAATGAGGGTTACAATGAATACACCCTTTCCTATTGTCTGAAGAATCCAGAAAAGACTCAACTCAAGGTGGTTATTCAGAATGATGGAGATTTAAATTTTTTTAAGAGAGTCTACCAGGATGAGTATCCAAACTGGGTTTTACAGCCGGAATGGAAGAGTATGGATAGATTGGATTATCACAGAATCATAGAAGAATTTCCAAGGGTGAGGATAATCCCTCAGATTCATAAGGTGATGAGAGTGAGATAAAAAATGCAAAACAAAAAACCGAAAATTCTGGAGAATCTGGAAAGGGTTGGCATTGCTAATCTAAGGACTATTGTCATGACCAACTGGAAGGGGAGGAAGTATAATTTTGTTCCCGAGATTGAATTAACTATAGATCTGGACAAAAAAAAGAGGGGTGCACATATGAGCAGATTGATCGAATCCATTACCGAGACCATTGAGGAGGAGATCGAGATAAGACATGGTTCCCTGGAAGAGGTAGAGAGGGACATACTGAAAAAATTAAAGGAGAAACATCCCTACAGGAGGGCACAGATCTCCATGAAGACCGAATTGGTGATTCCTAAAAAAACACCAGAGACGGAAAAGAGGACTATGGAAACATATGATGTCCTTGTAGGAATTTCCCACAATAATGGAATCTACACAAAGATTCTCAGGGTAGAGGTTCTTGGGAATACCGTTTGCCCTCATGCCATGAAAAATAGTAATGGAAAGACTCATATACAAAGAGCGAAGGGGATATTGGAGATCGAGACAGACTACGACAACGAAATTGAATTGGAGGATATGATAGAATGTGTGGAAAAGGCATTTCCTTCGGAGATTTATACCCTATTGAAGACCGAGGATGAACGCCATATTATCCAAAAAATGTTTCAAAATCCAAAATTTGTGGAGGATGTTACGAGGGAAATTCTCGATAATGCCAAGAAAAAATTCAAAGGCTGCGAAATTCTAGCAAAAACAATAAGTTATGAATCTATACATGGACATGATGTTATTGCCGAAGGCTCTTGTAAAAGTTGAGTTTTTAGTCAGTTTTTAGTCATTAAATCTAATTTATTTGATACCCAAGATTAAAATGATTGGAAAGCAAATTCGTATGGAAAGGATAATTAATAGGGAATCTAGAAAGACCGTAATAGTTCCGATAGACCACGGTGTTTCTGTCGGACCCATACCCGGATTGGAGGATATAGAAAAAACGATTAATGATATTGCAGAGGGAGGGGCAAATGCTGTATTGATGCATAAAGGAATTGTAAGGGCAGGACATAGGGGCTATGGAAAGGATGTTGGTCTAATAGTCCATCTCTCAGCAGGAACCTCCCTCTCCCAATACCCAAATAACAGAGTTCAGGTCACCTCAGTAAAAGAGGCTGTTCGTCTTGGCGCAGACGCTGTTTCAGTACATGTAAATGTTGGTTCAGAGAATGAAAGTGAGATGTTAAGGAATCTTGGAATGGTGGCAGAGGAGTGTAATGAATACGGAATGCCATTGTTAGCCATGATGTACGCCCGTGGTAAAAAAATAGAGAATGAGCACGATGTCAAATACATTAAACATGTGGCGAGAATTGGTGCAGAACTGGGGGCAGATATTATAAAAACAGTCTATACAGGAAATAAAAGGACCTTTAAAGAGGTTATTAATGGCTGTCCCGTTCCCGTTGTAATTGCCGGTGGTCCAAAGATCGATAGTGAGGATGATCTGCTTAGAATGATTGAAGATGCAATGGATTGTGGAGCGATTGGGGTTTCCATTGGAAGGAACATATTCCAGGCCAAAGACAGGGTAGCCATAACTAAAAAGATTTGTAAGATTGTACATGGGGAATAAATTGAGTAGAGTTAAAGAATTTTTGAAACTTGATTGGAGGAAGTTTACAATTCCTGTAATTTTTATAATACTGTTTCTATATGTTCTGGTCAATATAAAATCAATAGATTATGAAGAATCAAAAACTTAAGAAATAGGGGTGGAAAATGCCACAAGGAAAATCAGATATAGGAAAATCTCTGGACAGGGGTCCAAGGGAGTTTAAAACGCGTGTTGTAGAGAAGGAGGGCAATGTGATGTTGGTTGCTGAAAAAAATGTTGTGACGACGCATCCCATGAATTCTATAAAGAATGTTGCCAAATTGATGGATAGGTATGATTTCAGAAGGATCCCCATTACAGATGCTGGGACTGGAAGATTGGAGGGTCTCGCAGTGGCCTTAGACATCTTAGATTTTTTGGGTGGTGGGGAAAAATACAACATAATCCTTAAAGATTATGATGGAAATCTCCTGTCAGCGATAAATTGTCCCATTGGAAAGATTATGAGAAAGGCCAGTTTCGTGGATAAAAAGGCTTCCATTGATGATATAGTAAAAATCATAATTAAAAAACACACATCTGCTATACCAATTGTGGAAGATGAAAGGGATAAAAAGGTAATAGCTATCGTTACGGAAAGAGACATTCTTCCCCTGGCTGAGAGTTTTGGGATTACTATAGGAGAAACTATGCAGAAGAAACCCATAGTTTCCAGCTTGGGAATGATGATCTCCGATGTCTCCAAGGTCATGGTAAGGAATAGATTTAGAAGGCTTCCAGTAATTCGGGAGGATAAACTGATTGGGATTATAACGGTGTTTGACATTCTCAAGTTCTTGGGCTATGGTGAATTTTGCGGTGTGAAAGCGGAGGATGTATTGAGTGAAAGGGTGGAAAAGATAATGAGTAAGGAAGTGATTACTGTGGATAGAGATCAGGATCTAGCGGATGTTTCAAAACTGGTAAAAGAAACCGGCATCGGAGGCTTTCCAGTGGTGGAGGATGGAAAACTAATTGGAATTGTAACCACGAGCGATGTGATCAGGGCAATTTATGCTGGGGGATAGAGTCAGCATAATATCGTATGGGGATAATGAAAACGTGGGAAAGCTAAATCACCTACAGACCCCAAATCCTGAAGTGGTCTGAAATCGCAGGGTTTCAACACCTTAGTTCTCCACGGTTTGGAGATTTATCCGATGTAATTTTCATAGCACTTTAGAAATGGTTCTAGGAATGTATATAACGGTAGGATGATATATCAGCAAACAACGTGATCATGCTAATTCTGAATTGAAATAATTTTATATAGAAAGGAAAATATAATTATGGGA
>Ga0190363_1000202_pt1 | contig 33833 bp, 32 predicted proteins | sample 48721867_MG_FD_161272 | JGI IMG/M metagenome (GOLD analysis project Ga0190363, IMG submission 161272) | Hydrothermal vent microbial mat bacterial communities from Southern Trench, Guaymas Basin, Mexico - 4872-18-6-7_MG | ecosystem: Environmental > Aquatic > Marine > Hydrothermal vents >... | reverse complement strand
AGGTATTGTTTACCTCCTTGAAGGAACATATTACATTTCCTCATCAATAGATATCCTAAAATCCAATGTCTCTTTAATAGGTTCTGGCTGGTCAACAAAACTCTACCTTATTGATGGAGCTAACACCTCTACCATTGTTGTAGGTGATGGAACAAACCCTTATGAAGGAATAACAATTGCTAATTTACAGATTGATGGGAATAAAGATAACAATAGCAGTGGGTTTGGAATTTATCTTCAACACATTTCTCACTCAGTGGTTAGACAAAATTATATTCATTCAACTTATCATTCTGGAATTGGAATTTCATGGAGCGATAGTTCATACAACCTTATCATTGACAATGTAATAGAAGGTGAAACTCCTATGGGAGATGGAATAAAACTTGGTAATGGAGACTATAACAAAATAATAGGAAATCAAATTAGGGGTTATGATCATGGAATTTCACTCTTGAATGGTGCCGACCATAATGTCGTTTCTGGAAATTCTATTGTGGAACCTGGAGATAGAGGAATTCACGTGAGCCATTCTGGTTTCAATACTATTGTAGGTAATGTGATTCGAAAAGCAGCAACTGATGGAATTAACCTTTGGCGAAGTTCCTACAATGTTGTGTCTTCCAATTTAATAAAAGATAGCTCCCAAGCTCAAAATAACAATTGGAATGGAATTTCAATTTGGGGAGATGCTTCACGATCTGCCAACTACAACCTTATTATTAATAACCAAATCATAGAGACCGCTACCAATAAATCAAAATATGGAATTGCAGAAACAGGGAGTGTAAATGACTACAATATTATTCAAAACAACATCATCTCAGGACCAGTCACAGCTGATATCTACGCCCAAGGTCCTCACACCACAGTAGCTGGCAATAAAACCTCAGATACCACAGAAGGATTATTCCAAATAACTACCACTGCTTCTTCCACCCAAACTGCTCTCACTGTTACCCAAAATGGCACAGGGAATATTATAGACTTGAGATCTAACTCAACCTCGGTATTTACCTTAGCTTCAGCTGATAGATTAAAACTAAGAGATGGGTTATTGACCACTTTTGGTGGATTTAACGACCAAGTTTTAGATGATTTTGAAGATGGTGATATTTCCAATTGGATTTCCTCTGATCCATCTAACACTACTTTAGCTACTACCACTTCAGCTAAAGTTAATGATGTTGCCCTTATTATCCAAACCACTGATGGCTCTTCAACTGGAGATTTAGCTACTACAACTCCTTCAATTACTGATTGGTCATCTTTTGAGAGATTAGGCTTTTGGATTAAAGCAGAATATACCACAACTTCCACTAACGCCACCACTACCCAAATAATTTCAATTCAAGTAAAAGATGCTGGTGGAACCCACACTCACAATATAACTATTCAAAAAATGGGTGAGTGGCAATATGAAGAATGGGACATTTCTTCTTTTGCTACTGATACTACTTCTTGGTTTGGCTTTAAAATTGACAATGATTATGGCTCTCCAAAATTCTACATTGACCAAATTAGGCTTTATACTTTAGCTGAAAGAAGTGCTGACATCTTTGTTGACGCTGATGGTTCTTTGAATATTTTGGCTCAAAAAGAAATTCAATTAACCAGAACCACTGAGGGTTCTGCTCTTCCTGGTTTGACAGTTGGTACCGCTAATGTAGTTTTACACCAACCATTAGAAGTTGATGTTCCTGGCGATGTGGGAATTGATTATGATTTGTATTTTGCCAATACCGGACTTTCTACCATTTCTTCTGAAGGACCTCTCAAGATCTCAGCTGGTGATTCAAACTCTTATGAAAACCTTACCTTAACCACTGGTGGAACAGGTGATATTATAATGGACATTGCGGATTCTACCGTTGGATTTAAGGTTTTAGGCTCTACAGGTTATGTTTTTGAACTAACACCTACAGGATATGTAGGCATTGGCACAACAACCCCTTCTTACAAGCTCACTCTCAGTGGCGACCTCTATGTTTCTGCTACTTCAACTTTTAACGGAAATGTAGGGATTGGGACAACAAATCCTCTTTCCACTCTTGATGTTAGAGGACCAATAGAAAATGGACTTGTTGCCTGGTGGTCTATGGATGAAGGAAGCGGGACAACTATTAACGACCAAAGTATAAACAATAATACCGGAACTATTTATGGTGCCACTTGGACTAATGGAAAATTTGGAAAGGCTTTGAGCTTTGATGGCTCGGACTATGTAGATGTTAATGACTCGTCAAGTTTAGATATTACAGATGCAATTACTATATCGGCGTGGATTAAAACCAGTGTAGGATCTAGTCATGATATGTATATCGTTTCAAAAGACAATGGATGGAAAGTCAATCAACCTTATGCTTTACTTCTTTGGAATGATCGAATATATGTAATTTTGGAAAACACGGAGCATTTTCTTTCCACTTCGGCTTACAGGGATGGAAACTGGCATCATATAGTTGTAACATGGGATGGAAACACCATTACATATTACCTTGATGGAAATATTCTTGGCACAGATACTCATTCCGGAACACTTACACCGAATAACTATAATCTTACAATAGGAGCAAGAACAAATGCTCATGCGTATGGTTGGATTGGTCTCATTGACGAAGTTCGTATCTACAATCGGGCACTTTCATCTCGGGAAATCGCGGAACTCTATCGCCAGAAAGCTCCCTCTCTGGCTCAAGGAGGAACTATTAGTGATTCCTCAGCTTATACCGCTCTCACCATCACCCAATCAGGAAGTGGAGACATTCTCAATCTCTACTCTTCCTCTTATAAAGTTTTGGCAGTCTCTTCTCAAGGAAATATTACTTCTTATCGCAATCTTACTCTCACTGGAGGAAATCTTACCATTTCTCCTCTTTCTCCACCTACAGGTTTAACTTTAGCTACCTCAACTTCTGCTGGTTCTTGTGCTACCTCAACTACTTACTATTACAGAATAACTGCTGTCAATCCCAATGGTGAAACTATAGGTTCAACAGAGGTTTCTATTACCACAGGAGATTCTGATACTGCGATTGATGTTTCTTTCAATCCAGTCTCAGGAGCGACAGGATATAAAGTCTACCGTTCAACTTCTTCAATTTCTGATGGAACTTCAGCCACCTTAGTTGACAACGAAATCAAAACCACCACTTCCTTTACCGATGATTGCTCAGGTGATGGAACAGCTACTATTCCTTCTTCTAATACCACAGGAGGTAATTTAGCAGTCAATACTAACACTTTATATGTTGATGCTGAAACAGGAAAGGTAGGAATTGGAACAACAACACCAACTGAAAAACTCACTTTAGCTGGTGGCAATTTCCTTCAAACATCAGCTAATCCAGTTCTTAAAGGAGGAGTAATAGACTCAACTTATATGAATGGTGCCTGGTCAGTCTATGTTTCTGGAAAATATGCCTATGTTGCTGGAGCCAATTCTGACTCTTTAGCCATCATTGACATTTCCAATCCCTCTTCCCCTCAAGTAGTCGGAGGAGTAATAGACTCAACTTATATGGATAGTGCCAGATCAGTCTATGTTTCTGGAAAATATGCTTATATTGCTGGATACTATTCTAACTCTTTAGCCATTATTGACATTTCCAATCCCTCTTCCCCTCAAGTAGTCGGAGGAGTAATAGACTCAACTTATATGGATAGTCCCTCCTCAGTCTATGTCTCTGGAAAATATGCCTATGTTGTTGGATACTGGTCTCACTCTTTAGCCATCATTGACATTTCCAATCCTTCTTCCCCTCAAGTAGTCGGAGGAGTAATAGACTCAACTTATATGTATTGCGCCTCCTCAGTCTATGTCTCTGGAAAATATGCTTATGTTGCTGGAGCCGGTTCTGACTCTTTAGCCATCATTGACATTTCCAATCCTTCTTCCCCTCAAGTAGTCGGAGGAGTAATAGACTCAACTTATATGGGTGCTCCCTACTCAGTCTATGTTTCTGGAAAATATGCCTATGTTACTGGACGTGCTTCTGATTCTTTAGCTATTATTGACATCTCCAACCCTTCTTCACCTTCAGTAGTCGGAGGAGTAATAGACTCAACCTATATGGATGGTGCTGGCTCAGTCTATGTCTCTGGAAAATATGCTTATGTTACTGGAAACTGGTCTGATTCTTTGGCCATCATTGACATTTCCAATCCTTCTTCCCCTCAAGTAGTTGGAGGAGTAACAAACTCAACTTATATGGATGATCCCAGATCAGTCTATGTCTCTGGAAAATATGCCTATGTTGCTGGACGTTTATCTAACTCTTTAGCCATCATTGACATTTCTGGCATTGATGCTCCTTCAGCTCATATTGGAGATTTAGCAGTAGGAACAATAGATGTTTGGGAAAATCTAAATGTAGCCAACAATATCTATGGAAAAGGTCTCAATATTGGTCCTACTGGAATTTACTCTCAAGGAAGAGTCTCTATTTTTGAAACCTCTTCAGTTCCTGCTTTAACTATTACCCAATCAGGAAGTGGAATTGGATTCAAACTCACCAATCTTGGCACAGGAAATACCCTCTTGATTGAAGATGAACAATCAGATGCTACTCCCTTTGTCATTGATGCAAGTGGAAATGTAGGTATTGGGACAACAGATATCACAGCAAAATTGACAGTTCAAAATCTTACCAAGACCCAAGCTTCAATGATAGTCAAACAAAGAAGTTCTTTATTTCAAAAAACAATTGGAGGAGCAAATGACGATTATGGTGAATCTATTCAGCAAACTTCTGACGGTGGTTATGTTATAGTTGGAGATACACAGAGCTACGGGGCGGGAGGTAGGGATATTTTCATTGCCAAATTAGACTCCTCTGGCAATCTCTCTTGGGCAAAAACAATTGGGGGAGGAAGTAATGATGGTGGCTATTCTATCCAGCAAACTTCTGATGGCGGTTATGTTATAGTTGGATATACAAATAGCTACGGTGCGGGAAGTAGTGATGTCTTTATTATCAAATTAAACTCCTCTGGTAATCTCTCTTGGGCAAAGACAATTGGAGGATCAAGTGATGATTATGGCTCTTCTATCCAACAAACTTCTGATGGCGGTTATGTTATAGTTGGAAGTACATGGAGCTACGGTGCAGGAGGCAGTGATGTTTTTGTTATTAAATTAAACTCCTCTGGTAATCTCTCTTGGGCAAAGACAATTGGAGGATCAAGTGATGATTATGGCTCTTCTATCCAACAAACTTCTGATGGCGGTTATGTTATAGTTGTAGATACACAAGGCTATGGCGCAGGAGGCAGTGATGTTCTTGTTATTAAATTGGACTCCTCTGGTAATCTCTCTTGGGCAAAGACAATTGGGGGAGCAAATTGGGATTTTGGCTATTCTATCCAGCAAACTTCTGATGGTGGTTATGTTGTAGTTGGAAGTACATGGAGCTACGGTGCAGGAGGCAGTGATGTTCTTGTTATTAAATTAGACTCTTCTGGCAATCTCTCTTGGGCAAAAACAATTGGGGGAGGAGATGTTGATAGTGGCTCTTCTATCCAGCAAACTTCTGATGGCGGTTATGTTATAGTTGGCCACACATATAGCTACGGGGCAGGGAATTCTGATATTTTCCTTATTAAATTAAACTCCTCTGGCAATCTCTCTTGGGCAAAAACAATTGGGGGAGGAGATTTTGATAGTGGTTCTTCTATCCAGCAAACTTCTGATGGCGGTTATGTTATAGTTGGATCCACACAGAGCTACGGTGCAGGAGGTGATGATGTTTTCATTCTTAAATTAGATTCTTCTGGAAACATCTCTGGTTGTAGTTCAATTAGTAGCATTTCTCCTTCAGTTAGTTCTCCTTCACCAAGTGTTTCTTCTCTTGCACTCTCAGCTGTGTCAGTTTTTCCTACTATCTCTTCCCAGACACCCACGGTGAGCAGTCAAAGTGTTAGCACTGCCACTCAATGTTCAGCTGATTTTGATTTTACCCCTTTGATTCTATCCAAACAAGGAAATTTAGGAATAGGAGTAACTTCTACCCAATACCAATTAGAGGTAGCAGGCAAAATCAAAGCCCAAGCAATATGTCTTGGTTCTTCTTGTTATTCTTCAATTCCTGAAGTTCCTTGGCAATTATCTGGAGACAATATTGTTTACAACAGAGGCAATGTTGGTATCGGCATAACAAACCCAACAGCTAAACTTACTATTACCCAATCAGGCACAGGAGCAATAATAGAACTCAAAAATACTTCTTCTGCTACTTCTACTGCTTTCACTCTTACCAATCTTGGCACAGGAAATACTCTTTTAATTGAAGATGAAGCCAATGACACCACTCCCTTTGTCATTGATGCAAGTGGAAATGTAGGAGTTGGGACAACAACACCAAATCATCTTTTGACTGTAGGCAAAAGTGGAGATGCCACCTCTACTTTCAGATTAGGAGTTTATGGTTCAATCAGAGCTACAGGAGAAATTTCTGCTAACCAAAGTTTTGATATTGCAGAAGCCTATCCTATTGATCCTCAATGTGAAAAGGAAAATAATTGTCCTGAAGTAGGAGATGTAGTTTCAATTGGAAACAATTCATTTTTGGAAAAATCTTCTGTTCCCTATGATGAAAAATTAATTGGAGTAATATCAGAAAAACCTGCCTTTAGTATGGGTACTTGGAAAATGAAAAATCCTTTCCGTTTGGTAGCTCTAGCAGGAAGGGTAAAGGTAAAAGTCTCAACAGAAAATGGTGAAATTAAAGTAGGTGATCCTTTAACTTCAGCTTCATCAACCCCAGGTGTAGCAATGAAAGCTACAAAAGCAGGAAGAGTAATAGGTATTGCTTTAGAACCATTCAATGGAGAAGGTGTTGGAAAAATTATGGTCTTTGTCAATCCACATTGGCAGGGGAATGATTTGAACGTGAAAGAAGATAAAGAAGGAAAAATCTTATCAATGAGTCCAAAAGAAATTCAATCAGGTTTAGCAAGTTTGGGATTGGTGATTAATGAATATGGAGTTTTAGAGGTTGAAAAATTGAAAGCAAAAGAAATTTGTTTGGAAGGAGATGACGGCGAAGTAATTTGTATTGATAAAGATAAATTAAAAGAATTATTGAAAAATCAGCTTCAAGACTCAAATCAAACTTCAACAGAAGAAAACAAAAAAGACAACAGTACTGAAAATATCAAAAAAGTTTATTATTACGATGGTGATGGAGATGGATTTGGCACTCCTAAAAATTTCATTGAAGGAGAAAAGAGAGAAGGTTATGTAAATAATGATAAAGATTGCGATGATGACAACAAGAATGTTAATCCATCTGTTAAAGAAATTTGTGATGATGGTATAGATAACGATTGCGACGGAAAAATTGACACAAAAGATGAAGATTGTAAAGATATTTTCTCTGATGACCAACAAGTCAGTGGTTCAAGGACAGATGAAATTACATTTGCTTCAACCACGAATTCAACCACTACCTCAACTTCCTCATTAGACACTTTTACTGAAGATCTAACAGAGCAAATTGAAGCCTCGACAGATTGTGTCAATAAACAAACCTTCTATTTAGATTTAGATGGTGATGGTTTTGGTGATCCAAATAATTCTACCTCAACCTGCCAGCAACCTGCTGGTTATGTAACTGATAGCACGGACTGCGACGATACCAATCCTGCCATTAACCCAAGTGCTACTGAAATCTGTGATGATGGAATTGACAACGATTGCGACGGAAAAATAGATAGTCAAGATGAAAATTGTCCTTTAGATACAGATGGCGATAGTGTAATTGATTCAGAAGATCTTTGTCCTGAAACTGCTGGAGATTTCTGCCATGGTTGTCCAAAACCAGAATGTTCTGGCTGTCAATCTCCAATTTGCCCAGAAGCAGGCAAACCAATTTGTCAAGACGACAACTCTCTTTGCCAGGTTTTACCAAATACTGATGTTATTTGCCAATCGGGGGTCTGTAGTTATAGTTGTCAAGAAGGTTATTTAGACTGTAATGGTGATGGCACTGGCTCTGACAATGATGGTTGTGAATTCAAAAAAGAAACTCCTACCTCTACTTGTCCTAACTCATAATTTTGACGGGGCTTAACTCTTGTAAAAATTCAAAATTAAATAAATCTCAAATGTTCAACATATGTGTCAAATCTCAAATGTCAAATCTCAAATGTCAAATCCTGTGTCAAATCTCAAATCGAATAAATCTAAGAATATTCGCCACCGAGCTTATAAATTTTCTTTAGAAATAATAAATTTAGTCAAAGATTTTCCTAAAGATAAAGTTTATATGATTTTTACTGACCAACTTTTAAGATCAGCCACTTCAATAGGAGCAAACTTGATTGAAGCAAAATCTTCATCTTCCAAAAAAGATTTCATCAAGTTTTATGAGATTGCTCTTAAGAGTTGTAATGAGACAATTTACTGGTTAGGTCTCTTACGAGACGGGAAGTTAGCAAGCGTTTCAAAGATTAATCCCTTAATGAAAGAAGCTGAAGAGATTGGAAAAATGATTGGTTCAAGCCTCTTAACTTTAAAAGGTAAAAAATAGATTTGACATTTAAGATTTAGATTTGAGATTTGACATTTGAGATTTGAGTTAATTTAAAATGGTAAAATTAAAACATTATCCAATTAAAAAATTAAAAAAAGAAATTCGCCAAATTGTGGGCAAATATAGAGAATGAAAAAGAATAATAAAATTTTATGCAAGCTGTGGTTTTAGCAGGAGGGGAGAGTTCAAGATTTTGGCCTTTAAATTTCCAACATAAATCCCTTTTTAAAATAATGGGAAAACCTTTAATTTTTTATACGCTTGAAGGGTTGAGAAAGAAAAAAATTAAAGAAATTATTTTGGTTCAATCACCAAAAAGAGACATTGAAAAAGAGTTAAAAAATTACAATTTAAAGTTAAATATAAAATTTATTATTCAAGAAAAACCAAAAGGGATGGGAAATGCTTTGTGGCAGGCAAGAAATCTTTTAAAGAAAAAATTTTTAGTTTTAAATCCAGAAAGAGTGGATATTGAAGAAATTCTTGATAATTTACCAAAAGATTGGTTGAGTTCAAATAATTGTTTTTTATTTGGACAAGAAACAAAAAACCCTCAATTGTTTGGAGTAGTAAAATTTAAAGGAGATAAAGTTTTAAAAATAGTAGAAAAACCAAAATTAGGCAAAGAACCTTCAAAAATTAAGGTTGTGGGAGTTTATATTTTAGAAAAAGATTTTTTTGAGGTATATGAAAAAGTAAAAAAATATCATTATGATTTTGAAACAGCTTTAAACGAATATTTAAAAAAAAGAGAGTTTAAATTAATAAGGCTAAAAAAGAGAGAAATTTCTTTAAAATATCCTTGGCATCTTTTTGATATCAAAAAATATTTGTTTGATAAGTTTTTAAAAAGTAAAATTTCCAAAAGTGCCAAAATTTCAAAAAATGTAATTTTGGAAGGGAAAATTTTCATTGGAGAAAGAGTAAAGATTTTTGAGGGGGCAATTATTAAAGGGCCTTGTTATATTGGAGAAAATTGTATTTTAGGAAACAATTCTTTAATTAGAGATTATACAAATTTAGAAAAAAATTGTCTTTTGGGAGCTTTTGCCGAAATTAAAAATTCTATTTTTCAAGAAAATTGTCATTGTCATTCTGGTTATTTTGGAGATTCAATCTTTGGAAGAAATTGTAAAATTGGAGCAGGGACTATCTCAGCCAATGTAAGGTTAGATAGGGGAGAGGTAAAATCAGTAGTAAAAGGAAAAAAAATTCCAACAGGCCTGAAATCTTTAGGAGTGATTGTTGGCGAAAATACAAGAGTTGGGATTAATTGTTCTTTTATGCCAGGAATTTTAGTGGGTTCAAATTGTCTAATTTATCCCAATTCTTTAATTAAAAAAAATCTTAAGGATAATTTTTCTATTTAAACTTTTTGTAATTGAATAAATCAGACCTCTGTCAATTTTTCTAATTTATTTTAGGGGTTGACTTATTGAGAATGATTTGGTAAAAATGTAAAGTATTAAAAAGGTTGAGAAAAAATAAGATAAAGAATAAACACGGAAACGTGTTTATTCAAAAAAATGGCAGAAAAAGAAAAATTTGAAAGAACAAAACCCCATCTTAATATTGGAACCATAGGTCATGTTGATCACGGAAAAACTACTTTAAGTGCTGCTATCTTGCATGTTTTAAGAATGAAGGGTTTAAAAACAAGCCCTCACAAGAGTGTAGAAGATATTGATAGAGCTCCTGAGGAGAAAGCCAGAGGTTTGACTATTTCCATTTGCCATTTGGAATACGAAACAGAAAAGCGCCATTATGCTCACATTGATTGCCCAGGCCATGCAGACTATATCAAAAATATGATTACAGGTGCAGCACAAATGGACGGAGCTATTTTAGTAGTTGCTGCAACAGATGGTCCGATGCCTCAGACAAGAGAACACATTTTGTTGGCTCGACAAGTAGGATTGCCAGCAATGGTTGTCTTTTTAAACAAATGTGATTTGGTAGATGATCCAGAAATGTTAGAATTAGTGGAATCTGAAGTAAGGGAATTATTAAAAAAATACGAATTTCCAGGAGATGAAATTCCAATAATTAAGGGTTCTGCTTTGAAGGCATTAGAAGCAAAATCTTTAGATGACGAAGCGGTAAAACCCATTTTAGAATTACTAAAGGCGGTGGATGAATATATTCCAGAACCACAAAGAGAAGTTGATAAACCCTTCTTGATGGCAATTGAAGATGTTTTCTCAATTGCAGGAAGAGGGACCGTAGCTACTGGAAGAATAGAAAGAGGAGTTATTCATCCTAATGATGAAGTAGAATTAGTAGGTTTGAGAGAGACAAAAAAGACGGTGGCAGTTTCTATTGAAATGTTTAACAAAACCTTAGATGAAGGAAGAGCAGGAGATAATGTAGGAATTCTCTTGAGAGGATTGAAAAAAGAAGAGGTAGAAAGAGGTCAAGTTTTAGCAAAACCAGGAACTATTACTCCTCATACTGAATTTGAAGCAGAAGTTTATGTGTTAACCAAAGAAGAAGGAGGAAGACATACTCCATTTTTTTCAGGATACAAACCCCAATTTTATATAAGAACTGCCGATATAACTGGAGAAGTTACTTTACCAGAGGGTACAGAAATGGTAATGCCAGGAGATACTGTTAATTTAAAAATAAAATTGATTGCTCCAGTAGCTCTTGAAGAAAAACAAAGATTTGCAATAAGAGAAGGTGGAAAAACAGTAGGAGCAGGAGTAATTACTAAGATTATAAAATAAAAATGACAAAGATAAAAAAAGAAGAAAAAGAAGAAGAAAAACCAAAGATTAGAATTAAATTGCAAGCTTACGATCATAAAATAATTGATAATTGCGCCAAACAAATTGTTGAAATTGCGGTGCGTTATGGAAATGAATGGGCAGGACCTATTCCTTTGCCTACAGAAATTCACAAATTTACTGTTAATCGTTCTACTTTTGTTCACAAAGATGCCAGAGAACAATTTGAAATTAGGGTACACAAGAGATTGATAGATATTTTCAATCCCACACCAAGAATAATTGAAGCTCTTAAAAATTTAAATTTGCCAGCTGGAGTAAATATAGAAATAAAAATGTAATAAAGAAAAATCAAATTTGTGAGGTATTTAATAAAAAACTGGGTAAATACCCAGTTTTTAGTTAAATATGAAATTTATTTTGGGTAAAAAAATTGGAATGACACAAATTTTTAATGAAAAAGGTAAAGTAATTCCAGTAACAATAGTGGAGGCGGGTCCTTGTTTTGTGACCCAAATAAAAACCAAAGATAAAGATGGTTATGAGGCTGTCCAGATAGGATTTATTAGAAAACTAAAAAAGATTAAAAAAACGGAAAAAGGGAAAGAATTTAAATATTTAAGAGAATTCAGAATAGAAAATCCTCAACAATATAAATTAGGAGACGAAATAAATGTTTCAATTTTTAAAGAAGGAGAAAAAGTGAAGGTTTCTGGTATTTCAAAAGGAAAAGGATTTGCAGGAGTTGTAAAAAGGTGGGGATTTGCTGGTAAAAGCACAAGCCATGGAGTAAAGCATGAAGTAAGAACACCTGGTTCTATAGGAGGTACTACTCCTCCAAGGGTTATTAAAGGAAGAAAAATGCCTGGGAGAATGGGAGGTCAAAGAGTGACCATTAAAAATTTAGAGATTATAAAGATTGATAAAGAAAAAAATCTTTTAGCAATAAAAGGAGCTTTGCCAGGAAGCAAAGGTACTTTAATAGAGATTAAAACAATGGAAAAATGAAATACCCTCTTTTTAATCAAAACGGTGAAAAATTAAAAGAAATAGAATTACCAGATGAAATTTTTGGGTTAAAAATTAATCCTGATTTAGTCTGGCAGGTAGTGGTTTCTCAAATGGCAAATAGAAGACAAGGAACCGCCCATACAAAAGACAGAGGAGAAGTAAGAGGTGGTGGAAGAAAACCTTGGCGCCAAAAAGGATTAGGTAGAGCCAGACATGGTTCCATTCGTTCTCCTTTATGGAAAGGAGGAGGAGTGGTTTTTGGACCAAGAAAAGAAAAAGTTTATAAAAAAAAGATTCCAAAGAAGATGAAAAGAAAAGCTTTATTGATGGTTCTTTCTGGTAAAGCAAAAGAGAATCTGTTGTTTGTTTTAGATGATTTAAAAATTGAAAAACCAAAAACAAAATTAATGAGAGAAATTTTAGAGAAATTTCCTTGTGATCAAAAAAGCACTTTGATTGTTTTGCCAAATTATGATAAAAATATAATACTTTCTGCAAGAAACCTTCCAAAAGTAAAAACTATGGAGGCTAAAGATTTAAATGCTTTAGATTTGCTTTCTTTTAAATATTTGTTATTACCTCAAAAAGCAATAAAAGTAATAAAAGAAACTTTCTTAAAATAAAAATTTATGGGAATTAAAGATTTTTTAAAAAAAAGAAAAAAAGATAGTGAGACAAAAAAAGAGGAAAAAGAAAAAGAAGTAGAAAAAGTCAAAGAAAAAAAGGCAGACAAAAAAGCCCCCTTGTTTGTAATTGAAGCCCCTCATATTACTGAAAAAAGCACAGAATTGGCAAAGCAAAATCAATATGTTTTTAGAGTGACACAAAATGCTAATAAAATTCAAATTAAAAAAGCAATAGAAAATCTTTACAATGTAGATGTATTAGATGTTAGGGTTTTAAAAGTGCCTCCTAAAAAAAGAAGATTAGGAAGAGTTTTAGGAGAAAAAAAAGGATACAAAAAAGCAATTATAAAAATAAAAGAAGGACAAAAAATAGATATTTTTGGTCAATAAAATTAAAATATGACAAAAGCTATTCTTTCAAAAAAAGAACCAGAGAAAAAATTATTAGTGCCACTTAAAAAAAGTGGAGGAAGGAACAATAGTGGCAAAATTACAGTAAGACATAGGGGTGGTGGAGTTAAAAGACTTTATAGAATAATAGATTTTGGAGAAGAGAAATTGGGAATTGCTGGAAAGGTGGTTGCTATTGAGTATGATCCCAATCGGACAGCTTATATTGCTTTAGTAGAATATGAAGATGGAGACAAAAGATATATCTTAGCTCCCCATAATTTAAAAGTTGGACAAAAAATTATTTGTCAAGAAAAGGCAGATATAGAAATTGGAAATAGAATGAAATTGAAAAATATTCCCGTAGGGACTTTAGTTTGTAATGTTGAATTGGAACCTTTCAAAGGAGGAAAAATAGCTAGAGGAGCCGGAACCTGTGCTAAAATTTTGGCTTTTGAGGGAGGATTTTGTCATTTAAAAATGCCTTCTGGAGAAATTAGAAAAGTACCAGAAGATTGTTTTGCTACTATAGGTCAAATGTCTCATCCAGAAAAAAGGTTTGAAAAATGGGGAAAGGCAGGTAGAAAAAGATTGAAGGGTTGGAGACCTGCAGTTAGAGGATCTGCGATGAATCCTTGTGATCATCCTCATGGAGGTGGAGAAGGAAAAGCTCCTATTGGTTTAAAATATCCAAAAACTCCTTGGGGAAAGCCAGCTTTAGGTGTGAAAACAAGAAAGAAAAAATGGACAGATAAATTAATTATTAAAAGAAGAAAGTAAAATAATAAAATTATGGCAAGATCATTAAAAAAAGGCCCTTATATTGATGAGAAATTGTTAAAAAAATTAAAGAAATCAAAACCAGGGCAAATAATTAAAACCTGGGCTAGGGATGCAACAATAACTCCAGAAATGGTTGGGTTTACTTTTGGAGTTCACAATGGAAAAGAATTTATATCAGTGAAAGTTACAGAAGAGATGGTAGGTCATAAATTAGGAGAGTTCGCTCCAACTACTAAATTTGTAAGACATGGTGGAAAAATGCAAAGAGAATTAGAAAGAAAGGCTGCTGAAAAAGAGGCTCAAAAATTAAAAAAGGCTTAAAAAATTTATGAAGGTTTCAGCTAAACTTAATTATTTAAGAATTGCACCAAGAAAAGTAAGATTAGTGGCAGATTTAATAAGAAACAAATCAGTGATTGAAGCTGAAAATATTTTGAATTTTACTGTAAAGAAAGCTGCTCTTCCTCTTTTAAAACTTTTGAGATCTGCTATTGCTAATGCAGAGCACAATTTTAATCTTAAAAAAGAAAATCTTTATATTTGTGAAATTTTAGTTAATGAAGGCCCAAGGTTAAAAAGAATACTTCCCAGAGCAAGAGGAAGGGCAGATGTTATTCAAAAAAAGACTTCTCATGTGACAATTATATTAGAAGAAAAGAAAAAATAAAAAATATGGCTCACAAAGTTCACCCAAAAATATTTAGGATAAGAGAAACAAATGACTGGCTTTCAAGAGGATTTTACAAGAAGAATTTTGCCCAATATTTACAAGAAGAATTTAAAATTCGCAAATTTTTGGAAGAGAAAATTGGAAATTTTGGATTAGAAAAAGTAGAAATTGAAAGATTTCCTTTAAAAATAAATATAATTATTTTCACTTCCAGGCCTGGTTTAGTTATTGGAAGAAAAGGAGAAGGAATAGAAAAATTAAAGAAAGAAATTGAAAATCTCTTAATTTCAAAACCAAAACCAACAGTAAGATTGGAAATAAGAGAAGTAATAAAACCATTTTTATCAGCTTCTTTAGTTGCCCAATGGATGAAAGAACAAATTGAAAAAAGAGTTCCTTATCGACGGGTTTTAAAACAGGCTTTGAGTAAAATTACTTCTAATAAAGAAGTTCAAGGAGCCAGAGTTCAAGTAGCCGGAAGATTAGACGGAGTAAAAATTGCCAGGACTGAATGGCTTCAAGCTGGTAAACTTCCTCGCCAAACCTTAAGGGCTGATATTGATTACAGCTTTAAAGAAGCCTTTTGTAAATATGGAGTTGTGGGAATAAAAGTTTGGATTTATAAAGGAGAAAAATTTAAAAAATAGAATATGTTGCAACCAAGGAAGGTAAAATATAGAAAAGCCCAGAAAGGAAGATCAAAAGGGATAGAATCTCGAGGAACTGAATTGAGTTTTGGAAGTTTTGGGTTGAAGGCTTTGGAAGCAAAATGGATCTCTAGTCGGCAAATTGAAGCTGCAAGGAGGGCGATTTTAAGATATTTAAAAAAAGGTGGTAAACTTTGGATTAGAATTTTTCCTCAAAAACCAATTACAAGAAAAGGACAAGAAGTTCCAATGGGTGGAGGAAAGGGAGATGTTGCTTTTTATGCTTTTCCAATAAAACCTGGAAGAATAATTTTTGAATTAGAAGGGGTAAAAGAGGAAATAGCTAGAGAAGCTTTCAAAAAAGCAACAGATAGATTGCCAATAAAGACAAAATTTGTTAAAAAAGAATAAAAGAAAGATTTAATGAAAGCTAAAGAATTAGAACAAAAAAGTAAAGAAGAATTGGAAACACTTTTAAGAGAAAAGAGAGAAAAGTTACAAAAATTAAAATTTGACTTAAATTTAGGAAAACTAAAGAATGTGAGAGAAATTAGAAAGGTAAAAAAAGATATTGCCAGAATTTTGACAATTTTAAATTTGAAATTTAAAGTAAAACTTTAATTTTTTTATGCCTAAAAAGAGATTAATTGGAAAAGTTGTTTCTGATAAAATGCAAAAGACTATTGTTGTTGAAGTGGAGAGATTGAAAGAGCATCCTAAATATAAAAAAAGATATAAGGTAAAGAAAAAGTATAAAGCTCATGATGAAAAAAATGAAGCCAAAGTAGGCCAAACTGTTTTAATTGAAGAATGCCGACCTTTAAGTAAAGAAAAAAGGTGGCGACTAATAAAAATATTGGAAAAGTAATTTTTTTATGCAAGATTTAATAATTATTGGAGCAGGTCCCGCTGGAATTACTGCCGGAATTTATGCAGCAAGACAAGGATTAAAAACACTTTTGATTACAAAAGAACTCGGAGGACAATTAATGAAAAAAGCAGGGAAAATAGAAAATTATCCAGGTTTTAAAGAGATTTCAGGCGCAGATTTAATTAAAAAATTTGAAAGCCATTTGGAAAAATTTCCTATTTTAGAAATGAAATTTAGAGAGGTAGAAAGAGTAGAAAAAAAAGATGATTTTTTTTATGTTATTACCACAAAAAAAGAAACCCTTGAAAGCAAAGCTGTAATTTTAGCTACAGGTTCCTCTCCTAAAACCTTAAAAGTACCTGGAGAAAAAGAATTTGTTGGAAAAGGAATTAGTTATTGTGCTATCTGTGATGGCCCATTTTTCAAAAATAAAAAAGTAGCGGTAGTTGGGGGAGGAAATTCTGGTTTTGAGACAGCTTTATTTTTAGCTCAAATTGCCAAAAAAGTTTATATTTTAGAAGCCTCAGAAAAAGTGAGAGCAGATAAGGAAAATCAAGAAAAAGTAAAAACTTTTTCTAATGTTCAGGTAATGACTAAAGTTTTAATAAAAGAAATTAAAGGTGAAAAATTTGTTAAGGGAATTTTGTATTTTGACAAAGAATCTCAAAAGGAAAATTTTCTTGAGGTAGAAGGAGTTTTTGTAGAAATTGGTCTTGAGCCTAATTCTTCAATTGCAAAAGATTTAGTTGACTTCAATGAAAGAAAAGAAATTTTAGTTAATTTGGAAAATTTTCAAACAAAAACACCAGGACTTTTTGCTGTAGGAGATGTCAAAGCAGGAGAAAAAAAACAAATTATAATTGCTTGTGGAGAGGGAGCCAAAGCAGCATTATATGTTAATGATTATCTTCAAGGAAAATTATGAAAAATTTAACTATCAAAAATATTTTTGCCCAAAAGATATTAGATTCAAGAGGAAATTGGACGGTCAAAGCTAAAGTAATTACTCAAGATGGTTATTTTGAAGGTAGTGTCCCTTCTGGAGCTTCTAAAGGAAAATATGAGGCTAAAACAATTGATGTAGATAAAGCCATAGAGATTATTAACAAAGTTTTTGCTACAAAATTAAAAGGAAAAAAAGTAACTGAGCAAAAAAATATAGATAAATTTTTAAATCCTCAAAAGTTTGGTGCAAATTCTACTCTTGCCGTCTCTTTGGCTGTTTGTAGAGCTGGAGCTAAATCTAAAGGGTTGCCTTTGTATAAATATATTGCCCAAATTTCTGAAAACAAAACTTCTCTGAAATTACCTTTTCCTTGCTTTAATATTATCAATGGAGGAGTTCATGCTGGTAATGAATTGGATTTTCAAGAATTTATGATAGTTTTTAGAGAAAAAAGTTTTTATCAAAATCTCTCTTTAGCAATCAAAATTTATCACGAATTAAAAAAAATTATAAAAGAAAAATTTATTGATTTAGCAATAAATTTGGGAGATGAAGGAGGCTTTGCTCCTCCTATTTTAGCTCCAGAAGAGGCTATTGATTTGATTTTAGAAGCGGGGGAAAAATTAGGTTTGAAAAAAAAGATTAAAATTATAATTGATGTAGCGAGTTCTCAATTTTACAAAAGAGGAAAGTATAAAATGAAAATAGGCTCTTTTACAAAAGAGGAATTAATTAAATATTATTTAGTTTTGATTAAAAAATATCCAATTTTAGGTTTAGAAGATCCTTTTGCTGAAAATGATTGGCAAGGTTGGCAAAAATTTTGTGAAAATCTCAAGGGTCAAAACAAAAAACTTTTAATAATCGGAGATGATTTGTTAGTTACCAACCCAAAAAGGATAAAAAGAGCTAGAGAGAAAAAAGCTTGCAATAGTGCTATTATAAAAATTAATCAAATTGGTAATTTAAGCAAAGCAATTTGTGCTGTAAAATTGGCAAAATCTTTTGGATGGAAAATTGTAGTTTCTCACCGTTCCGGTGAAACTACAGATGATTTTATTTCAGATTTTGCGGTAGGAGTGGGAGCAGACTTTATAAAATCAGGAGCTCCTGCTAGGGGAGAGAGAGTAGTAAAATATAATCGGCTTTTAGAAATTGCTAATCAATTGAATAAAATATGAAAAAGAAAATTCTTTTAGTTGAAGATGATCCCTTTTTGATTGAAATTTACAGCGATAAATTGAGAGTAGAAGGTTTTGAAACAAAAGTTGTTGCTGATGGAGAAAAAGTTTTACCAACACTATTAGAAGATAAATTTGATTTGTTGGTTTTAGATATAGTTTTGCCAGGAAAGTCTGGTTGGGAGGTTTTAAGAGAAATAAATGAATTAAGAGAGAGAAAAGAAAATTTGAGAGAGCTTAAAATTTTAGTCCTTTCCAATTTGAGCCAGAAAAAAGATGTAGACAAAGCTTATAGTTTGGGAGCAAAAAAATATCTTATTAAAGCCCATTTTACTCCCAAAGAAGTAATTCAAGAAATTAAAAAAATTCTTTTATGAAAAAAATTTTATTAATTGTTCTTGACGGTTTAGCAGACAATCCTATACCCCAATTAAAAAACAAAACCCCCTTGGAAGCTGCTAAAACTCCAAATTTAGATTTTTTAGCAAAAAAGGGAATTTGTGGATTAGTAAAACCTTGGGTTCAAAAAGGAAAATTACCTACTTCAGAAGATTGCCATTTAGCTTTATTTGGATATCCTCCTAAAATTTTTAATCCAGGAAGAGGAGTTTTAGAAGTTTTGGGAATTGGAGAAAGAATTTCTCCAGAAGATGTATGTTTGAGAGGCAATTTTGCTACCGTAAAAGAAGATCTCACAATTTTAGATAGAAGAGCTGGAAGAATTGAAAAAACTTTGCCTTTAATTTTAGCTTTAAATAAAATTAATGTAGAAGATGGAAAAGTGATTGTTAAAAAAGCTTTTGGTCATAGAATTGGAATAATTATAAAAGGCAAAGATTTATCTGCCAAAATTACTTCAAATGATCCTAAAAAAGTAGGTGAAAAAGTATTAAAAATTTTACCAAAAGAAAAAAAAGCTAAAAAGACAGTAAAAATATTAAATGAGTTTTTAAATAAAGCGAGAGAAATTTTAAAAAACCATCCTTTAAACAAAAGAAGAGAAAAAATGGGAAAGTTACCTGCTAACTACATTTTAGTAAGAGGAGCTGGCAAATGGAAAAAAATAAAGAGGTTCAAGGAAAAATATGGTTTGAGAGCAGGATTTATAGCTGGCGGGACTCTTTACAAGGGAATTGCTAGATATTTGGGGATGGAAGAAATTAAAGTAGAAGGAGCTAATGGGTTAGTTAACACTAATTTGAAAGAAAAATTTACTCAAGCTCAAAAAAATTTAAAAAAATTTGATTTTATTTTTCTTCATATTAAAGCGACAGATACTTTAGCTGAAGATGGAGATTTTTTAGGAAAGAAGAAATTTATTGAAAAAGTGGACAAAAATATAAAGTTAATTTTAAAATTAGAAAATACTTTAATCGTAGTTACAGGAGATCATGCTACTTGTTGTGATTTAAAAAGACATTGTTTAAATTATACCCCAATTTTAATTTATGAAAAAAATATAAAAGGAGATAAATGCCAAATGTTTTCTGAAAAAGAATGTGCCAAAGGAAAATTGGGAACTTTTCCTCAATTAAAAGTAATGTCTAAAATTTTCTTTTTAAAATCAAAGAAATTTTTATTTGACCAGTTTTATTCACAAATTTAAAAATATCTCAAAAAGTTTTCTTGCCAGACAAGATAGTTTTTGTTAACTAATTCTTTTAAAATCGGGAGTTTAATTTTTTGGCTAATTATTTCAAAAAGATTATTTAAAAGAAGATAACTTGCCCAAATTCCTAAAGCAAAACATCCTCTTTCTATAATCACTACCGGAATTAAAGCTATCCATACCGGAGCAGGAATATTGAAGGCATATAAAAAGGCTACTGAACCAATTGAGTGAGCTAAAAAAGTGCTTCCTAAAGAATTAAAAATTAATCTTTCTTTTTTAAAATAAGCAAAAATAGGAATTAACCAAAAAATAGAGAAAAACCATGCTTTCCTTCCTTCTGGATGTAAAACAAAAAGTAAAATAGCTAATATTGGGACTATTAAAATTAATTTATTCAGAGTTTTATTTTTCTCTAAGCCAAAATATAAAGCACCCAAAGGTAATGTGAAAAATCCAATAATTACTGGTAAAGTGAATTTTCCATGCCAAAGGGCATTAAAAAATTTTATTGAAAATACCACTAACGCTCCCCAGAGGGAATTTAAAAACATTCCACAGGTTGGACCCAAAAACTCAAAAAGAGTAAAAGCTCTTCCTTTTCCTTCTACAATAGGAGAAAGCTGAATTTGAAGAGAAATTATTCCTAAAATAATAAAAAATAAGGTAAATAAAATTTTCTTTTTCATTGAAATTTTTTTACTTTAATTAATTGTAATAATTTACTAAAAAAAATTTTGATTGTCAAGTAAGGAAAATTTTCTTTAAAATTCTATTAACAAAAATTTTTTCTTTTTTTAATTTTTTTAAAATTTCATCAAACAATTTTTTATCTTTGCCTATTTCTTCTAATGGTAAAATACCTCTTTTTTTAATTTTTTTCTCAAAAATTAAATTGGTGATAATAGCTACCATCAATCCCGTTATTTTTTGCATTGAATTTAATTTCTCTCCTTTTTTAGAAAAACTTTTAATTTTCCAAACAATTTTTTGAAAAGTGCTTGAAATTTTTATTTCTCCCAAAGTGAGATTGTCTTCTTTTTTTTCTTGTAATATTTTTTTTATTTGAGGGAGATTTTTCTTTTTTAAAAAACCATAATTTTTTAAAAACTGAAAAAAATAAAAAAAACCTTCAGGCCTTATCAATCTAAATTTAAAATTTTGAATTTTTAAGGGTGATACCAAATATTCCAAATCACTTTGACCAAAATAACTTTCACATTTAATTCCAAAAAATTTTTCTTTTTGATATCCAGAAAAAGGAGGAAACCTCCTTTTTTTACCTGAAATTATTTGCCAACAATCAATTTCATGTTCTAAAATTAGATCTTCAAAACACCACAAAAAAGGAAAGAAAAATTTTTGAGGAGAAAGACTTCCAACCTTAATTTCAATTTCTCTAATTTTGTTTTTTGTGCTTGTTTCCTTTCCCAAAATTAAATTAACCAACCCTGGACAAAAACCACAATTTGGAATGACTAACAACTTTGCTTTTTCTATTTCTTTTTTCTTTTTTTGATAAAAATCCATTTCCAAATCTGCAACATCAATTAAATTCTTTTTGTATTTTAAAGCCAACTTTAATCCTTTTTCTCCTATTTGTCCTGGCAAAGCTCCAATCAAAAGATCAAAATTTTTAATTTTTCTTTCGCTAGTAAAAAAGGCAATTTTTGAGATATTTTTAATTTTCTTTAAATAAAAAGCTACAGCTTTTCCTATTTTTCCTTTTCCTAATATTAAGACTTTGTAATTTTTCATTTTATTTCCCAGATTTTTGGTAAAACTTGGCAAGCAAAATGGATTTTTGGACAATAATATTGGAATTTATGTTTTTTCTTTATTTTTTCATATCTTTTTTCTATTTTTTTGAAATCAACTTTTCTCAAATCAATTTTCTTTGAGCCTGCAATAAAGCAATATTCCCCACAATGATAAGAAGAAATGCAAAATTTAAAGAGAGTAACATAAGGGAAAACTTTTTTTATTCTTTTGAAAATTTTTTTAATAAAATTTTCAAAATCTAAAAAGGAAGCCCCCAAACTAATAATCATTCCTTCTTTTTTTAAAATCTTTTTTACATTCTGGTAAAATCTAACAGAAAAAAGAGAAGAAGAGATATTTTTTTCAAAAGAAAAATTGGTGCAATCTACAATCACTACATCATAAAAATCCTTACATTTTTTCACAAACTCTTCCCCAGGTAAATAATGAATTTTGACTCTTTTGTCTGAAAATGAACCCTGAGAGACAAAACCAAGATATTTTTTTGAAATCTCTATTATTTCTTTGTCAATTTCTACTAAATCTATTTTTTTTACCGGATGTTTTATAACCTCTCTTAATGCTCCTCCGTCTCCTCCACCAATAATTAAAATATTTTCAGGTTGGGGATGAGAAAATAAAATAGGATGGGAGATCATTTCGTGATAAATAAATTCGTCACTTTCTGAAAATTGAACAATATCGTCCACACAAAAGACTCTTCCGTATAAGGGATTATCAAAAATTAAAACTTTTTGAAATTTTGTTTTTCCTTGAAAAATCAATTTTTTTATCAAAAAACCATGTTTGACATTACCTGTTCTTTTGCCTGGAATTTCTTTTTCCCAAAACCACTTAGAGGTAGGCATAAATAGGTTTTTTAAATTTTACTCTTTTTGGTCTTTTAGGTAAATAATCAAAAATATATAAAAGAGCTCCCAATTTTGGAGATTTTTCTATTACCTTTTCATCTATTATTTGACACAAGCGCTTTTTAATTTCTTTATCTTCTTTGTAAAGAGAAATCCAAGGATAATAAATCTTTCTAGCTATTATTTCTTCTATTATTAATCTCTTTTTAGAAAAAAACTCTTGCAAAAATAAAAATCTTTTTCCAATTGATTCATCGCCTACTACTAAAAAACCAACCCCCCCTTTTTTTCCTAATTGGTTTGCCCCAAATCCTACAAATTCTTTTACTCCTTCCTCGGTATAAATAGGATTGGTTAAAAATCCTACAAAATCTCCTTTTAATTTTTTCTTTTTTCTAATATCAATTTTTTTAACTTCAATTTTCAAATTAAATTTTTGGGCCAAAAAATTTATTCCTTCTAAAAGATGTTCATCAACATCAATGACTAAACACTCAATATTGGGCTCAGTAAGGGTTAAGACAAGGGAAATTAAATCGTCATCTCCTACAAATAAAAATTTTTTATAAAAAGGAATTTTTTCCAAAATTTTTCTTACCAAAAATATTGCAGATTCTTGAGAAATAGGCATTTGATCCCATTGAGCTTTTGTTTTAAAATCATAAAATTTTTTAAAAAGCTCCACTACACTTTTTTTCTTTTTAATTTTCACTCCTAATTTTTTTTCAACAATTTTTTTAATCTCTTTTTCTTTTTTTGGTGGAGGAATAAACCTTGAAATTTCCTTTTTTAAAAGTGAAATTTTTCCTGATCTTTCCACTTTTATTATTTTTTTTCTTTTTAAAAATTCCAGAAAAGTCCAAAGATTCCAGTCTTCAGAAAAATTTTCAAGCACAAACTCAGAAATTGATTTTCCAAAAAGAAGAGGTTTTATTTCTCCTAAAAAACCAAAAAAAGTAGGACGCGAATAATTTTGATAAAATTTACGAATTATTTTTTTTGGAGGTTTTATTTTTTCTAATGAAGAAGAGTAATTTTGAGCATCAAGGATAAAAATTGATTCATCAAATTTTACAAATTCTTTATAAATATTTTTTAAATATTCTTCCATTTTTAAAACTATTTAAGCTTTCAATTTTTTATTAGATTTTCTTTATTTTTTTGTCAAGCTTTTAAATTTTGAAAACAAAAAGAAACTTTAATTTTTTTTAAATAAAATTTATAATGAATAAAAACAATGAGAGAAATACCAAAAGCTAAACTAAGATTTGAGATTAAAAAAGAGCTAACAGAAGAAAGCAAGGAAAAATATAAAAGAGAATACGAAGAAACATCTGAAGAGATAAGAGAAATAATACTAAATTTAAATGAGACATCTCCTTCCAAATTAATGAAGAGAGATAAAAAATTTACTAAGTTATATACAAAATTACGTAGAAATCCTTTTTTTGAGGGTTGGAAGAGATTTTTAGAAGAACAGGGTTTGATAGAACCTACAAAAGATAAGGTAATAGGAATTCTAAGAGAAGCAAGAGAAAAAGGAATATCTCGGAAAGAAATTTGTACACATCCACGCTATCAATCAGCTTATAGATTATGGAGAAAATATGCTGAAAAGTGGGGTTTGCCTAAAACCTGGCCAGAACTTGAAGAAAAGGTGTTGGGGATAGAAAGCGAAGAAGAAAAAAAGATAAAAGAAAGCATTTTTAAATTAAGAGAATGGATAAAGACATCAGGAGAAATTACTACAGGTTCTCTCTTTAAAACCAAATATGGCAGATATTATCATATACTTCACCGTAATTTTGGATTGTCATGGAGAGAGATTTTAGTGAAAGTGATAATTGGAAAAGAGGCTCAACAAGATTTTTTAAAAAAATATGGAAAGGTCCTTGAATATACTCAATATATTAATATGGAAAGGTTTGTAGAAAACTTTTTAAAAATAAATTATCCTGAGATTTTTGAAAAGGTAAAAGAACAACACATTGATGAAGAATTAGTAAGATTTTTAAAAGAATGGCGTGAAAAAGGTTTTGAAGAAAATTTTGGTTTAAAAAATGAGAAAAATTTGGAGAATTGAGGTTGCATTAAAAAAAGAAATAAGAGATGTTTTAGGTGAAAAGATAAAAAAAAGAGTAAATGAGGAATTTGGATTTTTAGTTTGGGAAGCAAGAATAACTAAGATTTATTCTATTGAAATGGATTTGAAAAAGAGAGAAATAGAATTTTTGGCAAGAGAGATTTTCTTTGATCCAGTTTTGGAAGAATTTAAAATAAATGGTTTTTTGAAAAGAGATTATGACATTTCTATTGAAATAGGATTTAAAAGAGGAGTAAAAGATAACGAAGGAGATAGAGCAAAAGAGGCAATAAAAGAGGTTTTAAAGAGAAAAGTTGAAGGCAAAGTATATACCTCAAAAAGGTATTTAATAAAAGGAAATTTAGATAAAGAAAAAGCTGAAAAATTAGTCAAGAGATTTTTAGCCAATCCTTTAATTGAAAGATGGCTAATTTTAAAAAAAGGCGAAAAAGAAAAATTTTTAGAAATTCCAAAAGTTAAGATTTCTCATTTGCCAAAAATTAAAAAAATTAATTTGAATGTTTCTGATGATGAACTTTTGGAAATTAGCAAAAACAAAAATTTGGCTTTAAATTTAAAAGAAATAAAAGAGATTAAAGCTCATTTTGAAAAATTAAAAAGAAATCCTACTGATGCAGAAATAGAGGTAATTGCTCAGACTTGGTCAGAGCACTGCAAACACAAAATTTTCAATTCTAAAATTTTTTATCAAGAAAATCAAAAAGAAATTGAGATTAATTCTTTATTTAAAACTTTCATCGTTAAAGCTACTCAAAAATTGAAAAAAAAATGTCCATTTTTAGTCTCTGTTTTTTGGGACAATTCAGGAGTAATAGAGTTTAATAAAGAATGGCTTTTTTGTTTTAAATGTGAAACCCACAATTCTCCTTCTAATGAAGAACCTTACGGAGGAGCCCTAACCGGAATTTTAGGAGTTTATAGAGATATTATGGGAACTGGTAAAGGAGGAGAGTTATTATATGGAACTTTTGGTTTTTGTGTTGGCTCTCCTTTTTATCAAGGAGAACTTTTACCAAAATTTCATCCAAAAACATTACTGGAAGGAGTAAGAAAAGGAGTAGAAGACGGAGGGAATAAATCTGGTGTTCCTACAGTTTATGGTAGAGTATTTTTTGATTCAGGTTATATGGGAAAGCCAGCTATTTTTGTTTTAGCTGGAGGTTTAATTCCCAAAAAAATTAAAGGTAAATTGGGACACAGAAAAGAGATTAAACCTGGAGATTTAATTGTAATGGCAGGAGGAAGAGTGGGAATAGATGGAATTCATGGAGCTACTGAATCTTCTTTAGAAGCTGGAGAATGGATTTCTCCAACTCATGTTCAAATTGGAGACCCCTTTTTACAAAAAAAACTTCACGATTTTTTGATTGAAGCCAGAAATTTAGATTTATTTGATGCGATTACTGATAACGGAGCTGGGGGACTTTCTTGTTCTATAGGAGAAATGGCAAGATTTTCTGGAGGAGCGGAGGTTTGGTTAGAGAAAGTGCCTTTGAAATATTCAGGTTTAGATCCTTGGCAAATTTTATTGTCAGAATCTCAAGAAAGAATGACTTTAGCTGTTTCTCCTAAAAAAATTAAAAAACTTTACCAATTGGCAAAAAAGCATGAGGTTGAAATAAGTGTTATTGGTAAATTTAAAAAATCTGGTAGATTTTACTGTACTTTTGAAGGTAAAATGGTAACAGATCTTAATTTAAATTTTCTCCACGAAGGAGTTCCTCAAATGATTTTGAAAGCTAAATGGAAAGATCCAAAAGAGAGGGGTTTAAAAGAGCCTATCTTAAAGGAGATTAAAAATCATAATTTATTTTTGAGAAAAATGTTAAAAAGACCCAATATTGCTTCAAAAGAATACATTATCAGACAGTTTGATCACGAAGTTCAAGGAAAAACAATTGTTAAACCTTTAGTGGGTAAAAATCTTGATGTATTTTCTGATGCGGTAGTAATTAAACCTCTTTATCATTCAAATGAAGGTTTGGCAATTTCTGCTGGTATTAATCCAAAATATAGCTTAATTGATACTTATTGGATGACAGCTTGCTGTATTGATGAGGCAATAAGAAGGATAATTGCGGTGGGGGGTTCTTTGAGACAGATTGTTTTCAATGATAATTTTTGTTGGCCAAATCCTTTACCTTCAAAAGACAATCCTGATGCTGAATATAAATTAGCCCAATTGGTAAGGGCAAATAAAGCTCTTTATGACTTTACTTTAGCTTTTGGTACTCCTTGTATTTCGGGAAAAGACTCAATGTTTATGGATGGTTGGCTTAGAACAAAAAATGGGAAATTAAAAAGAATTTCAGCCCTGCCTACTCTTCAAATTTCAGCAGTAGGAAAAATAAAAGATATAAGAAAATGTGTCACAATGGAAGTGAAAAAGGCAGGAGATTTGCTTTATATTTTAGGACTTACAAAAGATGAATTGGGAACTTCAGAGTATTATGAGGCGAGGAAAAGAATTGGACTGAATGTGCCAAAAGTTGAGGCAAAATTGGCAAAAAAACTTTATAATGCTTTAGAAAAAGCCATTAAAAAAGGATTGGTGAATTCTTGCCATGGAATTTATAGAGGAGGATTAGCAATAGCTTTAGCTGAAATCTCTTTTGGAGGAGGTTTGGGATTGAGAGTTCATTTAGAAAAAGTGCCAAAAAAAGGTAAATTAGAAATAGAAAAGATTTTATATTCTGAATCTCCAAGTAGATTTTTAGTAACAATTTCTCCCGAAAATAAAGAAAAATTTGAAGAGATCTTAAAGGGGAATGTTTTTTCCCAAATAGGAAAAGTAGTAAATGAAAAAAGGCTGAAGGTTTTTTTCAAAAAAAGATCAATGATTAATGAAGATATTTTTAGATTGAAAAAATCCTGGCAAAGAACCTTTAAGGATTTTTAATTGAGGTATAGTCAAATTTTAATAAAGATATGAAACCTAAGGTTTTAATATTAGAAGGTTTTGGAATAAATTGTGAAAAAGAAACAGAAAGAGCCTTTTTTTTGGCAGGAGCAAAACCAGAAAGAGTTCATCTTACTCAATTGATTAAAAAAGAAAAAAAATTGAAAGATTATCAAATTTTAGTTTTTCCTGGAGGATTTTCTTTTGGTGATGATATTTCTGCAGGAAAAATTTTGGCTTTGAAAATTAAATATAATTTAAAAGAAGAGATTTTAAAGTTTATTGAAAAAGGAAAACTGATAATTGGAATTTGTAATGGATTTCAGGTATTAGTAAAAATGGGAATTTTGCCTTCCACTAAAGAATTTTCTCAAAAGGTAACTTTAGCTCTTAATGATTCTGGAAAATTTATAGATAAATGGGTGTCTTTAAGGATAAATAAAAATTCTCCTTGTGTTTGGACAAAAAACATTGAAAGACTTTATCTACCAATTAGACATTCGCAAGGTAAATTTGTTTTTAAAGACGAAAAAGTAAAAAGAGAAATTTTAAAGAAAAATCAAATTGTTTTACAATATGAAGGAAAAAACCCTAACGGTTCTCAATTGAAAGTAGCTGGTATTTGTGATGAAACTGGAAGGATTTTGGGTTTGATGCCTCATCCTGAAGCTTTTTTGATTTATCAAAATCATCCAAAGTGGTGGCAGTTTAGAGAAAAAAAATACTTTTTAGGTTGGTATATTTTCAAAAATGGGGTAAAATTTGTTAAAAAAGAAATAATATGAAAAATTTTGAAAAGAGATTAAGATCAGAAAAAGTAGAAAATTTAACAGAGAAATCAGACAAACAATTAAAAAAAGAAACTATCCAAAAATTAAAAGAAGCAGTAAAAATTTTGGGAACTACAAGTTCTGCAAGGATAATAAAGAACTGTCCTCAATATTTAAAATATTTTGATAGATTTTATAGACATAAAGTGGAGTGGGGTTATGAAGGATGGGAAGATTTTTTAGCAAAAGAGGGCTTGAGGAAATCACTAAAAGATGAAGCTATTGAGAAACTAACTGAAGCAGTAGAAAAATTTGGGTTGAATTCTTCAAAAATAGAAAAGACAGAATATAGCAAGTATTTAAGAAGAGTTTTTAGAAAAGGGTTAAAATGGCAAGATTTATTGAAAAAAGAAATAATTCCCAGACAAATTAAAAAAGAAATTTTTGAAAAATATAAATTTCATGAAACCATTGCTAGTCTTGATATGGAAAAAATTGTCAAAAAATTTCTTGAAGAAAAATATCCTCAAAGAAAAGAAGAATTTAAAAAACCAAGTCTTCAAGTTTTAAGAAATTGGCAAGAGGAAATTAGAGAAAAATTAAGAAAAGAAAAAGGTTGGCCTTATTAAATTAAAAAAATGAGGAGTAAAAATTTTAAATCAAAAAATCTTGAAGGATTTGTTTCAGTTATTGCTGGTTCAAAATCTGATGAAAAGATTGTAAAAGAGACAATTGAGGTTTTAAAAGAAAACAAAATAAATTTTGAGGTAAAATACATTAGTGCTCATAGAGAGTTAGAAAAGCTTAGAGAATATATCAAAAAAAGCCAAAATTATACTGACATTTACATTTGTATTGCAGGATTATCTTGTGCTTTGCCTGGGGTAGTAGCGGGTTTAACTCAAAAACCAGTAATTGGAGTTCCAATAAATGCTAAATTGGGAGGTTTAGATGCTTTGCTTTCTTGTGTTCAAATGCCAAAAGGAGTGCCAGTAGCTACTGTAGGGATAGACAACGGAAAAAACGCTGCCCTTTTGGCGACAAGAATTTTAAAATTAAAATTAAGGTAAAGGAAAATTCTCGCAGAGCTTTTTGACTTCTCTTTTTACTTGAGGAATGGATTTAGGGTTTGAAATTACCTCATTAATGAAAAAGGCAATTTTTTTCATTTCTTTTTCTTTCATTCCGCGGGTAGTGACTGCAGGTGTCCCTATGCGAATTCCAAAAGGATCAATGGGAGATTGATTCTCTTTTACTCCAGGAATGGTATTTTTATTTATAACAATTCCAGCTTTTTCTAACATCTCTTGGGTAGGTTTTCCAGTAATATTTTTGTTTCTCAAATCAATTAAAATTAAATGATTATCACTTCCACCCGAAATTAAATTAAAATTATACTTTTTCAATTCTTCTGCTAAAGTTTTGGTGTTTTTAATAATTTGTCTAGCATATCTTTTAAATTTTGCACTCATTGCTTCTTTTAAAGCAACACCAATGGCACAAATAGTATGTTCGTGAGGTCCTCCTTGCATTCCTGGAAATACAGTCTTGAAAATTTTCTTTTCCAATTCTCTTTTGCAAAAAATTATTGCTCCTCTGGGACCCCTCAAGGTTTTATGAGTGGTAGTGGTGACTACATCAGCATAAGGAAAAGGAGAGGGATGAACTCTTCCTGCAATCAATCCTGCAATGTGGGAAATGTCAGCTACAAAAAAAGCTCCTACTTTTTTTGCAATTTCTCCAAATCTTTTAAAATCTACTTTTCTTGGATAAGCAGAGTATCCTGCAATAATTAATTTTGGTTTTTCTTTCTTTGCTAATTTTTCAATTTTATCATAATTGAGCCAGCCGTTTTCATCCACAAAATAATTTATAATTTTGAAATCTTTACCAGTTAAAGAAACAGGAGAGCCATGACTTAAATGACCTCCATCTGGCAAATGTAAACTCATTATTTTATCTCCCAATTTTAAAAGTGACCTCCAGACAGCATAATTTGCAGGTGTTCCAGAATGAGGTTGGACATTTACAGCCCATTCTTCAGATTTGAGACCAAAAACCTTTCTTGCTCTTTCTTCTACTAAAGTTTCCATTTTGTCAACTATTTTTTGGCCCGCATAATACCTTTTGTAGGGCCTTCCTTCAGCGTATTTTGCTACAAAAATTGAAGAAAGGGCCTCTCTGACAGCCCTTGAAGGATAATTTTCAGAAGCAATTAAATTAAGAGTTTGTTGTTGACGCTCTTTTTCTTTTTCAATAAGTTTTGCTATTTGAGGATCTGTTTTTTTAATTATTTCTATATCCACGTTCTTTAAAACTATCATAGTCAACGATAAATGTCAAGCAAAAACTGAGGAAAATGAATTTTTATCAAAAAAATTGATAAAATTAAGTAAACAGGAAAGTAAAATTATGGAAAGGAAATTAATCTCCACTTTAAGATTTTCTGAAAGAGTAAAAGATTATTTAAAATACCGGCCAGGTTATCCTAAAGAAATTGTTGATTATTTGCGGTCTGAGGCAAATCTCAAAAAAACTTTTGTAATTGCTGATGTAGGTTCTGGAACAGGCAATTTTACAGAACTTTTTTTGAAAAATGGCAATGTAGTCTATGCCATAGAGCCGAATGAAAAAATGAGAAAAGTTGCTGAAAAAAGATTTAAAAAATTTCCAAATTTTATTAGTATTGATGGAACAGCTGAAGATACAAAACTTCCAGACAATAGTGTCCACTTTGTAGTCTCTGCCCAAGCCTTTCACTGGTTTGATAGAAAAAAATTCAAAAAAGAATGCAAAAGAATTTTGAAAAAGGGAGGATATGTAATTTTGGTTTGGAACAAACGCAAAACCCAGTCCTCTGAGTTTATGAAAGAATATGAGAAATTTGTAAGAAAATATAGTAAAGATTATGAGAAAGTGCATCATAAAAAAATCACTGAAAAAATAATAAAAGAGTTTTATGGCGATAATTTTAAAAAGGCTCTTTTTCCAAACTATCAAGACCTTGATTATGAGGGATTGGTAGGTAGATATTTTTCAGCTTCATATGCCCCCAAAAGAAAAGAAGCTTTACCTGAATTATACACAGCTTTAAGAACTCTCTTTAACAAATATAATATTAAAGGCAAAGTTAGATTTAATCTACAAGTAGAATTATATTTGGGTCAATTTAATTAATTTTGATAAAAAATGAAATTTGACACAGATAGAATTTTTTTTAAAATGAATTTGAAAAAGGTCGGACAATTTAAATTAAAGAATTAAATCTAAAATTAAATCTAAAATATGTTTTTGAGAAGACATCCAGAAAGACCAAAAACTGAAGCAAAATTAGAAGAGGAAAAAGAAATAGATTATAGCCAAGAGGGATTAAAAGGGTTAAAAATAAAAGAAAAAGTATGGGAAAAATACGCAGCATTACCAAAAGCAGAAGAAATTGAAGCAAGAGAGGTTGGAGCAAAATATCAAGCATTACCAGAAGCTAAAAAATGTAAGATAGGAACTGTTACAGCGACATATGAAGCACTTCCAGAAGCTGAAAATTGTGAAGTAAAAGAAGTAATAGTAAAGTATCATGCATTGCGGAAGGCTAAAAACTGTAGAGTAGAGATCGTTGAGGCAAAAGATGATGCGTTTACCGAAGCTCAAAACTGTGAGGCAGGAAAAGTTAAAGTAAGAAAAGGACCTGCGTTTGACGGAGCGGAGAAATGTTTAATAATTGAAAAAGTAAATGCAGAAAAAATAGGTGAAGATTCCTTAGGGGTAGTAGTTTTGGGAGATATAAAAGGTGAAGTTCATCCTTCAGTAATTTTAATGAAAGAAAGAGTAGGAGATAATCCAAAAGAGGTACAAAAATTTTTTATAGAAGAATTAAGGAAAACTCAACAAGGAAAAGAAAGTATTTTTGATTATCTTTCTTTATTCAATTGGGAAGGAGATACCTTAAAAGAGGGAGAAAAAGTGCTCAAAGAAAGATATGATAGAGTGATAGAAAAAATAGGAGGATTAGAAGAATTAAGAAAAGTATTAGAAGAATTAAGAAAGTATAATTTCTATTTCTTAATAGATGATAATTCTAAAAGAGAGGAAATCCTTTTTGGTTTTAAAAGATTGACAGAAGAAGATAAAAAAGCTCTTTTAGGTTTAAATAAGTATCTTTCTCACATTGGTCTTTCTCATCTTGAAGAAGTTAAAGATGATATCTTTCAACTCTTTCGCTTGAGGAGTAGATAAAGCTTGGAGAACATGCCGAATCTTTAAGTTTTAATAAAGAGAAAATAGAAGCAAAAATAAAAGAAGGAAAAGAAGTAAGAGAGGCAGTTTTAAATTCTCTTAAAGAAAACCTCGAATTTTAAAAACTACTTTTTCTCTTTTTGACAAAAGAGATATTACCTTGCTTACTAAAAAAGTGAAATTTTATTTTTTGAGATAATAAATTTTGTTCTTTTGAATTTTAATAAAATTTGACAGGGGTCTGATCCTGTAAGTTTTTAATTCCATAATAAAATTAATGACATAATTTTTATAAAAATAGAATCTCTAAATCTTTTATTTTCTCAAAATCCTTATCCATTGTAACAACTTTTAATCCATAATATTTAGCAACGCTATATTGATAGGCATCATCAAAATCTAAATTTAGAGTTTTTCTGGTATTTACAACTTCTCTATACAGTTCCGTTGGTAATGAGAGGAGTTTGATGTTGGGTATAATATCTTCAATAAATTTCTGAAAAACCTCCTCTTTACCATATCTAAAGAGAATTACCCCAATGGAGTGTAAGGAAAAATCTGTTATATAGAGATTTCCAATATTATTATTCAAAAACTTCTTACAATCTTCTTTTTTGTTTCCTTGTAGGAGAATTTCCAAAAATACATTTGTATCTATTAAAAACATCATCTCCATTCCGAACCTTTATGTTGTAGCTCAACACAAGTAAATTTTTCTCGTATTTCCGACAGTCCACCTTCCCAGCCAAACTTAAATTTTTTTGTTTTGATTTCCCTGCTTTTGTATTTCTTCAACAAAAACTCTATATAATCTAAAACTTCTTTCCTTAAATTCTCTGGAAGTTTTCTTATTTTCAGCCTGATTTCTTTCTCATATATGATTTTATTTTCATCTTTTTGATATTTAGACATATAATCTTAAACCTGAATTCAAGGTTCGTACTAAATTTTACTTCAAAACCTATTAAAACCTACTTGCATTATAACAAAAAATTTCTAAATTTTACAAGAAAATACATTTCTTTTAAAATCTAATCAAAGGATAAAAGGTATGGAAAAGAAATCAACCCCCACTTTAAGATTTTCTGAAAGAGTAAAAGATTATTTAAAATACCGGCCAGGTTATCCTAAAGAAATTGTTGATTATTTGCGGTCTGAGGCAAATCTCAAAAAAACTTTTGTAATTGCTGATGTAGG
>Ga0190363_1000201_pt1 | contig 33923 bp, 25 predicted proteins | sample 48721867_MG_FD_161272 | JGI IMG/M metagenome (GOLD analysis project Ga0190363, IMG submission 161272) | Hydrothermal vent microbial mat bacterial communities from Southern Trench, Guaymas Basin, Mexico - 4872-18-6-7_MG | ecosystem: Environmental > Aquatic > Marine > Hydrothermal vents >... | reverse complement strand
GGTGTTCTCTACATTGCCACAACCCTGACCTCAACCTCCAGAACACAGATCGATGTCGACACAGCATATAAGGCAGTTCAGGGGATAAAGGAGTTGGCAGATTTCATATACGTACATGGACATCCGTCAAAGATTCAATCCACCATACACATACCAGGTAATGTGGAAGACCTATCAATAGAGGGGAGGGTTGTAAGAATAAGGCTATCTATCGGTGAATCCTTTACGGATGTCTATGCCGTGACAAAAGCCAATATGACGGGAAGTAGTGCCGTAAACGAGATATGCCCTGCTGGCATTTGTACCGAGGGGTACTACCTGATGATTTTTGAATCACTAAATCAATCAACACCATATGATGTCAACATAACGGTTGCGTAATGAAAAACAACCTTCAGAAAGGTTGACCATCACAACGGGTATTTGTGGGTTCTACGAACCCACAGAACGCATTACAACAAACCTAAAAACGTCCATTCAGAACCTATACTTACCATGTAAACCCATACTTTATAATACAGTGAAATCAGATTTTATTCTCCAAGTTCCTTAAATACCCCGAGAATGTCCTTTCTCGTTATTATGCCCACCAAGGTACCATCATTATCTACAACGGGCAATCTATTTATGTCATTTTTCCACATCAGTGAGGCTGCCCTGTATATAGATGCGTTCTCGTCCACCACTATAGCGGGTTCGGACATGATCTCCTTTACCCTCTTCTTTGATGCGTCCTTGACAATATTTGTTAGATCATCCGGATTCTTTTCAAGTATATCCAGGAATGGTATCAGAAACGGATGATAGTCGATTAGGTGTCCAATCAACCTTAATACATCGGTTCCACTTATTACTCCCCTCAGATTATTCTCCTCATCTATGACCGGGGCCCCACTGATCCCGTTCTCCTTAAGAACCTTAATTGCATCTAAAACCACATCTGTAGTCCTTACATATATCACGTCCCTGGACATAATTTCCTTGACTTTTTTGATTTTACATCACCTTTTTCGTCAGCCTTTTTTATATATCAAATGCACTTATATTTATATAACAACAAATTATTAATTAAGTTCTATTTTTCCGAGGGATTTCTTTGGAATCAAAAACTCTGAAAGGAACAACTACGATAGGATTAACCTGTAGTGATGGAGTAGTATTTATAGCAGATATGAGGGCATCGTGGGGAACCTTTATAGCAAGTAAACGAGCCAGGAAGACCTTCAACATAAATGATATGGTTGGAGCAACAGTTGCAGGTTCTGTGGGTGATGCAGAGGCTTTAATGCGCTTAATACGGGCTGAGGCAGCCCTCTATGAGATGAATAATGGGAAGAAGATGTCAACGAGGGCAGTAGCAGTCTTGATGGCAAACATTCTTCAGGGAAGTAAGGTCTTTCCCTACATAGTACAGCTCATTATCGGTGGATATGACAACAAAAAGGCAACCATCTACACCCTGGACCCCGTTGGTGGATTGATCGAAGAGAAGATGGCTGCCACCGGTTCTGGTTCTCCAATGGCATATGGCGTTCTCGAACAGAGGTATTCAGAAAACAAAACAGTTGAGGAGAATATCCCAATCGCAATTAGAGCTCTGGAATCTGCTATGCAGCGTGATTGTGCGACGGGAGACGGAATAAGCTTGGTTACCATCACAAAAGAGGGTTTTAGGGAATACAAGAAAGAAGAAATCGATGGATTTATAGAAAAACTTAAAGAGGAATGAACCAGGCTGTGTATGTGAATTTTTCAGACTACAAGACTTTTGAATTATGATGATGGAAATTAATCATGAAGGCTTAATTAATTTGATATGATTTATGCGCTATGCCCGACTTTAGTCGGTCACGTAGCTGAAAAATCTAAGAGGTGAGTTTCTTGGAGTTTAAAGATATTAAGCAGTTTGTGGAGGAGAATGCTCCATCCGGCAAGATAGCGAAGATCGATCTGGAGGGTCCAAAGATAGTCCTCTATACAGACGATCTTCCTTTTTTTGTAGAGAACAATGAGGAGATCAGAAATTTGGCAACCATGCTAAAGAAAAGGATCATTCTCAGATCCACCTCTTCAAAACTTATGGATCCAGATGAGGCAAGGAAAACGATTGAGGAGACGATACCAGGGGATGCAAAGATAACGAACATAGGGTTTGACCCCAATTTCAGAGAGGTCTATATAGAAGCTGAGAAACTGGGCCTGGTTATTGGAAAAGGGGGTATAACACTGGATGAGATCACGAAAAAGACGAGATGGATACCAAAGCTCTTAAGGAAGCCCCCGATCGAATCGGAGACTATAAGAAACATCAGAAAAATCCTCTATGAGAGCAGCGATGCAAGACAGAAGATACTCCAGAGAATCGGAAGGAATATCTACAGAAAACCAGATTCTGAGTGCGACTGGATAAGAATTACCCCCTTGGGGGGTGCACGGGAGGTTGGCAGGTCCTGTTTCCTGTTACAAACGCCGGAGAGTAACGTTTTAATTGACTGTGGGATAAATACTGCCGCTACCAACAATGGTAGATTTCCCGATTTTAGGGCATCCAGGCTAGCAATAGATAAATTGGATGCCGTTATTCTCTCCCACGCGCATCTTGATCACTGTGGTTTTATCCCCTACCTCTATAAATATGGATATACCGGTCCCGTTTATTGTACGGAACCAACAAGGGATCTGATGATTTTATTGCAATTAGATGCGATAAGGATAGGTGAGAGAGAAGAAAACGAGCTCCCATTTACCTCAAAAGATGTGAGGAAGATGATCAAGTATGTGATTCCTCTGGACTACAATGAGGTTGCGGATATAACACCCGATATGAGACTAACCCTCTATAACGCGGGTCACATCCTCGGTTCCTCGATAGTTCATCTCCATCTTGGTGAGGGTCTCCACAATCTGGTTTATACTGGGGACATAAAATTTGGTGATACGCGACTTTTAGATGCTGCAAATTATGAATTCCCCAGGGTTGAAACCCTAATTATCGAAAGTACCTATGGTGGGAGATACGACATACAACCAAAAAGAAGGGATGCGGAGAAGGAATTAATTCATACGATACAGGAGACGGTAAAGAATAAGGGCAAGGTATTGATCCCCGTTTTCTCTGTAGGCAGATCCCAGGAGGTTATGATGTTACTGGAAAGCTATTCTAGGTGCGGGGAATTGGATGTTCCAGTATTTCTGGATGGGATGATCTGGGAAGCAACCGCAATTCACACTTCTTATCCAGAGTATCTGAAAAGTCATATCCGTCACAGGATTTTTAATGGCTACAATCCATTCATAACAGATACGTTTGAGAAGGTGGACTCAAAGAAGAGGGAGAGTATCATAGAGAGCAAGGAACCGTGTGTCATCCTCGCCACCTCCGGAATGATGACTGGTGGCCCATCAATTGAGTATTTTAAGAATCTTGCCGAGGATCCAAAAAACACCCTGGCATTTGTGGGTTATCAGGCGGAGGGTTCTTTGGGAAGGAGGATACAGAATGGTTTATCTGAGTTGCCAATTGAAAAGAATGGCAAGACGGTTGCATTAAAGATAAATATGCAGGTAAAAACCATTGATGGTTTCAGCGGCCATGCGGACAGGAGACAGTTGCTCGGTTATTCAAAGAAGATATATCCAAAGCCAAGAAGGGTATTAATCGTTCACGGCGAGGAGAAAAAGGCGATAAATCTAGCGACGACCCTGTATGAGATGTTCGGTTTTGAAGCCACAGCGCCACAGAATTTGGACACTATCAGATTGGTTTAGATATCCCTCATGCCCTTATGTACGGAGGGGTCTCATCACCAATTTGAGGATGATAATCCGGGATCTTGAATGGCGAATCTAATTGATATATACCATAAACTCTTAGAGCACTTCGGAGAGCAGGGATGGTGGCCAGCAGAAACAGAATTCGAGGTTATTGTTGGTGCTATACTAACCCAGGCTTCATCCTGGACCAATGTGGAGAAGGCTATAGAAAATCTGAAATCCGAGGGTCTTCTAAGCTCTGAGGCACTTCTACAGGCGAGTGAAGAAAAACTGAGAAGACTCATTAAACCCGTTGGTTATTACAATGCCAAGACCCTAAAACTAAAGAGGTTTGTTGAATTTTTGCATGAGAATTACGAAGGAGATCTCGATAAACTCTTTGACCAGGATACCGAGAAGTTGAGATCGGAATTGCTATCGGTATGGGGCATCGGTCAGGAGACTGCGGATTCAATAATCTTATACGCTGCGAACAAGCCAACCTTCGTCGTTGATGCATATACAAAGAGGATAATGAGTAGATTGGGATTTGCAGACGAGAACACAACCTATTATGATCTGAAAAAATTCTTTGAGCTCCGACTGCCAGAGGATTTAGAGATTTATAAGGAATTCCACGCATTACTCGTTGAACTTGGGAAGAATTACTGCAAGACAAAACCCCTCTGTGGTAAATGCCCGATAAGGGACATCTGTGCAGAATGGAAGAGCTCTTCGAAAAGAAATTAATATTGCACTGCCTCTACTGGTCCCTTCTCTTTCACTTCTTTTTCCACCAGGTTAGCATATAACTCTCCCAGTTTGAGATCCAGGTCTATTAATAATTTAGTGACCGGATTCTTTTCGTTTAACTTATATAATCTCGCTTTTCCAAACTTCCTATGGATCTTCACCACACCTTCTTCTTCTAATTCTTCGAAATACTTATAGAATGTCGTTTTACTCAGATGAGTGCCCTCTATCATCTCCTTTTTACTAAAATCAAATAGCTTGTTATCCAGCAGGAAATCTATTATTCTCAATTTTGGATTATCTCCCAGGGTTTTTAGTAAAAGGGATTTTTCCATTTTTTTCTATAAAGTTCATAATTAATATACAATTTAGTATTTAAATACGCCCTTCTAAAGGTATTATTAATGGACTTTTCCGATGAGGAGATTAGGGCAATAATACTTGACAAGCTCGTGAGAAAAGGCAGATGGGAGCATAGTTACCTCCCGGTAGATAGTTTAACAGGATGGGTTGGCAAGAAGATAAGAAGGGATGGGAAAAGGGTAAGGAAGATACTAAAAGAACTTTTACTTCAGGATTATCTGAGATCGTGGAAGGGGAGAAAGGCCATCTCCCTGAACGTGAGAAAGAAGAAAGAGATATTGAAAGTCAGGGAGAGGTTGTATTAGAACTTTTTTCAAGAATGGAAGAGCTCTTCGAAAAAGAGATAACGGAGAAGGACGCGCTGAACAGGATAAGGTGGGACCCTCGCCTGAATCCGGGGGATTTCTCGATCCATTATCTGGATCTGGGAAAACTTAAAGAGATAAATTTCTCGGAGATTGAGCTTCAAGGCGACTTTTTCAGGATCGGAGAAAGTCTAGTTCCGATGCACAGGATCCGGAAGATCTCATGGAAGGGAAGGGTTGTGTGGGATAAAAGGTCGGTATAGTAATTTTTATAACCTATAAAGTCAAATAATTCCTTTACTTGGAGAAAAACCATAAGAATAAAATGCCCACCCTGATCATAACGGAAAAACCCAATGTGGCCAGGAGGATAGCGAACAGCCTTTTCTTTAGAAAAGAAAACGCTGGCGAAAAGAAAGAGATCACTCCGTGATTTATACGGACCATAAGAGAAAAATGCCCACCCTAATCATAACGGAAAAACCCAATGTGGCCAGGAGGATAGCGAACAGCCTTTTCTTTAGAAAAGAAAACGCTGGCGAAAAGAAAGAGATCACTCCGTGATTTATACGTATAGATAGATAAAGCAAAAATGCCCACCCTAATCATAACGGAAAAACCCAATGTGGCCAGGAGGATAGCGAATTCTATAGGGCATGCGGAGGAGCTTACTAAAGGAAAGGTTCGCTACTACAGGGTAGGTGACGTGTTTGTAGCTCCTGCTGTGGGTCATGTCTATACATTGAGGGAGAAAAACTACGGCGTCTGGAGGTATCCCGTTTTTGATATAGAGTGGGTTCCAAGTTACGAGGCGAATAAAGATTCGGGATTTACCAGGGATTACCTTGAGAATATAAAAACCCTCGCGAAAAGGTGTGACAAATTCATAAACGCTTGTGACTACGATATCGAAGGGGAGGTGATTGGCTTTAATGTGATAAAATATGCATGTAACACAGATCCATTCAAGCAAAATGTAAAACGCATGAAATTTTCTACCTTAACCAAAGAGTCCATAATTGACGCCTATTCCAAGCTTGAATCTATAAATAAGGGGATGGTAGATGCCGGAATTACCAGACATATTTTAGACTGGTACTGGGGGGTAAATCTCTCTCGTGCATTGACCTTGGCTATAAGAAGGGCAAAGGGTTACACTACATTGAGCATTGGAAGGGTTCAGGGACCGAGCCTGAAGATTCTGGCCTCACGGGAGAGACAGATAAAGGCATTCAAGCCGGTGCCCTTCTGGGAGCTGGAGATGATCTGCATTAAGAATAATTGTAGAATAAAGGCTTTACACTCGGGGGGAAAATTCTGGGATAAAGAAAAGGCCGAGAAGATAAGAGACAGATGCGGCAAAATTGCAATCGTCTCCAAGATTCAGAAAAAAAAATTTAAGCAAATGCCCCCAACACCATTTGACCTAACTACCCTGCAGACAGAGGCCTATAGACATTTGGGAATATCCCCGAAGGATACCTTAGAAACCGCTCAAGAGCTTTACACAAATGCATATATAAGCTATCCAAGAACGTCAAGCCAGCAGTTGCCAGATGGGATTAATTATCGAGATATCCTTGGGAGGTTAGCCCGCATCAGAGAATACACCGAAGGATCGAAGATACTGCTATCAAAGAAGAAACTGAAGCCACATAATGGAAGAAAGAAGGACCCAGCACACCCCGCCATCTATCCAACGGGTGAGATCCCAAAGAAACTCTCTTCCCGTCAGGAAAAGATCTACGATCTAATCGTGAGGAGGTTTCTTGCAACCTTTGGTGATCCATCAATTAGAGAGACCGTTACGATAGAACTGGACAACGAGGGGGAGATATTTACCTCAAAGGGAACGAGAACGATTGAGAGGGGATGGCATTCTCTCTATGGTAGATACGCAAAATTCGAAGAGCATATGTTCCCGGATCTGAATAAAGATGAAAAATTGGATGTAGAAAAGATAAACCTTCACGAGAAGGAAACCCAGCCCCCCAAGAGGTACACTCCATCATCCATTATCAGAGAAATGGAGAAGAGAAATCTTGGAACGAAGGCAACGAGATCGCAGATCCTGGATATTCTATTCAAGAGAGGCTACCTGCATGGCGAGTCGATCGAGGTAACCCCTCTGGGTTTGAACGTTGTAGACACCCTCGACAGATACTGTCCCGAGGTACTGAGCGAGAAACTAACCCGAAAATTCGAAAGGGAGATGGAGCAGATTGAATCGGGAAAAATATCCCCGGAGAAGGTCATTGAGGAGGGAAAGAAAACAATAATTCGCATATCAAAGGAATTTAATAAGAATGAAGAAAAAATTGGAAAGGAACTCGCAAGCTCTTTAAAATCGACGAGAGAGAACGGAAAGGTTGGATCATTGGGGAAATGCCTTAAGTGCGATGGAAAGCTTGTTCTCAGAAAGTCGAAATTTGGAAATCAGTTCATCGGATGTAGCAACTATCCAGCCTGCCGTTTCACCATATCACTGCCAAAATCCCGTTTTAAGATCTCAGGAAAATGCAATCAATGTGGATATTCTAAAATTACCATTTTTGGCAAAAAGCCGTGGACCATATGCATAAACCCAGATTGTCCGAGCAAGAAGAAGACCTAATTTTTATGGAAAGAATCGAATATTAATTTTCGAGGGCCCGTGGCTCAGCATGGTTAGAGCGCTCGACTGATAATCGAGAGGTCCTGAGTTCGAATCTCAGCGGGCCCACTTCAGGCTTTTCTTTAACAATGTAAAGAAGATAAAACAAAAGGTTGAAGAACGTAGGAGAATAGTTGAAAATAGATTTAGAGCTCCTCTAACGCCCGGATAAAGGCTCTATTCTCATCACTCGTTCCCACGCTGATTCTACAATACTCGCCCCTGAAACCATTGAATTTGCCCAGATTTCTGACAATTATCCCTCTTTCAAGAAGCCGTTCATAGAACTCTTTAGACTTAATTGGTGTTGTGTCTATCAGGACAAAATTTGCATGGGACCTGAATGCCCTGAATTTTTGCCTTAATTTGTTGAAGAGAATTTCTCTATCCTTTATTATTTTATTGACTCTTGACTCTGTATATCTCAGATCATCCAGGGCGCTGATTGCGGCTTCCTGAGCTACAGAATTGGTGGTGAATGGCATCTTTACCTTGTACAATAGATCTATTATGTTGGAATTTGCGATTCCGTAGCCAATGCGTAAACCCGCTAATGCAAATGCCTTTGCGAATGTTCTCAGGACGATGAGATTGTCGTACTTTTTCAGCAAAGGAACTGCGCTCTTTCCATAAAATTCATAGTATGCCTCATCGATTACCGTGATCTTATTCTCATCCAGGATCTCCCTTAGTTTATCCTCGGGTATTACAGTTCCGGTTGGATTGTTTGGATTGCACAGAAACAGAATGTTGGCCCTTTTCGATTTATCAATAAATTGTTCCGATGAAAGTGTAAAGTCATCATTAAGGTTTACCTCCAGATATTCTTCACCGAGTATGCCTGCGGCTATTTTATACCAGGAATATGATGGATTAAGGCCAATACAGGGTCCCTTAAATGCCTTCAGAATCAAATCGAATAATTCATCCGAACCATTCCCCAGGATAATATTCTCGGCTTTTGTATTACAGTACCCGGCTATTTTCTCTCTAACCTCATCGTCTTTATGGGGATAGATATGTAATTCAGACTTGGCTTTTTCTATGGCATCCATAACCCGTGGGGAGGGTCCGTAGTTGTTTTCATTCGATGCCAGTTTTACATACCCCTCTATCGTTTTTCCAGGGGTGTAGGCTTCTATATCATTAACCCATGGCTTGACATATTCATTTAACATGGATTTCATCTCAGTAGAAGGATTAGATAGGACTAATATAATTAATATTAATTCAGCCTTTTGCCTTTTTCTTTCTCTTAACACCCTTCTTGCCGATTTGTTTTATGTATCTCTGAATGACTCTGTACTGTATGAACAGGCCCGCGGCAAACAGAACCCCAAAGATGGTTTTTAAAAGTCTGTATGCTATCTCGTGCTCTATCAGCCTAAAGGAATAGATTATTTCCGTTATACTGTAGAGGAGGACGGCAGAACCCATCAGTGTCCATGCCGAGATGACCTCCTTAATTTTAAAAAAATGAGCCGACCTGATCAGATCCAGTAGCTTTTTATTCCGTAGGGTGTTGACGATCGCAAAAACAAAGATACAGCAAATCAGTATTAGAAATGCGTTCATCATATCGATAAATACCAGAGAGGGTTCGCTTCCAGCTGTCGCTTCGGCAGAAACGGGGGTTATGTAGATGAAATTCATTCTGTTATTTATTTCACTTTGCTATATAAAAATATCTTCTTTGTTATTCTTCGACGATAAGTTCTAATCTGTTACCCATGTTATCATAGGCGGCAACATCTTTGATGTCTTTATAGGGGTATTTCAAAATCAGGTGTATAAAACCGGTTTTATTGAAAAACCTCAGGTCAGCTTTCGATGGGGTGAAGGAATTGCCTGGGTGGGAATGCACACTCCCTATGATTGATGGATCTATTGGCTTCGTATCAAGTCTAATAGTGGCAAAATTTTCGCCGAAGAGGGAACCGGGAATCAACAAAACCTCTTCTATTATCTCCGGACCACCTCGAAGCAAACCGGTAAATTCCTTGGGGTATGTCTTTCTCGAAACGCCGAGGATGAATTCCAGAACATTTCTTTTAATACGCATCTTTTCCCATTTCCCTTTTCATTCTCCTTCTGTATCTGCCATAGGGGTCCTGTGGTGAGAACCTGGCGGGTTTTGCCACGATTGTTTTTGATTTACAGGTGGGGCATTCCTCCTTCAGGGTATAAATCCCACAGAGAGGACATTTTCTGATTTTCACTTTTCTTTACTATCTAATTTTCTATAAAACTCTCCCTCACCATTATGCTTTCTCACATATGCAATACCATCCTCGGCAGAGTTTCTCAAGACCCTCTCGGCCGATTTGTAATCCCTCGCACGTACCTTTATCCTGTAGAGGGGGGCGGAGATGTAGGTTACGTCTATATCGCATTCCGTTTTATAGTTTTTTATTCTTTTCAGCGATTCCTTGATAATATTGATGCCGTTTGACTCATAGCTTTTCAGCTCCACATATCCGGTTACATTCACAAATGGTGGTTTTATGCTCTTCTTTATTAGATTTAACAGTGCAGGCTTCCATTTCTCATTTATCTTTAATTCATCCAGTGAGCTATTATCCACAGCTATGGCCTCTAATGCCTCGTATACCGAATCAAATTTCTTGAGCATCTCCTTTTCTATGGTATCTATGTCATTGGTTGATAGACTGAGCTCCATTTTCAATAGCTCCAGAAGCTTTTTTGCCCTTTGCTTCTGCTTAACCTCTTGTAGTTTTTCTTTTCTCTGAGCCTCTGTAACCCTCCTCAGGGATAGATCGATATGCCCCCTCTGGGGATTAACCCTCAGAACCAACAGGACAACCTTCTGTCCCTCTCTAACGTAATCACGAATATTGCGAACCCATTTTAGCGATATCTCAGATAGGTGCAACATCCCTCTCTTCCCACCGTATTCATCCAGTGTTATAAATGCTCCCTGCTTGAATATACTCTCCACGGTACCAAGTACCAGCTCTCCCGCCCTCGGATATTCATCCTCTGTTTCTTCTGCCATTTTATGTAGATTAATATTTTACAATAGCCCTTTATAAGAGAGACCAGGGTTTTTTAAAATTGAAATCAATATTGTAAAAGAAAATGAGGGCTCATATATTTACCGCACTGGTCGAGCACAAACCGGGTGTGTTGCAGAGGCTTGCCTCGATGTTTGCCAGGAGGAGGTTTAACATAGAGAGTATCACGGTCGGACCAACAGAGAATCCCAAGATCGCGAGAATGACAATTCTGACAGTTGGAGATGATAAAATTCTCGAACAGATAGAAAAGCAGATGAACAAGCTAATTAATGTCATAAAGGTTAGTGATCTGTCTGTAGATGAGTGCATCCGTAGGGAGCTTTGTATAGTGAAAATTAATGCCCCAAAGGAATCTCAGAAGGCCCAAATAATGCAATATACGGATGTCTTCAGGGGGAGAGTGGTGGATGTAAGCCCTGATACGATATCTATTGAGATAACTGGCGATTCAGAGAAGATAGACGCATTCATCGATTTGGTGAGGGGAATGGGAATAAAGATAGTTGCACGGACGGGGATCACGGCAATGCCCCGCGGTTGATGATAATGAAGTCCTCATATAGAATTTTCAGAATATTCGGAATTTCTATTGAATTACATATAACATTCATCCTCTTCCTTCTTTTAGTATCTCTATTTGGTCCGGCGAATGTGATCTTCTGGCTCAGCATCTTTGCTATCGTTTTAATGCACGAGCTTACACACTCCATAGTTGCGATGAAATTTGGTATAAAGGTTCCAAGGATAACATTAACACCCATAGGAGGTTTAGCCAGCATCGAGGTTCCAGAGGACCCAAAGAAGGAATTGCTGATATCCATTGCTGGACCCCTCTCCAATTTTGTTCTTGCTAGCATGATCTATCTGTTATTTATTTCAACATCGCTTACGGTTCATAGCTACAGTTTCATTATTCAACGACTCTCCATGGGTAACACAAACATTCTTGACCCATCTTTTCTCTTAAGCGGAATCCTCTGGGTAAATCTACTTCTCGGTCTGTTTAATGTGATACCCGGTTTTCCGATGGATGGGGGCAGGGTTTTGCGGGCGGTTTTGGCTCTCTGGATAGACCACGTCAGGGCAACAAAAATTGCGGTACGTATAGGTCAGTTGATGGCATTTCTTATGATAATATCCGGTATCTTTGTCAATCCATGGCTAATTCTGATCGGGGTATTCCTCTACTATGCCGGCAATAGTGAATTTCAATTGGTTAAGATAAAACACGCCCTGAGGGGATTAAAAATAGGCACACTCGCGATAAGAAATATGCGCCACGCTAATGAATCCATGACGATAGGTGACTTTGTAAGGTTAATAGCGAGACCGGATCAGGATCATTATCCGATCTCGGACCAGGGTGGAAGGGTCATTGGTGTTTTGAACATTCAAGAGCTAAAAAAAGTGCACAGGGAGGATTTCGATAAAATTCTCGTTAGAGATATAGCAAACGCCAGATTTAATGTCCTGGATGCACACCTCAATGCAGAAGACGTAGTGGGTAAGTTATTAGGTATGGAATTCTCACTCGTGGTAGATTCGGGGCGCGTTATAGGATACCTGACCCCGGAGCATATCTTTGAAACCGCACAGTTTTATAATCTTCTATCAAAAAAATCTGTTACGACTTAGATTTTATTCGAGTAACTTTTTTGGGTCCTGATCCTCATTTACAACCTTTATCACCGTATCGGTATCCACGTAATATCTGTTCATTATCTTGCCCATCTCCTCTATCTTCTTTATATTATTTCTAACTAACCATTCAAGAATCTTTTTCTTCGTGTCTATCTCCTCTCTGATTTCATCGGGGGTAAGCCCCGTATGCGTTTCTATCTTCTCATATAACCTTATGTTCTCCTGCTCGGTTGGAACGATTTCATCCGTTTTCGGGTCCCATCTATAGAGTATATTTGGACTGAAGCTCATTCTCTTGGTCTCTGGATGAATCTCTTCGATAAATTCACCCACCTCAAAGACTCTTCTTATACCCCTCTTCCTGTCTCTGAACATTACCACATTCAGATGAACCGTGTCGAGCATGCTCTCGGGTATATTTATGGGGGGATTCACCAGCCTTGTTATAGTTTGAGCGCACGTATCCGCGTGTAATGTAGAATATACCGAGTGCCCGGTATGCATTGCCTCAAAGAGTACTTCAGCCTCTCTCTGCTTTCTGATCTCGCCCATTATTATGCGGTCCGGTCTCATTCTTAAGGAGTTAACTACTAGATCGAGCATCGTAACCTCACCCTTACCCTCCGGGTTTGGTGGTCTCGTTGTTAATGGACACCAGTACAGGAAGCTCGGCAATTGCAGTTCTCGAGTGTCCTCAATTGAGATTATCCGGTGATTGGGGGGTATGAAAGGCATGCAGACATTTAGAAGAGAGGTTTTTCCAGAGCCGGTCCCTCCAGATATTAATATATTCATTTCATACTGTATGCATAACCAGATTAGAGCAAGAACCTCGGAACTGGCTGTTTTATTCCTGATGAAATCGGGTGCTGTCCATGGGTCACGGGCAAATTTTCTTATCGTTATGGTATTGCCCTTCGTCGCAATGGGGCTCAGTATTGCATTGGCCCTGTCCATGGTCATGAGATGGGCATCCAGTAACGGATTCAGAGTGGTTATCTCCCTTCCAATGCGCCTCGCTATTATATTCGCATAATTTGAGATCTGGGCCTCGGACTCCATCATTATATTCGTCTCCAACCAGCCGTATTTCTTGTGATAGACCCTCACGGGCTCCTTTGCGGAATTTATAACGACCTCCTCGATCTGGTCATCATCTAATAGAAATTCTATCTTTCCGAGACCGAGGAGATCCTGGATCAGAGTCAGGACAAAGTGTTCCTTTGTGTCTTTATCTAGTTGCGGTAATTCTTCATCCAATAGTACCTCGGCATCCTTCTTCAGCTCTTTCTTCAATTCATTCATTAATTTTGGATCAAAGACCTCCGTGGCACTTGGCTCAACGGCCCCAATCAATTTTTCTTTAATATCATCCAAAAGTGCCATTGTAGCTACGTCAATCTCGGGAACGATGACATTATATGTGTGAATATAGTTCTTTATTATGATGTTCACCTTTATGTTTACACCATCGGAGTTCACCTCATATGACTCTACCACCCTCTCCCTTTTCTCCAATATCTTCTCCCTCACCTCAGAGAATTCACTTCCTGCGCCCTCGTTTTCCTTCTTCAGCATCTGCTCTGCCATTTCTAAATAGATATTAGTATCATCAACTATAAATCTGTTTATCTATCAGAATCTCATAAATTCAGAAACGTGTCGTGGAGATACAATTCAGGATTTTTCTGTCTCATTCTTTTCTGTCTCACCCTTTACTATCCTGATCTCCGGTTCCCCTATGGTAGGGTAATGAAGCTCAATCAGATCATGCTCTTCCAGGATCACTGCCCACTCCTCAATCTGTGTCTTGTTAACGCCAAGGGTGTGAGCTAATCTGTCATCTATCTTAATCCTCTTGTATTTTTTCACTAAGCTATAGAGCCTGTCGATCGGGGTTTTTACCTTTTCACCCTCTTTGATTGCCTTTCTCGGCATCTCCTTCCTCTTTATCTTTGCCAGTCTTTCGGCAATCTTTCTTTCCCTCTCTTCTTTTATCCTCCTGAGCTCCTCCAGTTTCCTGTCTCCTACCCTGCCCTCCATTGCCTTAAGTAGATTCTCAATCTCGCCAATGTCCATCTTACCCAATTCCATTCTTTCAATGTCCTTAATTTTATCTGAGCCTCTCGCCAGTTCGATCAGACTGAATTTCTTTTTCACCTTGAATATCTCGGGGATCTTTATTGGTTTAATTCCTTCCTTTCGTGCCTCACGTTCTCTTTCCCATTTCTCCATTAAAGGCTTTATTTTCATCCCCAGGCTGCTCAAGGGAACAGGATTCTTTAATAATGCAGATTTGTTCTCTTCCCTGATGAGTTTCATATCCTCCTCATCGAATTCAAATATATTAAGGATACCACTGCTCCCTTTAAGTTTGCTCTTTATTTTATCTATGGCTTGCTCTCTGAACGTTATAAGTCCTCTAAACTCAAATGTTGATCCCACTATATCCCCTCTATCAATGAGTAAGCTTGCAAAATATCTCTCACCATCGATATCACCCGAGAGGAACATACTCCCCCTAAAATCCCTCGTTAAACCCCTGCATGTCTCTAAGAATTCCTCCCTACTTTTAACTGTGACGGGTTTTCCCTTAGGGGGCACCTTTTCCTTCTCCATCTCCCTTTGTTTCCTGACCCTATCCAGTAAGCCCATTGTTCAATTACCTATCTATTCCATATATACGCAATATCTCATTATATCTGTCGAAATCCTCCGATCTTGAGAACTCATCGATCACATCCTCCGGGAGTTTTTTCAACAGATTATCTATAGTGCTCAATACACTCTTTACATTTTTATCGATATATTCCTTTTGCTCGGGTTTTCCAGTATACTCATTAATAACAGTATAAAATTTTTCGTATCTGTCGAAATCCTCCGATCTTGAGAACTCATCGATCACATCCTCCGGGAGTTTCTCCAGAAGATCGTCCATGATGCTCAGCACCTCCCTCAACAGGTCCATATTCACCTCCATCTCCTTTTTGGGCTCTTTTCGCTTTGCTTTACCGAATATACCGAACAAACCACTTTTCTTTTTTTCCACCTTTTTTTCCACCTTTTTTTCCACCTTCGGCACCTCTTCCACCTTCGGCACCTCTTCCACCTTCGGCACCTCTTCCACCTTCGGCACCTCTTCCACCTTCGGCACCTCTTCCACCTTCGGCACCTCTTCCACCTCCTCCTCCATTATTTCTTCCCTGATCTCAACCTCTTCTCCCCTGTCTATCTCCCCTATCTCCCTGCTCATACTGGCTATAAACTCCCTCGTTGTTTCCTTTAAATCAGATAGATTTCTCTTAAGTTCTATCTCCTCTGCCTCTATCCTGTCCAATGTCTCTTCGAGTTCAGACCTGTTCCTGGTTAGTTCTTTTATCTTATCCAGAATCTCTACCTTCTTCCGTGTGATATCATCCAGTTTTTCTTCGACCTCTGCCCGTTCTTGAATGAGTTCGGTCTTCCTTTTATGAATCTCTAATACCCTCTCTTCCTCACCTATCCCCTCCATCTCCCGTGATATATCCCCAATCTTCTGTTTTATATCCCTCATCTTCTCCTGAAGTTCCTTCTCCTCCCCATTTATCCTATCGAGATCCCGTTCTAACCCGGATCGCTCTCTGACGAGATCCCTGATCTTATTCAATGCCTCCATCTTTTCTCTTAGTAGATCATCGAGTCTCTTCTCTAGATCTGTCTGTTGTTTAATAAGTTCTTCCTCCTTTATCAGATCAGATTCTGAATTTACCAATTTACATCCTTCGTATTTTAACTGAAGAGAATTCCAATATCTTAATAAATATGACAATGGGGAATAAAAAGGTATATTAGGGACACGTTGTAACATTCGAACAGCTTGTATCAACTTCATATTTATAGCTGTGTGGGCAGTCCAGTTTTAATCTATCACCCATGACCTCGCAGTAACCCATTACACTGCACCCGGAGACATTTTGCCAGTACAGATAATCAACCCATGTTGCATTTGGGTATATCTTAATAGAGGGATACATGGTGCTGTACTGTTTTAACTCATACAGGTCTACTATGGTCTCCAAACCTATCAGCGAATTATTGAAATACTCCAGGGATTGCTCTACATATTTTTTGGATAGATTTAGGTTTCCATCCAGCCTGTCAAAGAAGCAGGGACCGTTTGAATAGCTCTCAGTTGTACAGTTTGAATTATAGTTCTCTTCTATATCACTCACATAGTAGCAACTGGTGTTGGTTTCATTACTATTGTATCCTAAAAGGACTTGGTGTATCTCGCATCCAGATTGATTAATATTCAGTATCATTATGCAATCTCCATCTGATAAATTTATATCTCCAGTGTCCGTTATCCATGGAATGCTAACATCACATTTCTGGATTATGCTAGTGGGATCATTAGGTCCATAATCAACTAATCCCGCAAAATGATTAGGACGACTTATATTGAAGCAATCATCACCAAGGCTATTACAGCTGCCAAAGCCTTTATCAATAATTAAGATTTGATTGTTCACTTCATCTGCGTAGTCATCACAGTAGGTACTCTTATTCTCAATTTGGGAATAAAAGATCACATTTCCCCCACATGTCCCGTTACCATAATCCTTCCCACTTGAACCTGCAATGGTGAGTTTTAACGATGCATTACAATTGTCTATGTATTTCATCACGTGCCCCTCCGTTTGCAGTATATATAGTGGATCCTCCAGTCCCAGGATGGATGTACTCGACATGGCTCTCATGATGCTCTCTGTGTAGAAACACATCCCTCCCTCATCATTGGCCTTTACCTTATAATCCACTATCAGTGCAAAATGCCACGCATCTATCGGAACAACTCTGAGCTCTGCCACACTCAGATTGGCAACAAAGTGCATCTCTATGGCGTGTTCCTCTATCCTTCGTGTCCATTCCGGTATGGTATGATTTGTCATGTATGTGACATTCTCTCCAAACAGTGTTCCACACAATACAAGCTCTGCAATCGCCGCCTCCGAGCCATTGCCATCGAATGAAAATTTACCACAATCTACATCACATCCCGGGGTGCAGGTAAAGGTGTAATTCTTCAGGGGTTTCCCCGTCTCAACGATATAGTTTAAGGCATATATTGCTGCCCTTCTACCAAATATCGTTACTGATCTCTCCATATCCTTCCTGACATCCTCCACAAAGTAATGAAGCTCATCGCACCTCATCTTTCCCATGGCATCTTCTCTTCCCGTTTCAGAGATCCCGGTGTAATAGGAAATTAGGAATATCAATGGCAAAATCATTAGTATCGTTGCTATCGTCAGGAAAAATCCCTTCTTACTCCCTATAATCTGCATTTTACATCCAGATGATCAGTTTAATTACGACTGGCCCCCAGAGGGACCTAACACCACCGGTACTTGCAGTCTTAAATTCTACTGCTGTAGGATCGAATATTATGTCAACCCTTCCATTATTGTCCAGATCCAGGCCTCTTAACAGTCTGTAAATTGCATCGTTTATGGCGTCATCTTCATAGCCACCTATCATGGAGCTCGTATAACTGCAATTATTGCCTCCCGTATATGTTATCGGAATTGCTGTGTCGTTCATAAAGCTTCCATCCTCGAATTCAATATCCCAGATACATCCCTCACTGGAGGGATAGACATCTCCATAACCGGTGAGAGACCTTATTCTCATTGTATAGATGGCCCTGTCATCGGCAGAGCAGTTTGTGCGTTCAGTTTCACTATTCCCCGTCCCTATTGTAATATTGTTATATTCCCCGGCTTTAATCACCACTTCAGGATCGGGAATATTCACGATGTATGGGTCTCCAAGGGATATGTAGGGCACCCCTGGATACTGACTCCAGAGCTTATATGGTTCTATAAATGTCTTACTGTTATTCAAACTCAGATAATCTGTCCAGAACTCCGCCGAATAGGATGTGACCTTCATCTCAGAGACATTTACGCTCTCTGGAATTAGAACGTGACCAACACAGTTTACGGGGTCATTAAATCTATCGGATTTCTCTGTTACTGAGATCCTCCCATAGTAGGAGGTATTAATTGGTGTATAAGTAAATTCGATGTATGATTCTGGATACCCATAGAGGGTTGCATTTGTTACATTACCAGTTACACCACCAGTCAGAGTTATTGTTTGCGAATAATAGCTTGCATTTACTATCTCACTCGCGATACCTGAATAGATATCTGCAAGCTCAGATGCATTCTGGCTTCCATAATAGGAACCTTTTCCACAATCTGCTATCCCTCTGAGGGTTCTATTGGCGTTTGGGCAACCGGTGGAGACAGGACCGAATCCGATGGAGTAAACCGTTGCGTTTAAGTCACTATGAGCTCTTTCAGAGCTACAGATTGCATCATTTATCGCTGTATCACATTGTGATCCCGTACAGTCGGAAGGATTTCCATCACAGTCATACGCACCTCCAGTATTAGTACAGCTTCCACCGCAATTACAGGGAGCGGTATAACTGCACCCACCACAGTGATACCCAGTAATTCCATCAGTCATAACTATGATGTACTTTTTATTTGTTGAGGGAACAGTTAATTTGGCATCAAATTCAATTCCACGTCTACTCCAGCCAGAGCCGGATCTAACCCTGCAGGCTAATACATTGTCTTGTCCGGGGGGGTTGAAAAATGATGACGGGACTGACCATGTGTTATCCCAATAGCTCCCCCATTTACAACCTGTATCTGCATTTATGAAATTACCATTCAGATAGCACTCTACACCTCTCCTGTTTCTCAGGTAGAGGGTGCCATCCTCTGATATATTTGAGGACAATGTAAAGTGCTTTCTGTAATACACAACCCTATTTGACCACCACCACACACTTGTTGGCAGAGTTACCGTGCTCCAAGAGCTGTCATCAAAGGTAGCTGTTTCCCAATTAGCGGGGGTGCATCCACCCGGAGCGGTGGTTGGATCACAGCTATCCCCACAACCGGTATAGATCCTTCTTTTCCAGCTCCCACTACTCTGTGGGATTATGACAGTGCCCTCCTGTAACAATTGGATTGCCCTATTGATGGCACAGCAAACACAGGTACCTCCCGATGGCCAATCAGGATAGCTATCGATATGATTAATCAGTGAGGCCCTATCGTCGCTAAGTTCATGGTATGTGTTTGCACTTGTTGTGAAACCAACCAACCCCACCCTGTTGCCCGTTGTATTCAGGATTATATCGACAAAATCCTTGTCCAGACATTTGGCAAGACTTATCCTCCTCGTATCATCATCGTATAACTGTGGATCATCACAGTTTCTCTGTACTCCAGTTGTGGAATCGTTATAGCCTATACGCCATCTCATACTACCAGAAAGGTCTGTTATCAGGATAACATCGGCATTTCCAACACCTCTCGTTACATTGTAGGAGATGCCTCCAGTCCCAATCCTGATTGGAACCGTCTTCTCACTCACTGCTGAAGATCCCAAAAGACTTAATAGCTGTGTTGATGTATTGGTAATCGTTTGTGTACTGTTGCTTCCATTTACCCTGAAAATTAATTTATCACCAATATACATGAATGTTGTAAAATTATTCCTGAATGAGACATTCAAGAGCATCTGATCAACCCATCCGGGGACATAGAACGAAGAATAATAGTTTATGATTCCATTAATTTTCGGGAAGTAGAATCTCATATATCCAGTTTCTGGTGATGTATCCATCTCGGATGTGTTATACTCGACCTCTATAAAACCACCACCAATGTACTGTCTGCTTATATTGCTTCCCGTAAAATTGATTTGAAAGATGTTTACCCCTCCCGGAGTCAGAAGTCCCGAACAACCGCTTATGTCCTGCTTTATATTTGCCGACATATTAACTACTGCAGGGGCCGGGAAATTTTTACAGAGGTTGTTATTGATGTAAAGATCAAAGCCATCCCCCACATTCATCTCCACGTATATCTTCTGAATAGTTATATTATCTGGAAGGAACATCTCCCGTGAAATATCTCCCTGTCCAACGAAGCCACCGAAATAAGCAAAACGGGAGGTAGTTTTTTCCCTTATGTTTGAGAGGGATGCCCTGGCTACCAGACCCCTTGTCGGTAATCCTCTACCATATCCCACCAGAAGCCTTGTCGAATGCGTCTTTGTTGATGCCTCTTCCTCTGTAACTCTGTCAGGATTTGAGCTGGAATTAACAACCTCATCACCCTCTATAATCAGTTTATAACCTACCCTATCTGGTAAAATCTTTTCAAGATATTCTCTGGCCAGATTTGATGCATTTACCATCTCCTCAGATCCGGGGGTTGAGTTCTCGGCCCAGAGGGTTGCTATCTCATCCAATATACCCTTTTTATTCAGAACATCCAGGGTATCTTCAGATACATAATGCAGCCTTGTAAATTCTCCGGACTCCGTTCTTGCCGTTCTTGAATATTCGATACTGAATAATGCAGTTGTCACTATCAGGACGAAGATAAGGGCTACCAATGCATCTATCATTATGGTGTATCCTTTGTTTTTCAATCTGGGCCCTCTACATTAACAATCTGGCATATCATTCAACCTTGCATAGGATGACGTATTTGAGAGCACTAAGCAACCGGGTTCTTGTATCAGAACACTTCCGTTTATCGGATCATTTTTAGACAAAAGACCTGTGGTGTATGTGTAATTTCCTAAACCTACCCGGTTCATAGTGTAAATATTTGATGAACCACCGGATGTAACATTTATCTCTGGATCTGCTGATAGATCCATTAAATCCCCCGTACAATTAAAGACCGTGAGTGTGTATTCTACTTTGTATTTATTTGCTGAAGGATCCTTCTTACAGTCCGTTAATGCCACTGCTCCAGGGCAACCTGCAGGACATTCATCTCCACAGTCCTCAGGACAGTTGACATAATTTTCGCCTACCTCACACTTTCCATTGGGACATATCGGGCATGAAGTAACCATGTCACAGCTTGTATCTAAATTGTATTTATGAGCATGTGGACAATCCAGATTGAAGGAATAATTGTCTGCCTCACAATACCCAACGACATTACATCCGGTGACATTCTGCCAGTATAAATAGTCTACCCAGCTATAGGTTGAGTTTACAACGACATCATAGCCCAGGTTTTTCATATTATATAGCGTATATATATCCACAAAAGATTCTATCCCTATTGATGTAGTTCCAAAGGTTTCGTTCGCCTGCTTAACATACTTTTCAGAGAGATTTAGGTTTCCATCCAGTCTATCAAAGAAGCAGGGACCGTTTGAGAGATTTACAGATGGACATTCTTGGTTGTAGTATTCCTCTATATCGCTAACATAGTAGCACGATGTGTTAATATCCGTGCTGTAGTATCCAAAAAAAACGTAATACATATCACAGGCCTCAACACTTAGCACCATTATACAGTCACCACTTTCTATGAAACTACCATTAAAGCACTCTGGGTCTGGGTCCCCGCCATAAGGATTACCATCATCATCCAAGTCGCCAGTGCCCATGATCCATGGAATAGTAATTTGGCAATTTGCCATCTGCCCAGCTGTAAGATCCTTATATGAGATAATTGCACCAAAGTGCCTTGGCATGCTGGCATTAAAGCATTCACTCATTCCCGAACCCGGAGCACATAATGCGCCAATCGCATCATTCAAAACAAATACCTGTTTTTGCAGATCTCCCGTTGGAGGAGCATCAGGTGAGGATCCATTGCAATACGCTCTGTAATCAGCCATATTTCCTCCTATATCCGTACGGTATAGAACAACGAAACCTCCACCAACCCCGGATCCATTAACACCGCAACCAGCCATTGTTCTGGGCAGAACGGGATCTTCACAATTCAGGATGTACTTTCTTTCCTTGTTTTCCAAGAGATGTAATGGATCCTCGAGACCGATGATCGATGTATTTGATATTGCAGTCATTATGCTTTCTGTATAGAAGCAAAGTCCTTCCCTGTCAGAAACCCTCACATTGTTCTCAACTATAATTGCGAAGTGCCATGCATCTCGTGGAACTACCTTAATCTCAAAGGGGGTTATATTGACATCAAACCCCATTAGTTCGCCCTCCTCCGTAATTCTCTCTATCCACTCCGGGAGGGTATTGTTGAGCATATTTGTGACATTTTTGCCGTGGAGTGTCCCACAAATAACCAGTTCGGCTATTGCCGCTTCGGAGCCATTTTCTGGATAGATGAATTTACCGCAATCTACATCACACTGAGGAGTGCACTGAAAGGTATAATTTTTTAGAGGGACCCCCGTCTGAATTACATCCTCAATCGCGTTTACAGCTGCCCTTCTGCCAAAGATGGTTGCTGCTCTCTCCATGTCCCTTCTAACATCCTCCACAAAGTAATGAAGCTCATCACACCTTATCCTTCCTATTGTATCCTCCATCTTAGTTTCCGATACACCACTGTAAAAGGAAACGAGGTATATTAATGGAATTATCAGAATTATAGTTGCTATGGTAAAGAGAAATCCCCTTTTACTTTTTATTAAAACCATTTTTATGTCCAGAGTATCAGTTTAACCCTTATTGGGCCCCAGAGGGACCTTATACCTCCCACGGTTGTTGTTTCTATTACAATATCCCTTGGATCGAACTTTACATCCAATCTACCATCTCTGGGTGCAGTATCCAGCTGGCTGAATAACCTGTATACCGCATCGTCTATAGAACTTTGGTTATCATAAAGCTTTAACTGATACGTTGCATTGGTATAGCTACAATTTTTTGGACCAATATACCCATAAGGTGCCGGTAAAACCCCGGTAGAATTATCGAAAAACTCTACCGTCCAGTTACAACCCTCCGTGTTTTTCTTCGGTTCGCTATAACCCGTGAAAGTCTTTGTTGCTACCGAATAAATAACTTTATCGTCGGGAGAGGCATTCATGCTCTCAGTTGGACTTTTTCCAGTGCCAATCTTTACGAAGTTAACTCCTTCACCTATCATATCTGCGGGTATATTAACTGTATAGGGATCACCCAAGGGTTCATAATTACTGCCATAATCACTCAACTCGTAAGCCTTTTCCCATTGCCAAGTTGTATTTGAGCTATTTACCATCAATTTATCTGTCCAATAAGGCCCCGAGTACGAAGTTACCTTTGCATCCACTGGTCGTGTATTAAGTGGTACCCAGAAGCTACCATTACCTGCCTTATTGCCAAAGCGCGAACTTTCAAGAGTTATCAATGTCTCTCCGTACTTAATTGGTGCCGTTATTGGAGAGTAACTGAACCATATATTTGAATCAGGATATAATGTGTTATTCATTGTTAGGTTCCCGCTTATATTCATCAGCTGTGCTTCATAGCTTAGATTCACTATCTTCTCAGCAAATTCTAGATAACATTTCTCAACCTCTTTTGCTTCAGCACTCCCACAGTACTTCCCTTCACCACAGTTTGCTATTTCTTGCAGAGTTGTTAGGGCATTTGTGCAGTTTATAGTAATTGGTCCCACACCTATTGAATAAACCGTAGAACTTATTTCGCTCCTTGCTTTACACGAGCTGCATATGGCATCGTTAATTGCTATATCACATTGTGGTCCTGTACAATCACCCATTGTACCCCAACAACAATTAGGATGGCCCAGATGACAATCTTGAGTACCAGTTGTCGCATCGCAGCTTCCAGCACAACCGGGCTCGGCCCCACAATTGCCGCATTCAAAACCCGTGATACCATCACTCATAACCACTATGAATCTTCTCCTCGTTTCCAACGCAGTCATCTTAAGATCGAATTTGGCACTTATGTTATCGCCGTTATGTAATCTAACAGCAACTATATTATTACCATCCTTAAGATAGCTCTTACTTACATCCACCTCTCTATTCCAGTATGTTGCGTTATGTCTTGTTGTATCATTATCAACCAAAAAGCCATTCACGTAGACCTCGGCTCTGTCATCGGAATATACATAAACCTTAGCTTTTTCAATTCTTGAAAGATTAGCAATATTGAACACCTTCCGGAAGTAGTAATCCCCCTGACCCGTTGATACGGAAAATTGTATGAAGTCGATCTCTGTTTTTATCTTTTCTGTCTGGGATGTAACTGTTATTATTCCTGGATACTCATATATTGTACCCTTTTTCAATGCACCCAACCAGACCTTGTCATTAATCCAGTCATACTGACCATTAATTACATCGGTATCTCCCTGGTTGATAGTCCACTGATCATATATTGTTCCATTTACAGCATCTATTCTCGTTATCCTAGCTGCATTACTACCTTTCCATTCTATCGGATATACATAAGCACCGTCAGCCAATAGTCCATCTGTGTAATAAGAGCTTGTTCCCGTTTCAAATTCCCTGATTACCTTCCAATTGTCTTTCGGGTCAAAGACCTTAACTGTCCAGCCATTATAACTGGACCCGCCCCTGCCATAAGCCAGATTGTAGATATATCTACCATCCGATGTGATAAGTTGATACCCATTTGCAACCGTTCCAGTATCTCTCCTTATCAAGCCATCTGGGACATTTACTATATTCATAGTTCCTGTATTTGGATCCCACTGCTCTATGTTAAAGGCATTGCTTCTCGGATTATAGATGTATCCATCACTGTGATATGTTGCTGATAAACTGTTTGCAGCATTACTCGGAAAAGCACCATAGTTTTTCCCTCTTACTGTTCCCTGATACCCAGTTCCGATTTTATTAAATGCTGCAGGACCGGGATATGTACCCCACCTCTTGACATAGAGATACTTACCATCTGTTGCTATAACACCGGCACCCGCCAAACCGGATGCACTGAAACTTCTTATTTGTGTATCCTTTGACGGTTTTAATGGGCTATAGCTTATTGTACCGAATGCTATCCTCAATCTATTGTCTGAGGATATGTAATGCTCCGGATTTTGGGTTATATCACATTGAAAATCTACTAAACTCCCCGCGGTAACATCCTTATTATCGCAATCATTTACTTCCCAAACACTTCTGTTGAAGTTATACATCAACAGTTGATAATTTGTGGATACATTCGATGTTGAGCTTACTAAGGCAGATACGGAGTTAAGTTCACTACCATATGAAACCTTTTCAGAGTCCGCTATGATACCTGTACCGGAATATTCTGGAGACAGCCTTATTGCAATAATCCTGGCGTTTTTGATGCGGGCTCTTCCACCACCAATACGTCCATATTGTAAACTGATATCATGTTGTGATGTATCGAAGTTGATCTTTTTGATTGTAAAGAACGAGACATAATCTGACTTATCCTTTGGGTAGTATACCATCTCAGTAGTGTTTCCATTAACAACTAGTTTGGCATGAACTCCATAGGTAGTAGAGTCACTTTGTTTTATCAGGGCTGAGCCGATTATCAGGTAATCCCCAGGGGTGGGTGGTTTGACACTGAGGCTTGTCTTTGTTGCCCAATTGCTCCATGATGAGCTCTCCCCCTCGCTCTCTGAATAGTAGAACCTTTCGGGTTCAAGTTTTATGAGCGTAATTCTCGCGTTTTTGATCTTTGCTGTATGTGAACCGCCGCTCTCTCTCCGATATCTGATTGTATATTTATTCGGTCCAGGTAGATGTATAAGTTTGTGTGTCATAAACGTGTAGTATTCATCCGCTACCGTTGGTTCCCTCCAGAAATCGGCAATTGTCGTTCCATCAGAGTCTCGTAGTTGAACATTTACAGAGTAACTAGTGCTATCGGCTGTTACATCGGCAGACGCGATAAGGAGGTAATCTCCATCGCTAAGCCCCCCAGTATTCAAAAATACCTTATTTTCCCAACCATCTACGGATCTGCTGCTTTCACTCTCGGATTCGATAGTTCTATGCTCAATATTGTCTAAATCCAGTGCTATAACCCTCGCATCTTTGATTCTTGCTGGCGGGTTGCTTGGTGCACTGTATTGTATCGTTATATTCTTTTCGGTTGCGTCCAGATCGAGGGTTTTATGACCACCAAACACATACCTGTCTGCATTATTCATTGATTCAAATCTGTTAGATGAGACTTCACTTCCATCTATCAAAAGTCTCGCATCCATACATCCTATAGTGCCACAACAACAAACACCTGCTGGACAGGAATCTACAATTTCATCTTCCCCGGGATTGCAAGAGGGGGATCTACATATACCATAGTCATAGCCTTCATTTACACACGCAGTATCACATGGAATTGTCGTCGTCGTCGTCGTGCTTGTCGTCGTCGTGCTTGTCGTCGTCGTGCTTGTCGTCGTCGTCGTCGTGCTTGTCGTCGTCGTGCTTGTCGTCGTCGTGCTTGTCGTCGTTGTGCTTGTCGTCGTCGTTGTGCTTGTCGTCGTTGTGCTTGTCGTCGTCGTTGTGCTTGTCGTCGTTGTGCTTGTCGTCGTTGTGCTTGTCGTCGTCGTCGTGCTTGTCGTCGTCGTGCTTGTCGTAGTATATGTGAACGATACCCTTGCAGCACCTCCATGCTCATACCAATCTATTCTAAATTTATGATCCCCGGCACTTAACCACACATCTTTTGAGGTAGTTGAATAAGCTGTGTCAAACCATCTGTTTATTACTAGATTATCATCTATCCACAATTTTGAACCATCATCACTACCCAGGGTGAATGTATATGTTCCTGCAGTTGTTATGTTTATCGTTCTTCCTGACTTGAAGCCTATATTATCACTTTGTATTCCTCCAACAACACCTCCGCCCCAGTTATCATCAAAAGTTTCGCTAGACTGATCCGGGGTATCTGATAGTTTGTAAGTGAAAATTTCGTTGGTAGGATCCCATGCGCACCACACTCTGTCCCATTCATCGCTTGGATAAGAGGGAGGTTCATCTGGACATACTGGTGGTGGTGAGAACCAGAAGGTTTTATGACAGTGACCCTCCTGGCTCATTGGAGCAGTGTTGTCACACTGAGAACTTCCACACTCCTCCACCCCTATCTCCATGGTTAAATTTTGGGCTACGGTGGGGGCTGGGCTCAGGTCATATTTAGAAAGGGTATAACTCCAGAGCGTGTCTAATACACAATGACCTTCGTCGCAGTCGGCTCCAGTGTCATAGATAATGGCTCCACTTGCATTTTTTATATAAATCCTGTATGCCCCCACGTAACTTGGGTTGTCTGGGACATTGTCCGCCATATCTACTGTGATTACTATGTCATCACCTATCTGGTTGACTGAGCAGTTGCATACCTTGGGACCCCACCAGGAGGGCACACATTGACCTTGCCCACTGCAGTTCTCATTATTTTCATTGCTACAGATTTTTCCACAGCAGTCGATATCGGAGGAACAACTCTCGTAAAGCTCATTACAATGTGCTCCGATGATGGCACTTCCAATAACCAAATAATCCGCATCTTCGGGGGGAGTGAATATCAGGGTTGTTTTATCCGTGAAGTTAGTACTGTCTGTTGATGATTCAGTATCGCTTTCTTGATAGTAGTTAGGTATTCCCCCATAGGTTGAGCTTTCTACATCAAGAGTATCACCCCCTCTGTTAAAGGTATCTGATATGTCACCTCCAGTTACAATTCCTCCAATTACCGAGTAACTATCTGCGCTATAATTTGTGGTATTAATTACGAGATTATTCCCTATGAAGGTATCAACCTCATCTCCTGGAAAACCGAGAACTGCATTTCCAGTACCCCAATCAGAATCGTCATAATCTAGGCTTGTCCAGTTATCACTTTCATTGTCATCTGGGGGTGTTGATACTGGGCTGTTATTATTAAATCTCCACCCGCTCTTTTTCGGAATAAGATCGCTCCAGTAGGGAGAATTTTCCAGTATCTCTTTTGCCCTATTTATCGCACAGCAGATGCAGGTACCGCCTGAGGGATCATCTGTATAGCTATCTACAGTTGCCAAAAGTTCTTCTTTTGTGAGATTCATCTGAGTATAATTATCGGCATCTTGATTAAAACCGACCAATGCCATTCTATTGCCCGGAACCCACATTATCTTCTCGATGAATTTTTTATCTAGGCATTTAGCCAGAGATATCCTCCTTGTATCATTATCATATAAATTAGAATCATTACAGCTGCGTATTATACCTTCAACATCCTGATCTATCTGGTATTTCATACTTCCAGACAAATCAGTGATCAGAACGACATCTGCGGTTCCCTTCATCCCTATCATTGAGAAGGGATCTGTACCGAACTTTATAGGGACGGTTTTTTTGCTTACAGCATCGTCAAAATCATCTTCACTAGGCCATGGATCATACGAATTATTCCAGATATCATTCCATTCAAGTGTTACATTACATTTTCCAAATGTGCTATCACTATATATTCTCTTGCCCCCAAGAGTCATGTATATTGTAGCGCCCTTATCCTTAACTTTTATATTATTCTCATAGTGCAGGTTTATTTTCATATTCTGTATTTTCCCCGGGACATAGAACCCAGAGTACAGGTTTATCAGGCCCTTAATTCCCGGAAACCAGTAATGGTTAAGATCGGGGGTTCTGTTCCATTCACCCGTTCTATAGTGGACACTGATATAACCCCCTCCGATGAAATTGCTTTCGTTCTCTGTGAAGTTTATGTTTATTGTATTCCTCCCTCCAGAGAAACAAGTTGGATTCAAATCCCAACTTTTAGCAGTCAGATTCCAGCCCATGCCGGTGTAATGCCCACACAGGGCCCCGTTTATATACAGATCAAAGTCAGCCCCGGGATTGAGCTCCATATAGGCATCTGTTACATTTGCATCTAAGGGTAGATCGAGAATTCTTGTTATATTCCCCTGTCCAACGAAGCCGCCGAAGTATACATAATCCGAACCAGTTTTGCTCGATATATCACTCAGTGAGGCCCTGGAGACATGAGCAACTGTAGGCAAACCACTTCCATAGCCAACCAGAACCCTGGTGGAATGAGTCTGTGTTGTTGAATCATTCCATGAAATCCTGCTTTCATTTGAGCTGTTAATCACAAAACTGTTTACGCCCTCTTCGATGATCAGTTTATACCCAACCCCCGGGGGAAGCATCTTTTCCAGATACTCCTTGGCCAGATTTGATGCATTTACCATCTCCTCAGATCCGGGGGTTGAGTTCTCGGCCCAGAGGGTTGCTATCTCATCCAATATACCCTTTTTATTCAGAACATCCAGGGTATCTTCGGACATATAATGGAGTTCCCTGAAGGACATTACCTCTGTTTTGGATGTCCTGGAATATTCAATGCTGAAGATAGCTGTGACTATTATTAACAAGAAGATTAAAGCTACCAATGCATCTATCATTATAGTGTATCCTTTATCTCTCATCTTTACGTCCATACCACAAATGATATCCTCACGATCTCGTCATTCAACATAGCGGATCTTTTTATCGAAATCAGATAATCTGCATCTACCGGCGGGTTACCTGTCGAGCAGTTTTGTCCCTCGAGGTTTAATATATTGTTATCTATATCTGTCATTGTGAAGTAAAACTCATATTTCTTCATTCCTAAAAGGTGTCTGCTGCAGTTGTAATTGGAGACTGTAGTATCATTACATAAATTATCGTATCTGGATCCATCCATCAAATCTATAAATTTTAAAACCTTTCCCTGATCCAGGATCCTGCTCTCATTAGCCAGTCCTATGGCCGAAATATTGTCGAGAAGTTTCTCAGCCCAATCCTCCGGATAACCGGGGGTTCTTATGAGCTTTTCTACAGCATCTGTGGCGAGTTTGTCCATTTCATAAAGGCGCTCCGATCTCAGGATATTTTTGGTTGTAGTGTCCCACAGAAAGAAAACCAGGACCAATGCTATGGAGAAGATGAAATACGCCATGATGAATTCACCGCTGAGAACCTGTGCCTCTCTCTTCAGTCTTAACATTTCATTTTAAATATTTCCTACTTTGGATATAAATACTTTCTATAAACAGTAGTTCCGAATAACACCAGTTTTTTGTGCTGGGATTTTAAAGCACAATCCTTACTTCTTTTTGACATGTTGAGAGCATCTATCAGCGTGGAAGTCGATAGCAAGCGTAACCTTCGCTCCAGGAATCAGGTTAAGGTTTAGATCATTCAGGAGTTTCGTTATCTGCTTATATATCCGTTTTTCTATATTATTATGAGGCATCATTGTTCAATGATCTGTGATGACCCTTAATTAATGATTCCGTTCGGAACTACTGTTATAGCTGAATAAAAAAATAACATAAATATAGAAAAAGGTGTAAAAATGGTCGACCTGAACAAGAAGTGTCCAACTGGCATTCCAGGTCTGGATGACCTGCTTGGCGGTGGTTTTCCACGGAATAGAAGTATTCTGATCTCAGGTCCCTGTGGTACCGGAAAATCAACCTTTGGTATTCAATTCCTCTATAATGGAATTGTCCAATACAACGAACCAGGGATTTTGATAAGCCTGGAACAGGATCCAAGGGAATTGAAACAGGATATGCTACAGTATGGCTTTGATCTACAGAGATACGAGGATGAAGGTAAGTTGGTTATCATAGATGCAAGCCTCTCAAGAATAGGGTTCAAAATGCCCCGAAAGTCATTAACAATACCTCCATCACTGGCTCAGCCAGCTGGCAGCATGTCTCTCCTGCCGGATGAATTCAACATGGATAGAATTCTTGAAATCGTGATCAGCAAGGCAAAAAGAATAGAAGCAAAGAGGATGGTTCTGGACAGCCTTCCTGCCCTGGATTTCCTCATAAGGGAAAGTGGCAGTGATACACGTCACATCACCAGACAGGTAATTCTGACGATCAACTACAGGCTAAAGATGGAGGGCTTAACCACTCTTCTAATAACTGAAATCCCGGAATCGAGCAGTTCGATCTCGGCCCACGGCGTAGAGAGCTATGTCGTGGATGGCGCAATAATCCTCACGGTAAATGAAGCATTGGATACACGAACCCTGAGAATCAGAAAGATGCGCCAGACAAAACACAGTTTAAAACCAAGGACATTCGAGATTACCAAGGAGGGGATAGTTGTCAAGGGCACAGAAAAAGAGAGTAAATCACTCTTCTAAAAAATGCCATCCAAAGAGGACCAAATTCTCAAGGTTTTGACCGAAGACCTCCAACGTCTGGAAGACATTCATGCCTGTATGGTTGCAAGAAAAAATTTAGAGGGCATCGCCCCCATCACCGAGGAATTTAAAAAAGAGGTCATGGAGATATGGGAGATCCTGAAGAAAACTATGGATGACTTCTTCGATGTGATAGCCCATTATTCGGAATTCGGCCTGGACAAGGTCTACTTTGAATTGGGTAAGTTTGACGTCATGTTCTTTATTCTGCCTGGAACAGATACAGCATTAGTTGCCGTCGTCCCCGCTCTTGCAAACAGGGGCCTGCTCGAGGTGGAGATGGAGAACGCCAGGAGAAAGATCATAAGCATTATTGAGGGCGAGTAATTTTTTCTTCATAAAAATGTTGAGATTGACAAAAAAGGAGAAGTTGGTTTTTTACGGCTTAATCAGGTGGCCCGAACTGAATGATATCGAACTTTCTATGAAAATAAATGTTAGCAGATCAACCATAACAACGATCAGACGCAAACTTGATGAAAGAAAGCTATACTCCACCCTGAATATCCCGGATCTCGCCAAAATCGGGTGTGACCTTCTTTTGGTCTCCTATAGCAATTTCGTTCCAAGTGTATCTTATAGGATAAGAAAGGAGTATAGTGATATATTAATGAAAACGTACCCTGAACTCTTCTTTGAGATATCTACAAACAAACGGAGGGTCTATTTCAGCGCGGGAAGGAATTTTACCGAGATTAAAAGGAGTATCGACAACTCCGGTGAGATTCATGTCAGACAGGAACTGGTCAGTGAGAGAAGAAATACCTATGTCTACTTCCCCCTCAATCTAACTGAGTTATTCAGGTTTTTTGACTACGCACCTCTGCTCAAACACCACTTCCATCTGGAGATAGATGATGGATATGAGAGAAAAACTACTCGGGCAGAAATGGCCAGATTCACAGAGAATGAAAAACTTGTCTTCTATACAATGGTCAAATATCCTGGATTAACTGGTGGTCAGATAGCGAGAAGGGTCTCTATGAGCAGGCAAACGGTCAATGCGATGAAGAACAGATTTCTCTCTGATGGATTACTAAGAACTGTCAGGATACCCGATATAAGGAAACTTGGTTTTGAATTGATGGTCTTTTCTCACATGCACTTCAATCCGAAAAAGCCAATAGACAAAAGGCACAGAGGCATAGAATTAATGTTGAGTAAGAGATCCCAGATCCTCAAGATATCCGGAAATTCAGAAGCTATTGTATTGTCTGTCTTTGAAAACTATACGGAATACCTGGAGACGTATGATGAGCTCCTCGATTTCTACGAGAGAAATAGATTCCTGCTAGGGAATCCGGTAATAAGGATATTTCCAATAAAGAGCAAGAGATTATTGATGGATATGAGATATGCCCCACTGGTAAAAAAGGTTCTGGGTATCGAAAGGGATATATAAGGCAATATCAAATATATTAATGAGATGGAATGTCTGCAGGTAAAAGTTAAAATCCAGGGGATAAAATGGCAATAAATAGAATAAAATCCGGAATAGAGGGTTTAGATGAACTGATAGAAGGTGGATTTCCAGAGGGCTCCTCTATCCTCGTTACAGGCTTTCCAGGGACCGGAAAAACTATCTTCGGTCTGCAGTTTTTGGTAGCGGGGGCAGAGAACAACGAACCGGGAATATATCTAACCTTCGAGGAATCTAAGAAGAAGATCTATGATCAGGGAGAGCAGTTCGGCTGGGATCTACAGAAACTGGAAAATGAGAAAAAATTGGTCATAAATTCCGTTAGTTATGTGGGCATAAAAGACATACTGAGAAATCTCGCCAGAGAAGCGAAGGAGATCAACGCAACAAGATTGGTTATAGACTCCCTGTCAACACTCCTGGAATGTGCCAGGTGCTACACATCAAAGCTGAGGAAGGAGATGGACAGGTTCGCGGAGGAAAAATACGGAGTAATGCCCTCGAGCCCAGAGGACAAGGTCACGAGGGATGACATATTCTTTATCATTCGAGAGATAAACAAGCTTGGAATGACCTCTGTCCTGATCTCTGAGGCGCCAAAGGAGAGTAGCTATCTTTCGAGGGATACCATATCTGAGTTCGTCTGTGATGGGGTAATAGTGCTTACCCTGGATGAGACAATGGATCTAAGAAAGATCGGAATAAAAAAACTGAGGGGAACAAAGCACACGCTTAAGCTACAAACCATACAAATAGGGGAGGACGGCATAAAACTTAAGAAGTAGAATGGCTTCAAAGGAGGAGAGGATTTTAGAGATTCTAGATGACCTGCTCGGATTGGAGGACATTCATGCCTGTATGGTGGCTAAGAGGGACATGATGGGGGTAATCCCCGATACAAAAAGATTTAATCCAGATGTTATAGGTATATGGGAAATTTTAAAAGACACCA
>Ga0190363_1000200_pt1 | contig 33936 bp, 26 predicted proteins | sample 48721867_MG_FD_161272 | JGI IMG/M metagenome (GOLD analysis project Ga0190363, IMG submission 161272) | Hydrothermal vent microbial mat bacterial communities from Southern Trench, Guaymas Basin, Mexico - 4872-18-6-7_MG | ecosystem: Environmental > Aquatic > Marine > Hydrothermal vents >... | reverse complement strand
TGCGCTTGAACGGCCCTTAAAACTGGTGCAAGCGTGAGATAAGTGAAGAGGAAGAGCGCTACGCCGAACGCCAGGTTGAGAAGACTTCCAAACGGGGATAGATGCAGAAATAGCAATACAGGTAGGGCTGAGAGGGATGAAGCTATGTAAATTTTCAATAGACTGGCGTGGTTAAAAAATATTCCAAATCCCTGACGTGCCAAAAACAGGCCATAGATCACAGATGACAGGTTTGAGATCGTGAGGGCGAAGATCATGCCTGGGACTCCGTAAAGCTGGGTCAACAAAGGAGCTAAGGGGACAAATATGGCTAAATTGACCAGGGAGGTTTTGAGGGTGAGTTTCGTTTCGCCGAGCCCGTTGAAGAGGCTTTGCAGAACACGGCTGTATAGACCGATGAAGAGAAAGGGTACAACGCACAGCAAGAGAAACAAAGACGCTAACCTGTAGGCTGGCCCATAGACGACGTTCACGATGTCTTTGGACAGAGTCATCACAGCTACAGAGGCTGGAACTACAAAGAGCGAGGCGTATTTCACCGAGTAGTTAAAGAAGCGTTTAAGCTCAGCACGTTCAACGACAGGATCGAGTTTCGAAAATGCTGGGAATAGGGTTATGGATATCGGGAAGATGAGGATGTTCAGCAGAGCGATCAGGTTAGTTGCAACGTTGAAGTTCCCGATTTCGAAGTTTGAAACGTAGAAAGCTAGAATGATGAGCTTATATTGACTCAAAAATACGGATAACAGAGATGAGATGTAGAGAGGAAAGCCGTAACTGAGCATAAGTTTAAGATCGCCGAAGAAGTGGTTATCGTAGTTGCTTGACGGCGATCTGAGAGTTTTATACGGTCCAATGAAGAACAGGAGCAAGCCTACAACTCCGGCCACCATGTAACCTAACACATGTCCAAGAACTGCCCCTGCAACTCCAAAACCCAACACGATGAGCAGAGGGGCCGAGAAAGATTTCGTGGCCGACATCACAACCTTGAGAAGGGCGCTTCTTTCCATCCTATCCAAGCCAACAAAAATTTTATACATCAAGCCGAAGACGGCTTGAAAAAGAATTGCCAGAGAAGCAAGCCTGACATAAAAACCCATATCAGGCCTGTTGAGGACGTAAGTTGCAAAGAAATCGGAAAAAAGGAAGCCGACAGCCGACATAGCCGCACCAATTAACAGCCTGAAAGTTAAGCCAGACCTAAGAATTCTAACAGCGGCCTCATCTTTGCCCTCTGCCCTGAGTTTGGCCGGAAACCTTATCAAGGCTTGGCCGATGCCGAAGGTTATGAAAGAACTGAGGAGAGCGGGAATGACGAGAGCAAGCGTATACAGCCCATAGCCTTCCGGCTTCAGAAGTCTGGCGATGAATATCGAGCCAACGGCCAAAACCGCTTTCGAGGAAGCGTCTCCGAGGAAAAGGTAGAAACCTCCTTTGGCAGAATCTTTTGCTATCTGCTTGAGTTTGTTAGACATGTGTTTCCACCGGAATTCGATCCGCTTGACCGTCCTTCGGGCATTCTAACTCCAGCCAAGGGACTTCTATGAGCTCAGGGACCCTCATCCACGGCGGATGACCATACATTCCCCTTTCACCTAAGAGCTCACCGTGATCCGAGGTTATAACTATCTTACCACCTCGAAGTTTTTCAACAAGCCTTGATACGTAGCTCAGTACAACTCGAAGGTTATGCTCGTATGCCCTCTTCAGGCCCTCTATACCGATCCTCCTCGCCACTAGCCGTATGCGGGGGGAGGAGGGGGGACCGACGAGCTTAATTGCAAGTTTAGGTCCTGTCTTATCGCCAAAGAGTTCCACAAGCCTCCTTCGGATGAATCTTTTTATTCTGGGTAGAAGGGGACGTCTTAAATCTGTTTTCCCGCCCTTCTTTAGTTTTACTCCGATTCCTTTAGCGACAAGACTGAGGTAGGGGTAATGAGGCTGGATGTAATGTATTATGAATCTTTTATGCGGATACAGTTTCGAAGCTATGATTGCCGCTTTGTTCACCTCCTTTGGGTGGACGGTTCCCAACTCCTCGCTCCAGCCCCAATCCCACACATCGATCACTTTATGGAAACGAAGATCCCTTAGGCTGAAGCCTCTGAAATGAATCCCTTTGGAATTTATGTGAGGATTCGCGGAAACGTAGATGATCCCATCGTATACCTTATCCTTAAAGGTGCATCTAAACCATTCCGGGGTGCGAGAACCGCATGAGTAGACTTTCTCTAACTTTCCCGCTCTGATAAATGGATAATTCCTGAACACCTTTTCAAAGTAGTCATACCGACAGGCATCAAGAATGATGAGATACTTCCAGTCGCTACACCATATTTTAGTGTACTGGCTGGGAGGCCTCATTCCGCCCCAATCCGACCTTTTTATCATGGCGGGATTTATAGCTTTATTCTGGTCAGGGTCAATTTTGATCGTTAACCTCCTCCCAATTCCACAGGGCTTTCGAAGACTCCTGAGATTACGGATGCCGTGATTGAGACCACCGTACTTCCGATTCTCAGTTAGTCTGTTCTGAGAAATAAGGCTGTAGGTGGAGCCTTTTTATCGTACCAGACGACGTTAAATAAGGAACCACAACCATAGGTCTGGGCGGGGTTGGATCGTGGAAGAAACGCCCTTCACGAGGCTACTCGAGCTCTGTAGGATTTTGAGGAAAACTTCCAGTAGGAAGATGAAGATTAGGTTGGTGGCCGACTTCTTGAGAGGACTTAGGCCTGACGAGGTTGCCCCAGCCGTCCTGTTGCTCGTCGGCTCCGTGTTCCCCGAGTGCGATGAGAGAAACCTTGACGTGGGCTTCGAGACCGTTAGGAGGGTGGTCAGGAGTTGGAGGCAGAAGCCTCTCGTCGAGAAGCCCCTGACGATACTGGGCGTTCACAGGCTCCTGACGGAGATAGCCGAGGCATCGGGGCCTGGATCTAGGGGTAGGAAGGAGAGGCTCCTCGAGGCTCTGTTCAGCAGGGCGTCCAGAGACGAGTTGGATCTGCTCGTCCACATAATATTCGGCGAGGTTAGGGTAGGAGTGAACGAGGGTGTGATGCTTGAAGCCGTCTCAGAGGCTTCTGGCGTCGACTTGGAGACCCTCAGGAGGGCTCTGATGCTGACAGGAGACCTGGGTGAGGTGGCGAGGAGGGCGATGTTCGGGGGAGTCGAAGCCGTGAGAGGTGTCAGGCTGAGGATGTTCCACCCGCTGAAGCCGATGCTGGCGGCGTCTGCGAGGGACGTGGGGGAGGCGTTGAGGGAGCATGGGGGTCTCACGGCGTTCGAGTACAAGTTCGACGGGGCGAGGATACAGATACACGTGCATGGAGGAAACGTAAGGATATTCAGCAGGAGGATGAGCGACGTGACCGGGAGCCTCCCAGACATCGTTGAGCTCGTGGCTGGGCAGGTTCACTCCAAAGATGCGATACTCGAGGGGGAGGTGGTGGCAGTCGGCGAGGATGGGAAGCCTCTTCCGTTCCAGGATCTGATGAGGAGGTTTAGGCGTGTGAGGGACGTGGAGGAGATGGTCAGGCTGATACCGCTGAGGCTGCACCTGTTCGACGTACTGTACCTGGACGGGAGGCTGCTGATAGACGAGCCCTACCGAGAACGGTGGAGGCTCCTCGAGTCCGTGTGCCCTGAGGAGCTCCTGGCCAAGCGCATCGTCACAGACGACGTAGGTGAGGCTGAGGAGTTCTTCAGGAACGCCTTAGAGGAGGGCCACGAGGGCCTCATGGCGAAGAGGCTGGACTCCCCCTACACGCCCGGCAGGAGGGGTAAGCTCTGGCTCAAGATCAAGCCAGCCGAGACCCTCGACGTCGTCATAGTGGCCGCTGAGTGGGGTCACGGACGTCGTAGGGGTTGGCTGAGCAACTACCACCTGGCCGTCAGGAACGGAGACGGGTTCAGCATGGTGGGAAAGACGTTCAAGGGACTGACAGACGAGGAGTTCGAGTGGATGACGAAGAGGCTGCTGGAGCTCAAAGTCCATGAGACACCCACAACCGTGTACGTAAGGCCTGAGATAGTCGTCGAGGTGGCGTTCAACGAGGTTCAGAGGAGTCCACACTACCCGTCTGGGTACGCCCTCAGGTTCGCCAGGATAAAGCGGATAAGGCTGGACAAAGGGCCGGAAGACGCCGACACGCTGGACAGGCTCAGGGAGCTCTACGAGAGACAGTTCAGATACAAGGCGAAGCCTACGGATACACTCGAGCGAAAAATCCCGGACAGACCGGGTAGGTTAGAAACACATAAAACCCACATAAAACATTAAACGCATAGGGCCCGTAGCTCAGCCAGGACAGAGCACCGGGCTTTTAACCCGGGGGTCGCGGGTTCGAATCCCGCCGGGCCCGCCATATCCTGCTCCTACACCCATTTTCACGGAAACCTCAAGGAAGTGGATTCTCTGGGAGGCTCTAGTTGTGGAAAAGTTATGAATGAAGTTTTCGTGTCAAACGACGTTGAACAGAGAGTTATCTCCAGGGGTTCTAGGCAAGGTTGGGAGAAGAAACATCTTTCAGAGGTTGCTCGAGCTCTGTAGGACTTTAAGGGGGTCTCCAACAAGCCTGAAAGACGTTTTTCGACCGAGATAGACGTTATATAACCCCTATCAAACCTAAAAAATATGTGGATGAAGCTGTAAGTGGTGTATAAGGGGCTGATAGGTGGGTTTCCGGAGCTGAAACTGGTTTGAGTGCCGGTTGTCTGCTTCCTTTCATATGTGTATCGATGTTTTTTGTAGCCCTGAGCATGGGCACGTTCCTCTCCCTCCTACCCCTCTACGCCCTACATCTAGGAGCCTCGTACGTAGACCTGGGCCTGATAGGGGCTGTTTGGTCCATATCTTACGCAGTGTTCCCACCGCTCATAGGCATGATGACGGACAGGTTTGGGAGAAGAAAGTTCCTACTCGCCGGGATGGGGTGTTTCTCACTCTCGCCAGCCCTATACCTCCTAGCCTCCAAGGTATGGCACATAATCGTGATCCAAGCTGTCAACGGAATCATACAGGCGTTCATATGGCCTGTGGTTCAGGCATTCGTCGTCGACATAACTACGTGTGGAGAGAGAACAAAGGCCATGAGCAGATACAGCTCCTCCTGGGCTCTGGGCACACTAATCGGACCGACTGTAGGGGGGTTCGTGCTACAGACCTACGGGTTCAAGACTCTCTTCACGCTCTCCTCCGCCCTGGCTGTGCTGGGTTTTGTAACTTTCCTACCCGCATTCATCAAGACTGGACGTTTCGAGAGGAGGAGACGTGTTTCAGGTGGTTTAACTCAGGCGTTCAAGGATGCAGCCGCCGTATTCCTCCACCCCATCTACATCGCCATAGTGACCTACAGCATAGCTGTAAGCCTCATCTACGACATATTCCCAGCCTACGTCAAGACGCTGGGGATGAACGCCTTCCAGATAGGCATCCTCTTCACGATGTTCGGAGTCATAAGAACCCTGGCCTCATGGCACTCCGGCGGAGTTGGGAGTAGAAAGGAGAGCATGCTCATCGTCTCAGCGCTGACCGTCCAGGGAGTCTCGCTCATAATGATGGCCTACCCACGCAGCTTCACACCTTTCCTAGCCCTCCTCGCCTCCCTCGGGTTCAGCGTCGGAACGATCACACCGCTCACTCTATCCATACTCTCCAAAACGGTTCCGGAGGAGAGGGTCGGCCTGGCCATGGGGATGGCTGAGGGTATTCTAGGGGTTGGGTGGATCATAGGCCCCCTCGTCGGCGGGGCCATAGCACAGTACGTCAGCCCACTTCACCCATACATAGTCTTCGGAGCCATGACGATAGCGACGATACCAGTCATCCTGTGGCGTAGACCGAAGTCCCAGACAGAGACGCCTTAAAAGCTGGAAAATTTGGTAGCGGGGGGTGGATTTGAACCACCGACCTCGGGGTTATGAGCCCCGCGGGCTCACCTGGCTGCCCCACCCCGCTACTCCATTAGTTGTGGATGAGGGCCCTTTTAATAAGTATTTCGTGACCACGTTGAAGGCCTTCAGCCCACGTCCGTAAGATCGTCGGAGCTCCATCCCTGGAACGTTTTTGTTTCCGCGTGTGTTTGGCTTCACGGTGGGGTGTTTGCGCAGGATCGCCTCGGAGAGGATCAGGATACTGTTCAACATGGCTGAGAGGATGTTCCGCAGGGACCCTAGGCTCTCGGATAGGTACGTTGAGATAGCTAGGCGCATATCCATGAAGACCCACGTCAGAATTCCACGGGAGTACAGGCTGAGGTTCTGTAAGGGCTGTGGAGCCTACCTCGTCCCAGGCGTGAACTGTAGGGTTAGGGTTAGGTCGAGGAGGGAGCCCCACCTGGTCGTCACGTGTATGAGGTGTGGAAGGATAATCAGGTTCCCGCTCAGGAGGTGAACACGTGTGGAGCGTGGTTTGGTGCTGATAAGCCTGGGTCTCAGAGACGAACGAGACATGAGCTTGAGGGCCCTAGAGGAGGCGAGGAGGTGCGACAGCCTATACATGGAGACCTACACAACCGTCCTCGACACAGATTTGGAGAGAGTGTCAAAGCTCGTGGGCAAACCAGTAAAGGAGGCCTCCAGGAGCCTTCTGGAAGAGAACGTCGACAAGGTGCTCTCAGAGACTTCAAAAAAGTTGGTCGGCATAATCGTGGGTGGAGACTGCCTCGCAGCCACGACCCACGTAGCCCTCATCGTCGAGGCGTCCAAGAGGCGTATACCGTTCAAGGTCGTCCACGGCCCCTCCATATACACCGCCGTGTCCGAGACTGGTCTGTCCCTGTACAAGTTCGGCAGGTCAGTCACGATGCCCGTCTACGGCAGGGCGGACACACCGTACAACGTGGTCTGCGAGAACCTCTCCAGAGGCCTACACACACTCATGCTACTCGAGGTGGACAAGGAGAGCGGTAGGTACGTGACCGTGAGGGAGGCCGTGGAGAGACTGCTGGAGGCTGAGGAACACATGGGAAGAGGCTTCCTGGACGAGGACACGCTGATGGTCGGAGCCGCCAGGATAGGCTGGGAAGACCAGCTCATCATCGCGGACAGAGCCGAACACCTCGCAAAAACCGACTTCGGGAGACCACCCCACATACTCGTCGTGCCTGGAAGCCTACACTTCATGGAAGCAGAGGCCCTGAAGGCCTTGGCCGGGTGCCCTGAAGAGCTTCTGCGTGAGGACGTGAAGCCTCGGAGGACGACCACAGAAGTTGTTAGGAAGTACCTCAGGTCCGTGGACAGGGTCCTCAGCCAGGTTAGGGACTCCACCGAGACGTTGGACGAACGAGCTAGGAGGGTTCTCGACGAGGCTGAGAGATACTTTATGGATGCGAAACACTACTTCGATAGAGGGGACCTCAGGACGGCCCTCTCAGCCATAGCCTATTCCGAGGGGCTCCTCGACGCCCTCAGGATGATGGGGCTAATAGAGTTCAGGTGGTGAGACACGGTGGGTAAGGTGGTCCTAGCTTCAGGCGTGTTCGACCTGCTCCACTACGGACACCTGAGGTTCCTGGAAGAAGCAAAGAATAGTGGAGGGAAGGGAGCTAAGCTTGTCGTCGTGGTGGCGAGAGACAAGACTGTCATGAGGATGAAGGGGAAGCCTCCGATAATGCCTGAGGAGGAGCGTAGGGCCCTCGTTGAGGCGCTGAAAGTCGTGGACGAGGCCATACTGGGCTTCGAAGACTTTGACATGGAGCGGGTTCTGAATACTGTTAGACCGGACATAGTTGCCTTAGGATACGACCAAGGATACTTAGAAGACAAGGTAAAGAGGGCTGCCAAAAACATCGGAATAAACGTCAGGATAGTCAAAATCAAGAAGTTTGGGAAGAGGCTCTCAAGCTCGGAGATAAAAAAACAGATAGCAAAAAGATTCTTGAAGTCAGTGGAGCGCAGTTGATGGCGGTTAAGCTATCCTGAACAACGGATGGGACCTGTCCAGCTTGCATCCAGACTCTGTCGCCAAATATCCGTAGGCTGCATCCACCATGGCCACAGCTGGAAACACGATCTTCGCATCCTTTATCGGACCGTAGAGTACAAAGTCAGCCCCGACAGCTACAGCCATCACGCACGATGACGCAAGCGCTGGTTTGACGGCTTCCTTGCCAAACTTGGGCTTCAGACCCCTCCACATGCTCACCGCGTTATGAGCGCCACAGCCCACGGGAACTCCGAGCTCGTCCTTTATGACGCGGATGGCCCTGCAGGACATGCCTAAGCTGGGTATGTCGAGCGTACACGTGTCCACCATCACCTTCTTAACCCCAAGCTGTTCAGCGATCTTGACAAGCTCCTTCGCAGCCTCCACTCTACTGGCGGTCGTAAACTGCTTTGCAGAGAAGGTTAGCAGAAGCGCGCTCTCGACTCCCGCTTCTTCTATGGCGTTGAGCTCGTCCTGTTTGGCGTCTGGAACGATGGAGTTGTAGACTACTCTGTTCATGAGACCGACTTCTTTGGCGTACTTTATACCCTCGATCCTGGCACTGGCCACAGCCCCGCCTACGAGGATCGGGACGTCCGTCACGTTCGAAACGAACTCTAAGTACCTCTTCATAGCCTCACCCGTCGAGGCGACCACGTCAACCATGCAGGGATTGCCCGTCCTGTCTGAAAGCTCTTCCTGGTCTTTGAGAAGCTTCTCAGCCGCCTCCTTGTCGAACTCACCCTTACGCTCGTCCTTGACGATCTTGTGTCCATGGTAAAATATGCTCCCTATCAACACTACCGGCCTTTCGCCGGGAATGCCGCCCACACGTACACCGCCTATCTCGAAGACCTTTTGCTCAACGCCGTACTCGAAAGCCAACTTTCTCTCACCAACACAGAGTTCAAAAATTCTTATTTTTAATTTTTCTGTTAAGTCCAAAAAAAGGAGGTTAATACTTGAATTCGAGCCCTAAGTCACTCAGCTCCTTCTTAACCTTCTCGTAAACCTCCAGACACTCCTTGCCTGGTTTTCCGGTCTTTATGTCGCAGCACTCCTGGTAACGGCGGCCCATGGGTGGGTTGGGTATTCTGTCCGCGTACTTCTTTACTATGGTTTTGGCGAGTTCGTTGGCGTCCTCTCTCTTCATTCCTAGGACGGCGTATGCAACTTCGGCGGCGAACCTCGGCTCTATGGGCGTCAGGTAGTCCTCGTGTTTGGCCTTTCCGACTCCGACGGACTCTATGGAAACTCCGGAGGGTATGGCTGCTAGACGCTGTGCAGCTATCTCGTACAGACACATCTCCGTACACGGTCCGGCGGCGGTGTAGTTCAGATGCAAAGACAGTAGGTGGGTGTTCCTGCTTATGGCCTGAGCGTAGACACTCGAAGCCCAAAGAAGTTCAGGCGTGCTGTTACACGTATAGAACATGTGGATCGGAAATACGAGGTGCCAGCCTGCCCGAAACATCAACACACCCATAAAGTGCCCAGCCACTGTAACAATAGCTGTCCCTTCAGGTCCTCCACAGTATCCGCCATAAACCGGCCCGTTTTCACAGCATATGCCGTCTCTGCAACCGAATGCCTGTAAAGCGCAAACCTTGTTCAGCATGTCGAAGTTTGTCTTAAGCTCCGCCAGCACCGCAAGCAGGTATCCATCTGTCTTCCTAAGTCCATATGGGAGCGCCGTGTTCAGGGCCACTGAGGTTGCTGCAGTTGAAACAGCGTTCATTATGGGCATGCCAGGCCTTCCAGCCCTCCTCAACGCCTCCCTAGCCAGAACGACCGTCCTGATGGATCCTAGAATCTCCAATGGCGACCCAGGCCTTATCCGCATACCATTCACGTTCGTCAGTGCAGGAGTGGTCACAGAGTCTGCCAGTGGTATAGACGCATAGGCCTCAACCAACCTGAGAAATATCTCCTCAGACGACACTGGAGCACCGCCGGCGCCGAGGAAGCACCATGGCGGTATGTCGCTGTCAGGTTTCCGGGGGACAAGTGTTTTTGCATCAGCTCCTTCGCCAAGCGTGATCTGAGAGGGAGCTAGTTTCAACGCTTTTTTGATCTCGTTTTCATCGAAATGAATGACCCTCCCCGTGTCTATGCAGTATGAGCCTACTTCACTGTAGAAGTGTATAGCTGCCTCGAACACATCATCTGCAAGGCTGTTGTCTGACGGGATAAGAGTTTCTCCGTCATATTTTATGTCATACTCCTTCACTATTTCACTCAACTTTTTTGACAGGTTTATGTCAAATTCTCGCTCAGGAAGTGCTTTGCCTGTTAGAGCCCGCTCCATAACCTCTAAAAGTGTTAGCATTTCCTTTTCACCTCTATAAGCCTCGTAGCCTCCTTTACCGCGTCAATAGCGGTTTCTCCATAGCCGTCAGCGCCTACCTCCTCAGCCCACTCCGCCGTAGCTGCGCCCCCACCAACCAGAACTGCGAACTTGTTTCTCTTACCTGTGTCCTTCAAGTATTCAATCACGTCTTTCTGAACTCCGACGGTTGATGTCATGAGAGCGGACATCGCGATGATGTCGGCGTTCACCTTCTCGGCTTCCTCAACAAACTTAGCCGGCGGTACATCCGTACCTAAGTCGTAGACCTCAAAGCCGTTAGCACGGAGCAACGCAACCACGATGTTCTTCCCTATGTCGTGTATGTCTCCTGCAACCGTGCCTATAACAACAGTTCCCTTCTTCTTCGGCGCCTTTTCCACCGGCAACTTCGCCAGCAGTATGTCAATGCCAGCCTTCATAGCTTCGGCAGCCAATATTAGGTCGGTGAGAAACATCTCCATCTTCTCGAACTTCTCTCCAACTATCCTAGCTCCTTCAGCTACACCTTTCTCGATAGCCTCCAAAGGATCGATGTCGCCTCGGTTAACAATCTCGTTAGCCACCTGAACAACTGCATCCTTGTCCCGCGCGATGACGGCGTCCCGCAACCTTTTTATAAGTTCCTCCTTAGAGCTCATTTCGCTCTAAACTCTCTTATCAAGAATTTAAATTTTAAGGCTACATGTTTATGGTAGGAGCGAGGCTTACCTAGGCTATAACTTCCCGCTAACTTCACAATACCTGTAGCAACACCAAACAGGAGTATTTTTGAAGCGATTGTTTCCTTCCACAGTTATCTGCAGAGCCTTTTTCAGAGAAATCGCTTATTTTACTTCATGTTGGCTTATTAAAATCAGCCGCTTATAAAAAGATGGAATGGAGATTGGGATTATGGTAATGCTTCTTAAACTTTGGAGGTTTCTACTTCCTTTATGCTTTCTATTATTATATCGAGGGCCGTGTCGACGAGTTCTCTGGTTATGGTCAGTGGTGGAGCGATCCTGAGGGTAGATGTGCCACAGCCTATTATTGCGACGCCCTTCTTCCAGCTCCTGCGCATAACCTCGTCTCTCTCCTCGACGGCCGGCTCCTTCGTCTTCCTATCCTTCACCAACTCGACGCCTATCATTAGACCCTTACCCCTGACATCTCCGATCAGCTCTAAGCTTTCCTGGGCCTCTTTGAAACGCTTCATTATGTACTCACCCTGCCTAGCAGCGTTCTCAAGCAACCTTTCCTCCTTGATTATGTCTATGACTGCCATGGCAGCTGCGCATGCTACGGGGTTGCCACCGAAGGTTGTGCAGTGGACGCCTACACCCCAGTCCATCACGTCGGCCTTTGCCGCCGTTACTCCGAGGGAGAGGCCTGAGGCTGTACCCTTAGACGTGCACAGTATGTCAGGCTCTATACCGTAATGCTCTATGCCGAACCACTTTCCGGTACGGCCCATACCTGCTTGGACGTCGTCGTCTACTAACAGTATGCCGTACTGGTCAGCCAGCTTCTTCAACTTCTTGAAATATCCGTCGGGGGCCGGCACGTAACCTCCTTCGCCCTGGATGGGCTCAAACACTATGGCGGCCGTCTCCTCAGGCGGTACGTACTTCTTGAAGTAGTATTCGTCTATGAAGTCGACGCACCACAGGTCGCAGTCGGGGTACTCCTGCTTCCATGGGCATCTGTAGCAGTATGGATATGGCACGTGCTCAACTCCAGGGACTAGGGGGCCGAACCTGGCTCTGTACTTTGGACTGCTGGCCGTGAGCGACATGGCTATGTACGTTCTTCCGTGGAACGAGCCTGTGTAGGCGATTATGTAAGGCCTCCTGGTGTGCCACCTCGCCATCTTTATGGCCGCCTCGACGCTCTCAGCCCCGCTGTTGCTGAAGAATATCTTTTTCGGCGTCTCTCCAGGAACTATCTCCAGGAACTTCTCAGCGAGTTGAACCACATAGGGATACCTAAAGTCCGTGTAGGAGTAGTGCATCAGCTTCCTTATCTGCTTCTCTACGGCCTCAATAACCTTGGGGTGACAGTGGCCGACGTTCATCACGACAAGGCCGCTGTTGAAATCTATGTACTCGTTTCCATCTACGTCCCTTATTATGCAGTCCTTCGCGGATTCAACCACGAGTGGGTAGTAGTATGGCCTGTTGTACGGGGAAATTATCTTTTCTTCTCTCTTGATCCATTCTAGGGCTTTTGGACCCGGAGGCTCGATAACTATGTTTGGATACTTCTTTGTACTAGCCATCTTTCATCTCTAGAAAGGTGAATTTAAAATATTTAAAATTTTTGGGTGACAGAAAAATTTCATTCAGTAATCCATTCTTCTACGTCTTCATACCATTTCTTCTTGGTTCCGATTCTAGCCCTCATCTTCCACTTAAAGCTCTTTGGTTCTTTTTCTATGTATGTCAACAACTTGTCAATTCTTTGCCTAATTATCTCCTTATCTTCATCACTCAACACCTCATATTTGTCTAAGCTTTCCTTTATCTTCTTAAGGTTGGTCGTGGAAGTGTAGTAGAAGCCCCAGTCATTAGCCATTATCTTGGCTATGAGCTTAGCATTTATGGTTTCCTCGTCTGATTCGCCTATCTCATGCGCTCTTATGAGCACTATAGCGTCCTTTATGTCCTTCTCGTTTATGTGGACTATCTGGATCTTCTGTAGTAGAAGTTCCGCTAAGGGTATCGTCGGCTTGTCCACTTCGAGGCGGTTTTTGAACTCGATTATGTGGTTCATCCTGAGCCTGTCGAAAAACACTTCCACCATCGGTATCCTCTCCCCAAAGAATATCAGCCTCTCCCGCGCCATGCCGAGCATCGCTCTTTGGTGCAACATGTAGCCTCTCTCCTCTAAGAATTTCATGATCTTGTTCCTGAACTTTCCGTAGCTGGCAAAGTCTATGTCCGTGAACACACGCTTACCAAGCCTACCAAGCTTCTTCCAAAGGTCTTCGTACTGTCGGCTGTGCATGTATATGGCCATGCCACCCATAACTCTCAGTATAAAGCCCCTCTTCTCGGCCTCCTCAACGCAGGTGATAGCCTCTTGTATGAACTCCTCAGGTGAGGGGTACTCTTCGAGCGGTATCTCCGTAGGTAACCTAAACCGTTTAACACCAGCCACGGAGGTCACCCAGACGTGAACATGTAATGCTTAACTTTATACTTCTCAAGGAAGAGTATCACACCTCGCAGTATGCCCTCCGTATACTCACTTCCAGGATTCACGCAGACCGTCCTACCTATACGCTGTATGCCTCTCGACTCATGTATGTGTCCGTGGAGGCCTAGCAATGGCTGGTACTTCTTTATGGCCTCCAAAACGGAGGTACTTCCGACGTGGGCTTCCTCACTCACGGATGGCGTTAAATCCTCGCTTAGCTTCGGAGCCACGTCAAGGAGTGTGTTGTATGGGGGTACATGGAAGTTGAATATGGCGCCTTTCATGTCATCTATCTGGGACACAAGGTTCTCAATCTTTTCCGCAAGCTCCTCCTCACCGCACTCCCTTGGAGTGTCCCATGGAGTCGGGTTTGCCCAGGAGAGGGTTATCATCTCATGGTCGTCTACGTAAACCTTTCTATCACCGCAACTTATCACGTAGTCGGAGCTTTCCCTGTCCAGCACTTTGTCTACTTCAAGTATGTCGTCGTTACCAGGGGCTATGTACATCTTTATACCAGTGCCCTTAAGCCTTTCATTAGCAAGCCTCATCCACTGCTCCAGCCTCTCACACACAAGCTTGTCGAAAAGCTCTTCAACCTTTCCTTTTACAAGCGTTATCTGTTTGGCCTTCTCGTCTATCCTGCCTTTGAGAGTCTTACCCTCAGCCATCAGCTTCTCAACCTCTTCGGGGGTGGTAATGAAGTAGTAGTTGCCTACCAACGCTATCTTCTTCTTCATCTCCTCGAGTTCTTCAGGCGTCTTGAGGACGTACCTTTTCCCTAGAAAGTCGCATACGTACGTACCGTCCGGCTGCTCGATTATTGGGTTTATCATCTTACCTGACAGATCGCCCAGCAGTATGCCCGCGTTAACCTTGTAGACCTTCAGGGCGCTGAGGAACTTTCTGAAGCATATGTCGGAGCCGTGCACATCTGTGGCGAAAAACAGTTTAAAGACCATTTCAAGAAGATAGAGGGCGTTTTGCTTATAAATTTTTTGTAAATTAAAATATACGGAATAAAGTTCGTTTTCCAAATAAAGATAGGATATTTCGTTCGTCTAAATCTGCGAAACCCTCATCAAGTCCGGTAGAGAATAATTGAGATTGAAGTGGACTGGAGGGATTATCTAGAGAGATCTCCCCAGGAGATCGTTAAACGGCTTTTTTAATAAGCCATGTCAACAACTTTGAGTTTAAGGCCTGAAATGATTTGGAGAAAAACGGCTCTCGGCCGGACTATTAACACAAATTTTTTTATATTAGAAACACCCCAACTAAAAATCGATGGGCGAGGCTGTCTTCGCCAGAAGGGCTAGCGGACTTGTTAGGGAGGCGTCGTTGCTCGATACCATCTTCTTCGGGATGATGAACAACGCTGTCGCAGTGTGCGTATGGTTTGCTCTATCAGCATGGTACTACTACCCGGGGGCGAACCCATGGATAGTGTCAGCACTTACCCTACCGTTCTCGCTGATCTTCGCAACCGTTTGGGGCATACTGGGTGGCTCTATGCCCAGGAGCGGTGGAAGCTACGTCTATAACTCTAGGATAATACACCCGACGATAGGGTTGGCTGTGAGCTTCGCCAACGCAGGTTTCGTCATGTTGGCGTGGGTATGGGTGTTGGCACCCTGGGTAGGTGAGGTTGGCCTTCCGATATGGGCTAGCGTCATGTGGCAGAACCCAGAGGCCGTGAGCTACTGGACGCAGGGGGTCGGCCTGCTCATCGTGTCCATGATAGTCAACGTCGTCGCTTTTGTGGTAGTCATGCTTGGACTACGGACCTATTTCAAGGTGCAGAACGTCCTAGTCGCTTTACAGATACTCGCCGTGGCCATGGCCGCCGTCATATTCATGATCACGCCACACCAAAAGTTCGTAGAGGTATTTAACCACTGGGCCAGCCAGTACGGGTCACCGTCCTTCGATAGGACTATCGCATTAACTAACGCGGAGTGGCCTATCCCGGAGACATGGAACTGGAGTGCCACGATAGGCGAGCTGGTGCCGTTCAGCTGGTTCGCGATATACGGGTATTTCATCACCTGCATAGGCGGTGAGGTCAAGAGCCCAAGGAAGAACCTATTCCTGGGCCAGTTCCTCAACATACTAATATCCAGCGTTCTCGGCATCTGGTGCATACTTGCCTTCTACCGCATGGTTGGATGGGAATTCCTACACGTTCAGGCATACATAGACAACGAATATCCAGGCTGGTGGAAGATGCCGATATACTCGATATACGGATGCTACGCCGCCATGCTGACAAACTTCAACCCGGTCGTCGGGTTCATACAAGCAGCCGGCTACATAGGCGGCGACTTCCTCTGGGTACCTGCGAGCTACATATTCTTCAGCCGTGGTCTGTTCGCTTGGGGCATGGACATGCTAGGGCCTACGTGGTTCACGGATGTCCACCCGAAGTTTGGAACGCCGGTGAAGCTCCACCTGCTGACGTTCATACTGACTTCAGCCATCCTACCGCAGTACTGCTTCTGGCCTGAGGCATACGGAGCCGTGTCCGTGGAGACGATGCAGCTCGTCTCGGTGTTCGGCATCACGTCAATATCCTGTATGATATTCCCGTTCAGGAAGAAGGTTAGGGACATTTGGGAGGCGTCGCCGTACAAGACGTGGAAGGTTGGACCCATACCGTACGCCACTATAGCTGGAGCCTTAACCCTGGTATATGTCGGCATGCTCGTGTACGGCTCGTATTCGCCTGAGATCATGACGGGCTACATGAGGATATGGACCTGCATCTACATAGCCGTCTGGGTGCTTGGCATAGCGTGGTACTTCATATGGAAGGCGTACAGAGCTAGGCAGGGCATAGACATAACCCTGGCGTTCAAGGAGCTGGCCCCTGAATAAACATCCCCTTAAACTTTTTCTTTGAACTTCACAACGTAGATAGGCCATTTTCTCTTGAATATGCGGCCGTATTTCTCCTCTAAGACAACGACCCCTTTGTAGTCCATATAGTAGAGTTCAACCTTAAATTCGTCAAGGTTAACCTTCATCCTCTTGGCCTCGCTGACGATCTTCGCTATGATTTTTTCTATCAGGCTCTTTATCTTCATCTTGCCGAGCTTAAGCTTCTCTCTGTGTTCTCTCTCATACTTGATTATGGCTTTTCTGGTCTTGTGGTCAAAGAACGCCCAGAGACCCCCTACAATAGGGAATATCGCCATAAAGATTATGACAACCCTCAGGTCAGCCATGAACGCAACCCACTTTGGCGGTGGGCCTGTACTTCGAGTATAAAACAACCTAGCGTACATAGGGAGTATAGCGAGAGTCAACGCAAACATCGTAAAAGTCCTCAGATAATACGTGATCCGTATGAGCCTCGTAATCTCCCTTGACCTGTAAGGCATGGCAACTATTTTCTCCACAGCATGCTTTATCTTTTTCCACTCAGATCTTATATCCCTGTAAGGAATTTCTTTGAATAAATCTTCAACATCTTCCACATATGTCCTCCTAAATGCCCTTATACGATCCAACATTGATACTAAATCACAGAGTTTTTTTATCCTTTCGTATCTTTCGTCCTTCTTTTTTCTGAAAAACATCTAAAAAAATACGAGGTGTCCGCTAATAAGCCTTGTGCATCACCCTTTAGCCACTGCCAGAGGCGTAGACATCATAACCTTTCTTCCTATTCCAACCTCATGGCTTACCGTGGCCACTCGATGTATGTCCTTGTAGCTCTCAGGAGTCTCCTCGGACACGACAACCCTGCTCGCAGCCCTGACGATTATACCCCTCCTCCTAAGCGCCTCAATCACCTCAGAGGCTCTGAACCTCCGCTTGGCAGCCGCCCTCGAGAGAACTCTGCCTGCCCCGTGGGCTGTACTGGCGAACGTTATCTCCTCGCTCTTCTCCGTACCTACAAGCAGGTAGCTGGCGGTTCCCATCGTCCCGACCAGAAGGACTGGCTGGCCGAGGGACCTGTAGTCTGCCGGGAGCTCCCTCCTCCCCGGTCCGAAGGCTCTGGACGCACCTTTCCTGTGGACGACGAGGCGCATCCTCTTCCCGTCCACGACGTGCTCCTCTATCTTGGCTGTGTTGTGCGTCATACCGTACACAAGCTCCAGGCCCAGCTCGTCGGCGGGCTTCTTCAGGACCTCCCCGAACGCCTGGCGGACCCAGTGCATGATTATGTGCCTGTTGAGAAAGCCGAAGTTCATGGCGCAGCACATCGCCTTGAAGTAGTCCTCAGCCTCCCTACTCTTGAACGGCGCGCAGACGAGCTCCCTGTCCGGTATCCTTATGCCGTACTTCCTGACAGCCCGCTCCATCACCCTTATGTAGTCCGAGGCAACCTGGTGTCCGAAGCCCCTGGAGCCCGTGTGGACCCATATGACCACCTGGCCGGGCTCGGTTATCCCGAACGCCTTGGCGTACCTCTCGTCGTATATCTCCTCAACCTTCGCTATCTCCAGGAAGTGGTTTCCGGCCCCCAACGTACCCAGCTGGGCTGCACCCCTCTGCTTGGCCGTCCTGGAAACCTTGTCGGCGTCTGCCTCCTCCATGACGCCGCCCTCCTCCATGTGCTTCGTGTCCTCAGGCCACCCGTATCCTCTGTCTATTGCCCATGGAACACCCTCCTCCACAGCCCTCTCAAGCTCGCTTATCGAGAGCCTCAGCTTACCCCTCGCACCCACGCCGCAGGGGACGAGCTGGAATATCCTGGATATAAGCTTGTCCAGGTAGGGCTTGACATCCTCGTACGTCAGGTCGCTGCGGATCAGCCTCACACCGCAGTTTATGTCGTAGCCAACTCCACCGGGCGATATCACACCCTCGTCCATGTCGAAGGCCGCTACGCCTCCTATCGGGAACCCGTATCCCTGGTGGCCGTCCGGAAGCGTTATGGAGTACTTGACTATCCCAGGAAGCTGGGCCACGTTGGCACACTGCACCAGCGTGAGGTCCTGCCTCATCTTTCTCAACAGAACTTCATCTGCGAAGACCCTGCCTGGAACTAGCATGTTGGGGTTGTAGGTTTTCGGTATCTCCCAGACATATTTTCCCAGCCTGACCAGCTGAACGCTCATGAAGATACCCACTAACAAGATTTCAGGGGATTAAATTAAGCGTTCCGAAAAAGGAGGTGAGAGTAAAAAGTGGGGGGCTATTTTTCTTCTTTTTTCTCCACTATTTCAACATCCTTGTTCAGGCAACATATAGGACACGGCATCAGCTCGTACTTAGGCTCGCCCCTGTAGGTCCATGTGTACCCACAGCGCTTGCACCTGTACTTTATTACGACCATAGAGCCTCACTTCCCAACTTTGCTTAAGATTTCTTTAAGCTCATCAACCCTCTTGGCCTTCCATTTAGAGACCCTCCTAAACGCCACGGATACGTCTGCGAGAAGACCGGACGTGCATCTGTACGCTTCTGCGCAGAAGTCCCTACTCTTCTCCTCGACCTCTACAGCCTTTTTGATTAAGTCCTCATACGTCATGTCAGGAGTTATCTCCACGTCGACCTCGTACTTCGTCTCGTCCAGCGGTCTTATGTAGCACGCCTCTATGGCATCCGTTATGACCTCATAGTATGCCCTGAGAACCTCCTTCTTGTGCTTCTCGTTTCCCTCGGCCATAGACTTGAAAAACTCCCTGTTCGCGGCGCACCTTTCGTCCTCTGCCAGAGTTTCGTAAAAACTCTTTATCCTATCCTCACACTTCCTGTAGTACTCTATGAGGCCGCTGGCGGTGTTTAGCATCACCACCACCTTGTTATGACGACCTTCCTCTCCGTGAAGAACTCTATCGCATCCCTACCCTGCCCATGCCTGTCTCCGAAGAAGGAGTCCCTCATACCTCCGAACGGGAAGAACGCCATAGGAGCCACTATGCCTATGTTTATGCCTATGTTCCCGCACTTGACCTCATAGGTGAACTGCCTCGCGTACTTGCCGTTCGACGTGTATATCGTGGCCGCGTTCCCGTACTTCGTCTTAGTGTTTATCGCATCTATGGCCTCGTCAAGACTCTCAAACCTTATTATCGGCATCACAGGCCCGAATATCTCCTCCTTAGCTATGACCATGTCAGGCGTCACGTCCTCGAATATCGTCGGGCCGAGGAAGCAAGTCTCAGGGTAGTCTCCCTTAATCTTCGGCTTCCTACCGTCGAGTATGAGCTTAGCTCCTTCCTCGATGCCCTTCTCTATGTAACCTACAATCCTCTCTTTCTTGTCGACTGAGCGTATCGGGCCCATCGTGACCTCAGTGTCGAGGCCATAGCCCACGACTATGCGCTTTGCCTTCTCAACGACCGCATTAACAACCTTCCTGTAGAAGGCATCGTCCTTCGTAACTATGGCAAGGTTTCCGCCAGCCAGGCATCTCTGGCCAGCGTTTCCGAAGAATGATGTCATTATGGATGAGGTGGTCCTCTCTATGTCGCAGTCTTCCATCACGACGAGGTAGTTCTTAGCACTGCACTGACATATGGCCTTCTTCCCCTGCTTGGCTGCACCCACGTATATGACCTCCTTGCCTACCCTCGTAGAGCCTACGAAGCAGTATCCGCTTATGTTCGGGTTTTCCAGCATAGCCTTGACGACCCTACGGTTCCCGTTTACGAAGTTTATCACGCCAGGCGGGAAGCCTACCTCGTCTACGAGCTGGGCGACCTTGTACTGGCTGAGCGGGACCTCGCTGGACGGTTTTATTATGACGCAGTTTCCGGTGGCGACGGCGTATGGCCAGAACCAGAACGGAATCATGTACGGGAAGTTGAAAGGCGCTATGATTGCAAAAACGCCTATGGGCTCTCTGACCACCATCTCGTCTATCCCGACCGCTATATCCTGAAGGTTGTAACCCATCATCAGCGACGGTATGCCCGCGGCCACCTCGACGTTCTCGATTCCACGTCTAACCTCGCCCCTGAACTCGTCTATTGTCTTCCCGTGCTCCATGACACCTATCCTAGCGGACTCCTCGAAGTGTTCCTCGAGCAGAGCCTTCAGTCTGAACATGTACCTGGCTCTGGCCAGCGGTGGGGTCTTCCTCCACTCCTCAAAAGCGTCGAGAGCTGCATCCACAGCCGCGTTGAGTTCATCGGGTAGAGAGATCGGCACCTTACCTATGACTTTCTGTGTCGCTGGGTTTATGACATCAAGCTGTTCTTCGGACTCCGACTCCACGAACTCGCCGTTAATGTAGTTCTTCACCATCACTGGCTCTTTAATAGGTTCTTCCAGCAGTACCATACTCAAAATAAGTTTATGTGGAGTTATAAAATTTTTTCCTAGTGTAGCATGGTCTCGTTGTTAAGTTTTAAATCCGAAGGGTGTTCTCAGAAATTTGGAGTAAAAACATGTTGTTACTCGGAGACGGTGAGGTTAGGGAGCTTCTGAATGTCTGTGAGGCCGTAAAGTTAGTCGAACAAGTTTTCAGGGATAAGAACCTCGGCAGGATTCAGAACCCCATGAAGACGTACCTTGTGTACGACAGGTACAACGGGGACCACAGGTTCATGCCAGCTTACATAGAGGGACTCGATGTGGCAGGCGTTAAGATAGTGAACACACACCCAGAGAACAGAAGGAAGTTCGGGCTTCCGACCGTATCTGGGATAATAGTTCTACTCAACCCCGAGGACGGCAGGATCCTGTCTATAATGGACGCAACGTGGATAACCGCTGTGAAGACGGCTGCTGCCAGCGCCGTGGCTACGAAGTATCTTGGAAGGAATGACTCAGAGGTATTCGGCCTGGTCGGGGCAGGTCTTCAAGCCGTAGCTCACGTGGACGCCTTCGCATGTTCGACGAGCATAAGCGAGGTAAGGGTGTGGAGTAGAACGCGCAGGACTGTTAGGAGGTTCTTAGAGCTTATGTCAGAAAGACATCCAGAGCTGAGGTTCGTGGAGGCAGGAGAGGTAGCCGAGGCCGTCAGAAACTGCGATGTCGTGACAACGCTCACCCCGTCCAGGAGACCCATAGTTGCGGCAGACTGGATCTCCCCTGGAACACACATAAACGCCATGGGATCTGATGCAAAAGGGAAACACGAGCTAGAACCCAAGATCCTGAGGATGGCGAAGGTCGTCGTGGACGACTTAGAGCACTGTAGCCTGACTGGGGAGATAAATGTCGCCCTCTCCAAAGGGTTGATGACGAAGGAGGATGTCTACGCGGAGATAGGGGAGATAATACTCGGAGAGAAACCTGGACGGACATCGAAAGATGAGGTAACTGTGTTCGCCTCGACTGGCATAGCCGCCCAGGACGTGGCCGTGGCTTACAGTGTGTACAAGAGGGCTGTGGAAAAAGGCTTTGGCTTAAACGTGGAGGTGAGCGGTCCAACAATGGAGCTAATCAGACAACTAAGTCAGCGACCATTGCAACCTGGCTAAAAAGGTCCCAAAAAAATAGAGTAGAAGAAGTCACGGGTTTTTCAGCAGATTCTTTTTGGCCTCCTCAAGAAGCTTATCGACCTCTCTTTCTACGTCGCTCTCTAAGGGTGTAGGTTTATGTGTCGCTAAAACTTCCTTAGCTTTTCTTCTCCCCTCATCTATTATCGATCCCCTGAATGGGTATGCTAGGATCTTTGGCTTGTATTCTGTGAAAACTTCTATCCCAAAGTACTTCAACGTGTGCTTTAGGTGTAGGAAGGAGCCTCCGGGACCAGCCTGCTTTATCGCTTCCAGACCCAGAGCCTCTTCGCTCATATCAAAACTACGTAGGTAGGCACGAGCCACTCTCCAAGCCTCTATGTCCAGGACGACTTGGTCGAGAGCTGCGTACTCTGCTTCTTCTAAGCTTCCAAAGCCCGCCGTTATGTCTCCATGAGCTAACTGCCCTAACGCCATCCTGACGGCCCTTACGAGAAGGTCATCCCAATCCCTCGGCCTCCCTTCCAAAGCTGCACCAAGCGAGTAGCAAGGCAGACCGTAGAACCTGGCCATCTGTATACCTGCAACGTTGAGCAACGGAGTCTCGATGGCCTCATAGCATATCTTACCTGTCTGTGGATGCATCGGTGTGCCCTCTATGCAGTATATCATCGGGGCCCCGGGGTTTGCGCATTGAATCATCACGAGCGTGGCGAGGTTCTCGCAGTTGCCTATCGTCAGGAACCCAGCAAGGGTAGCTGGGCATGTCAGCCCCATCAAGGGCATAGAGAAAGGCATGACGGGTAGACCTGCCTTAGCGAACTCTACGAAGGCTTCGATGATACCCGCCTCGAAGACCAGCGGACATATCGGACAACCGGCGACCGATACTATGGGCCTATCCTTAAGCTTGTCTTCGCCACCAACCACCGCAGACGCAATCTTGATCATCCACCTAGCCTCCTTAGCGTTGTACGCGTCCCACTGGGCGTGTTTTCGGTTGTTCTTCAGGACGGTTACGTAGCTTTGGACGGCTTGAATATTCGCAGGAACGTCCGCCGCCATAACCGTAGGCCACATGAAGTCCACGTCGTCGAAGTAGTCGGCCAACACGGCGAACCGCCTCAGATCTTCCAGTGTGGCATCCCTCTTCTCACCCGTCTCCAGGTCGTAAACCTTGCCCGAGATGCCCACAAGGGTCGTGTAGGGATAGTCACGTTCGACGGGAAGCTTCAGATCCCATTTTGGGTCCCTAGCCGCCAACGTCACCTCCTTCGGAACAGTCTTAAGCGCCTCCTCGACCATCGACGACGGAATCTTAACGATCTCGCCTTCGACCTCAGCCCCGTGTTCCTCGAGTAGGCTCCGCACGGATGGACTGAGCACTTTTACGCCGACTTCCTCCAGCACTTTCAAGCTGGCTTCGTGGATGAACTTCACCTCGTCTCTGGACAACACCGAGAGGTCGGCTTGAGCCATATCTAAACCTCCTAATTTAATGATTAAAAAATTTATAGACCTAAAAACTTTTCAAAAAATACCGAGGGTTGCTACGATGAAAAAAGTCCTAATTTTAGGTGGTGCGGGTGCGATAGGCTCTGAGGCTACGAGGGACATCGTGAGGACCAGCAAGTTCTCCGAGATAGTCGTAGGCGACATAGATGTTGAGAGGGCTAAGAGCTTTATAGCTCAGCTTGGTGACGATAGGCTTTCGGTCATGAAGGTGGATGCTTCGAACGTGGAGAAGCTTGTTGACGCCGTCAAGGGCTTTGACCTCGTGGTAAGTGCTCTGCCATTCAGGTATGACATAAACGTGACGAAGGCCTGCGTGGAGGCAGGGGTCTGCGGGATAGACGTAGCCACCGAGGAGAGCCAGTTCGACTTGAATGACGAGGCGAAGAAGGCAGGTATATTGTACGTGCCTGGATGCGGAGCCACCCCCGGAACAACCAATCTCATGGCCAAGTACGGCATACAGTACCTTGATGAGGCTGAAAGCGTGGAGATATACTTCGCGGCTTTCAGGTGCACAGCGATAGCGCCGGGCCTGCTGTACACAACGTTCTACGAGTTTGACCCAAAGGTTGATGAGAGAACATACTACGAAAACGGGAGGTACATCCGCGTCGGGCCGTTCGAAGGGGAAAAGGAAGTTGAGTTCCACGAGCTGATAGGCAGGCAGAAGTGCTACTACGTACCTCACGAGGAGGTTATGACGCTCCCGATGGTTTTCCCCCAGCTAAAGAAGGTTGAAGTGAGGGGATGTTTCCCACCCAAAACCATGGAGCTGATGAGGATGCTACTTAAATACGGTCTCTATCAGGACGAGCCAGTACAGGTAGGCGATGCTAAGATACTCCCACGCGACTTCTTCTTCAACTTCCTGCTACGGTCTAAGGAGGCTAGGGAACAGGACGTGTGGGCGTACGGCCTCGTCGTCGTCGTCAAAGGCAGAAAAAGAGGCGTCGAAACCGTTGTAACTCTGAAGAACAGACATCCTCCGATGGAGAAGTGGGGAGGAAGCAGAGCGTACGCGAAGAACGTTGGGATACCTCTGTCCATAGGGGCTCAGATGATCGCTGAGGGTAAGGTGGACAAGCTAGGTGTTCTACCGCCTGAAGGCGTGTTCGACCCCGAAGAGTTCTTCAAGGAGTTGGCAAAGAGGGGGATAGACATAGACGTAAAAATAGAGCAGTACGGAGTGGGCAGGACTAAGTAATTCCCATTTTCTTTTTTCCATTATTTTGTTTTAAAACCCATGATCAACTATCAGTCCCTAAAATAAAAGAATATGGTGAACGTCTAATTCCCTTTCTTAAGATCTTTTTCAGCTTCCTCAAGACACTTCTCTAACTCTTTCTTAACGTCCTCCTCAAGTGGTTCAGGCCTATGAGTACTGAGTATTTCCTTAACCCTCTTTCTAGCCTCGTCGATTACCGAGCCCCTGAACGGATACCTCAGTATCTTTGGCTTGTACTCTATGAAGACCTCCTTTTCGAAGTGTTTCAACGTGTGCTTCAGTGCGAGGAAGGAGCCTCCGGGGCCAGCCTGCCTTATCGCCTCAAGCCCTATGGTCTCCTCGCTGACCTCAAAGCTACGCAAATAGGCCTTAGCTATCCTCCAAGCCTCCACGTCTAGGATGAGTTGGTCGAGAGCCACGTACTCGGCCTCCTCCAGGCTTCCGAGACCTGCGGCTATGTCTCCATAAGCCATCTGTCCGAGCGCCATCTTGGCAGCCCGCATGAGAATGTCATCCCAGCTTCTTGGTCTCATCCCTAAACCTACTTCAAGTGATGAGTAGCAAGGTAGGCCATAGAATCTAGCCATCTGTATGCACGCGACGTTGAGCAGAGTCGACTCAATAGCTTCGTACCATATCTTACCTGTGTATGGATGCATCGGTGTGCCCTCTATGCAGTATATCATCGGGGCTCCAGGGTTTGCGCATTGAACAATCACAAGTGCAGCGAGGTTCTCGCAGTTGCCTATCGTTAGGAAGCCAGCTACAGTTGCAGGGCTTGTTATCCCCATCATGGGCATAGAGAAGGGCATGATGGGTAGACCTGCCTTAGCGAACTCTACGAAGGCTTCGATGATACCCGCCTCGAAGACTAAGGGACATATCGGACAACCAACAGCTGAGACGATTGGTCTATCCCTAAGCTTCTCCTCACCACCCACAACAGTAGACGCAATCTTGATTAACCATCTAGCCTCCCTAACATTATACGCACCCGACTGGATGTGCTTTCTGACGTTCTTGACAGACTCCACGTATCCCTTCACTCTTCTGACAGGAGTCGGTAAGTCTGTCGGGGTGACAGCCCCCCAGCAGAAGCCTATCTCGTCCAGGTAGTCACAGAGAACTACAAAGCTCCTTAAATCTTCTAGCGTAGCCTCTCTCTTCTCACCGGTCTCTAGGTCATAAACCTTGTTAGGTGACCCAGTCACGGTAACGTATGGATAACCCTGCTCTGTGGGGAGCTTCAAGTCGAACTTAGGGTCCCTGGCAGCCAACACAATTCTTCTGGGAGCTTTCTTCAGAGCCTCCTCAACCATGGAACTCGGTATTCTGACTATCTCCCCATCTACTTCAGCCCCATACTCTAAGAGGAGGTTTCTAACGGATGGGCTGAGTATCTTGACCCCCACTTGCTCCAGGACGTAGAGACTCGCTTCATGGATTAACTTTACTTCATCTTGAGAAAGAAAGGATAAATGTACACGTGCCAACTAGACCATCTCCATTTAAGCTCTTAAGAAAAAAGTTTAATGGGCCACAGCTTTAGCGGCTTTCTTCGGTATCTTCTTCTCGCCCTCGGCCACTATCTCGTTGAGCTCATTCCTGATGTCCTCGTCCAAAGGTGCAGGTTTGTGTGTTCTGAGTATCTCCTTGACCTTCTCCTTGGCCCTCTCCACTACGGTCTTGGCTCCCTTACTCTTCCATGTCTCGTACGAAGAAGCGTCCGCCACTATCGGAACCCACGACTCCTCCACGTGTCTGAGCGTGTGTTTGTTGGCAAGGAAGTTACCCTCCCACCCGACCTGGTATATCGCATCCAGGGCGAGCGTCTCGTCGTTCACTTCTATGCCTTCGATCATCTTCAGCATCATCGTGTACATCTCGTAGTCGATCACAAGCTGTTCGTAGGAAAGCACCGTATAGTTTTCGAGCAATCCTATGGTGCCACAGACGTCTCCCCCAGCCAGCATGGACATCAACCCGCAGAGTGCCTTCTCGTAGGCAGCCTGCTCATCCGGCACCTTCGAGGAGGATATGGTCCCGCCAGCGAAGTTAGGCATTTCATAGTATCGGGCCAGCTGTATGTGGCCAGCCATCACCATCGTGGCCTCTGGGAAAGCGACTGAGAATGCCCCTGTTTTCGGGTCCATCGACAGAGTGTAGGAGCTGTATATCACAGGAGCCCCGGGATACTTCAGCTGAATCACCGTGTTCAGCGCCAGTATCTGAGCGTTTCCTATCAACGTGGAGCCAGCGACCGTTATGGGCCCAGTTGACCCTACCAGAGGCATAGTCATAGCGACTATGGGAATGCCGTGCTTCGCAAACTCCAACGCGGCATCTGTCTGGTCTGGTGGTAGTATCAGCGGGGACATCATACAGGCCACTGCGGATATTATCGGCCGCCTCCTGAGCTCATCTAACCCACCAACGACCGTCGACGCCATCCTTATGAGGAACCTGGCCTCCTCCACCAGGTAGGTGTCACCCGATATGAAGTGCTTCTCGGTGTTGTTCACGGCAGCCTCGTACTCGTGGACGACGTGGGCGTGCACAGGGCAGTCCAGAGAGGTCACCAGCGGATAGTAGGCGCCCACCCCCTCAAGAGCATCTACTATGAGGGCACTTTTCGCCACATCTTCCTTCGTCGAGGGCCTTCTCTCACCCGTATCCAGGTCATACGCCCAGAGACCTGTGCCATCCGTGGCGCATGTCACATGCCTACCGTCCAACGAAACGTCATACTTCGGGTTCCTACCACAAAGCCTGACGACCCTTCTGTGCTTTTTGAGAGCCTCCTCCACCAGGTGCTGTGGTATCCTGGCTACGCGTTCCTTCCTGTCAACGTCAGCGCCCGCCTCCTCGAGTATGCTTAAAGCCTGGTCGCTGTAGACTTTAGCCCCCATTTTCTCAAGGATCTCCAGTGTGCTTGCGTGGATGTTGTACAGGTCGTCCCTGCTCAGTATTTCTAGCGGTTTCAGTTTTCTCTCGAACTGGACGGATACCTCCACGCTTTAGTCCCCTCTCTTCGAGAGCTTCTCCGTGAGAAGCTTGACAGCTGAGCCAGCGTCCGCAGCGTAGAGAGCACCTATTTCCTCAGCCCACTCCGGCGTGACCGCGGCGCCACCGACGATGTACAAGACATCTAGACCCTCCTTCCTTATGGCCTCAGCCAAGTCCTTCTGTACCTCCCTGGTTGCTGTGAGGAGAGCGGAGGCGGCGATGACGTCGGCCTTCACCTCCTTAGCTTTCTGTATGAACTTCTCGACCGGCACGTCCTCGCCAAGGTTGTACACTTCGAATCCGTTGGCTGTGAGGAGTGTGGCAACGAGGTTCTTCCCTATGCTGTGTATGTCGCCTTCCACAGTCCCTATCACAACCTTCCCGACAACCTTCCTCTCAAGCTTCCTAGCTATCAGCTCAGGCTCCAGCACTTTTATGGCCTGCATGGCAGCCTCAGCTGCGGCAGCTAGATGCACGAGAAACAGCTCTCCCCTCTCGAACATGTCTCCGACGTCGCGTAGCGCCTTCGCTATGCCCTCCTCTATCACCTTAATCGGGTCCATGCCAATTTCCAGCGACTTTTTGGCAGCGGCTACGGCGGCGTCCACGTCAAAGTTCTTTACTGCCGAAATTATCTCAGACAGTACGGCTTCTTCCGACATGGCCGTAAAAGAGTTAAATATTTTTGATTTAAAGCTTTTTGGTAGGAAAATTTTCCTACCAAAAAAGAGGGGAATTTAGCTCCTTTTTATCAGGTAGCCTATTGCTATCCCCACTATCAACAGCGGTATAGCCCCGATGGCTATGCCTATGTTCCTCGCCGCGGCCTTGGCCCTGGCTACGTTGGCCGTGTATACGGTCATGGAGTCGGTGGCCACGTTTCCGGCTAGGTCCTTGGCTACGAGCGTTATGGTGTGGGCTCCGTCTCCGTACTTGGTTGTGTCCCAGACGTACTCGTATGAGCCTGAGTGGGACCAGTTGGCGACGGGTGCTCCGTCTATGTACAGGGTGACGTAGGCCATGAGCGAGTCGCTTGCCGAGTACGTTATCGTGACGTTTCCGACGTACGTGGCGTTGACCGTCGGCGCAGTTATGTCGGCGGTCGGGGGCGTGTTGTCGAACACGAAGAACACTGTAGCGTTAGCCGAGTTTCCTGCGAGGTCGAAGCCGAACACAGTCATGTTGTGGAGGCCGTCCGTGTAGGAGGTTGTGTTCAGCAGGTAGGTGAAGTTCCCGCTGTAGTCCCAGGTCTCGATGAGCGTGTTGTCGATGTAGAGCTCAACCCTGTCGATGTACGAGTCGAAGCCGAGCAGTGAGACGTTCACAGCGCCCCTCAGTATGGAGCCGTCCTCCGGGGAGTATATGTTGACCAACGGAGCAGTTTCATCCACGATTATAATCAGGTAGGACAATATTTGTGGCATCTGCTCCATGCTGAGCGAAAAGATGGCTGGATACACACCTTCCTTAGTGCTGTTAAGTATAGGGATGACCACATTGAACTCCTTTGAGGAGAAAGCAGCCACGTCGCCGATGTAAACGGACCAGCTCAGTCCGAACGCCTCCATCTTGCCGGTCACATTAGTCAGGTCGACGCTTGTACTTAGAGTGAACGTCAGGGTAACGTTGTCGCCAGGCTTGGCGTACACATATATCGGATTATCCAACGTACCCATCGGAGTCAATTGGACCAGATCACCGATCGCTGTCGTAGACGAGGCCTTTGCGTAGCTGAAGCCAAGTGTCACGAGACTCATGGTCAGCAATATTAACACAATCACAGTTAACAGAGACCAGTTTTTACTCATACACCACCACCAACAGCCTTCCCAGATAAATAATTTTCAGACAAATGGTATATAATATTTTAGCCAGTCATAGAAACCAGGGGGTTGTCGATGCAACCTAAACGGCGAGATAATTCTCCGGTACGAGGCCATTTAGCGAAGGATTCGGAGAATTGTGCACGTCCTGCATCAGGAACTCATAAATCTAGACTCATCCACGACCTGAAGAGTAAGCGGTAGGAACCTAACGCTTAGGTTGTGTATATTATGAAGTTCATATATACACGATGTTCAGAATGGTTTCATAAACAAGTCAAAAAACTCGGCATAAACATCTCAGAAGTCTGCCACCAAACCCTAATTAACGCAATAAGCCAATCTGGAGCCGTCGAGAGGATCTAAAAGAAGAGGAGAAAGAGTACTTGGGAGGATGTTGGAAGGAACATAGGCCGAGACGTCTTCAGGTCGCTGACAATATTGTCAGTAACCTCAGCCTACGTGAAAAGTAGCTGCATGCGTACTCTAAGCCCCTCCCCGATCAGCCTCCTGAAGAACCTCTACCATTTCAAATTGCCTCAAAATGTGGAAAGGACGCGGCTTCTTTGACAGCTGTTAAAATTGGGCAAAAATAAGGTTGTGTAGGACTTAACATTCGATTTTCACAACAACTATCGCAATCAGCAAGGTTATGACAGCGACTATCACAGCGTTTGGCATGAGTGGGCTTAGGGGCCATGCGTCTATCTTGTCTGACCAGAGGTCGTTGTCCGTATCCCTGTCGGTCGGGTTTGTACCTCTCACGTATTCACTCCAGTTAGGTAGACCATCGTCGTCGCTGTCGAGATGGCCGGTTAGGTGTATCGTCAGAGAGTGCTCTGAGTGGGTGTAGGTCACCTTGATGACGTAGTATGTGTCGTATTCTGTGTACGTGAATTCGACTGGCGTGCCGTCGATCAGGATCACTACATCGTCTATGGTTGCGCCGAGTGCGTTGAGTATGGCCTTCTGGACTACCTGGACGAGCGTGCCTGTAGATCCCTCAGGTCCTGATAGAACAAGCTCTATTATACAGTCTGTAACAGTCGGTCCCTCAACTATCCTAGAGGTTGTGAGGGTGAGCGTCGGCAGACTCGCCACGGTAGACGAGGCCCCGGTCCACCCTTCAATCGTAGTCTTTGTCTCGTTAGCTATGGAGAGTATCGTATCTAATGTCACCTTTATCTCGCCAGCATCGGTCCTGAGGACTGCGACATCGCCCTCTATTGAAATGAGAATGGCATTCCAGCCAGCGAGTGTCGGGCTTATCGAGAACGTCGCCATAGCAACATCCTTAGACCTCACGGTCTCGTTTTCATAACATGCCTCAACCACGAGTGTGTATGCCCCCGCTGGAGCATCAGTCGGTATCGTGAAGGGTATTCTAAATAGACCCGATCCTATAAGTTCGGTGGCAGCAGTCAAATCTATGGTGAGTGTACCGTTCTCGTAGTACAGTAGGGCACTTGTTATTGTCGCATTCACAGGCTCGCCCTTGAATGATGTGAGTATGTAAAATTCAGCGATTTCTCCTCTAAAATGCACAGAACCTGTTTCGACGTTTACATCCAGTGGCGTTACATCTAAGACTGTGAAGCGTGCATCTGCCCTCAAAGTCGGATCTGTCGTATCCACGACTGTGATCGTATATTTCCCAGGTACAACTGGAATATGTAGAGGAGTCTCACCATAGTACACCGTCATAGTTTCGGGGATTATTACATATCCTGTGAAGGAGCCGTTTTCATCCGTCAGGAAATAGTCTATTATAGCCGTGTCGTTGTACGGATTTGTGAAAAGAATAAGAACGGACGAATTTGCTGAGAAGCCATACCCCGCTACGGAAACTACCGTTTTTACGGGCCCGCTACTTGGAGATACGCCAAATCCTAGCGAGATGTTTATCTGGCCTGCATACGCGAAATTACCGTATTCATCTACGACAATTATGTCTACAGAGCCTGTCGGAACGAGTGGAATAATTACGTCAGTTACAAAGCTTCCTTCTTTATCAGCCGTCGTCGTTTGGACGAGCCTGTACTCCCATGCCGGACCTGGACACACATCGCCGTAGACCCTTGATTTCTGATACCTGAAGTATATGTTTAGCGTCGAATCCGGAGCGAAGCCAGTACCTTCTATGTGGATCACATCTCCAGTTGAGTAATTACCGTACTCCGCCGGAACGGTTATCTTCGACGCGAACGGTGAGAAAGAGGGATCGCCTATGAGCATCATAGCATACATGTTTTTCCTAAATGCCTCCGAATACGTCACATCTGATGGAAACATCATATAGTGGTACGTTTCTGAAAGATAGAGCGATGGACCTGCCTGACATGCTCCCGGCCCAAGGAACGTGTACCAGAAAAGCCATTCTTGAGTCCCTATTCGGCCCGCCAAGAGGAAACTCGGACCTTCAAATCCCCATGCAACTCTAGTCATACCTATGTAACCTACTGCAGAGCCGTCTGAGTCTTTAATCAGGGCTTCAGATAAGGTCGTCCAGCGACTGTCAAACGCGTTACTTAGACAAGCCATCGCGCACTGAAGGAAACCTCTATTTGACACGTAGTCGGGTGTGTATATGCTCATAAACGGCGCATCTTGCCAGTAGAGCCATATAGCCTGAGGAGAGCCGTGAGACATGGTGTTTACCAATACTGGGTCTAACGAATTTATGCTGTCGATGGCTGCTTCAAAGGACAGGTTCTCGTAAGGTGGGTTCTCATAGAGCTTTTCACTGTTTATTTCAGGAGGTATAAGCGTTGATATGGCCTCTTTAGCCCACGCTCCATCAGTGTAGATAGACTCTTGTGTATCAAAGAGATGGGCCCCCATGAGAAGGAAGCTCTTTGGGTGTGTAACTACGTCTGCGTAGTAATCGACGAGTTTATTCACTATCGCCGAAAGTTCATCGGCTGTTCTGACTGGTAGCCTACCCACAAACACTTCGGGGAACCAGTCTGCTTCATCTATATAGAGGTCGCAGTAATATGGACTCTCACCGAACACATAGTCTCCATCCGCATCCCATGTTCCATTAAGTCCAGCATAATAGTAGTCAGTCGGTGTGAGGTCGTTTGGCAACCCTGTAAACCATTCATCATAGCCCTCATCTGGATCCGGGTTATAAACGTACCTAGTTGGAATTTCCCAGCTTTTGTCTAGAGCATAGTTCGTTGCAAGGTCGTCTGGGTCTGCGTCTCCTACGAGGAGGACGTACGTCACGTCGTAGTTCTGGTAGTAGTCTATTATGCAGTTTCTGATTTTCTCGGGCACGTCAACTCCGTCGTACGTTTCCACGATGTCTTCGACCGTGATGTTGTAGACTGTGAAGCCCTGGTCTTCCTTGAGGGAGACTAGGGGTTGTATCGCGTCGAGGAACATGTTCCTCGTTATTATTAGGTACCCCATCTCGGGACTCAGGCTGCCAACTGGCTCAACGCCATACTTGGATAAGATCTCCGGGTTCAGCAGGTACCTGCTGAGGGAATATGCGAGCGTAGGTAATGGCCTGACCTCCGTCTTAGGTCCTGTCGAGGCCTTGAACTTTACCTTCACCTTGAAGGATGTGTAGACAGTTACCCTGCCCTCAGCCGGTACGTACTGGACTGGGTAGAGCGTCAGCACGACGAACCTGTAGCCCCTCCACGTCTGAACTTGTGGGTTGAGCTCGTAGAGCTTGCCCGGGTACGGCTCATGGGAGCTGTAGACATCCGGGTCTGGGTCGACGGTCTCTACCTTTCCACCGAACGTGGGAGGTTGCGCTGGGGCTATGTAGTAATATCCGTCGAGAACCACGCTCTCAAGCGGCTGGACGGATACGTCTGCCAGCTCTCGGCCAGGTGGCAGGAGTATCAGGACGGGTCTCGTAGGTAACGCTGGCTTACCGATCTCGGACATGAAACCTCCGTCTGGTAGGAAAAGCAGGTCGTAATCCTCCACCTTCACTTCCTCAGGCCGTTCGACGGCTAGGAAGTATGTCCGCTCTTCTACCAGCTCGTTACTGGACACCTTAGATAGACCTGAGATACACCCACTCGATACAGCCCCGACAGTTGGTTCAAGAAGCGTAGAGACCAGAAGCATTGCAGTCAGTAGGAGAGCAATATGAAGCGAAGCACGTTCACCTATACTCAATATCGACATCTTTCCTCCCGAATAACAAATGCTCCAAAAATCATTACTTAAATTATTTAAAACTTTGTGTTTATAACAGTGTGTCGAGAGGAGGCAGAGTACAAGCTGGAGGAGATACGCAAGGAATTCGAGAAAGACCTAGAAGAGGGAGAAGCATATTAAGGGGACGCCGGAGGTATTATGGGCCGAAATGTCTTCAAGTCACTGACAATATTGTCAGTAATCCTCAGCTTACGTAAAGAATAGCCGCATGCGTATCCTTAGACCTCCCTCGGCCAGCTTCCTGAAGAATTTTAATCCGTGCTCGTCGTAGGATGCTTCGAGCTGCACGACCACCTCCGCCCCTTCATACACACCTCCAAGAGACAGTCTAAGTGGCTGTGAACCATGTGTCTGCGCTTACAACT
>Ga0190363_1000199_pt1 | contig 33938 bp, 31 predicted proteins | sample 48721867_MG_FD_161272 | JGI IMG/M metagenome (GOLD analysis project Ga0190363, IMG submission 161272) | Hydrothermal vent microbial mat bacterial communities from Southern Trench, Guaymas Basin, Mexico - 4872-18-6-7_MG | ecosystem: Environmental > Aquatic > Marine > Hydrothermal vents >... | reverse complement strand
TAGTTTTAGCAGACTTAAATCTTCAAGCGGTTGCAACAGCAGTATTCTTCAATGAATTTACATTTAAAAACATTTAGGAACCCTTATAAAGCTTCTGCCGAAAGGGAACCTTCTGAAGCCTGGAAGCGTTAACTCTGATGAAGATGGTCATTTAGAAAGTTCCTTATTTCTACTGGTGCTTCGAGATTGTTTAACAGCATGCTAATTATTTTTCTATTTAATTGTCCTTTCTTCTAGTTCTTTAACAGCTTTTGCTTTAAAAGATAGATTACATCTCCAACGATAGTTAGCTAGTATAGTGTTTACTGCTCTGCATTTAAGGTATTTAATTGTTTCCTTTTTGCTGCTTAGCTTCTTTATACCGTATTTTGAGAGAACTATTTCCTCAACGTCTTTTGCTGTTAAGTTTATGGATCTTTTAAGCATTTTTCCTTAATCTATGTCTTAGAAGTTTCATTATTACTCTATTCTAGATGCCTTCTTTCACTAGAATAGTTCTTAAATGTCTAAGTATGTGTAGATGTAGCTTTATACCGTGTTTTTCTCCTAGTCTTTTCAATATTCTTTCAATGTTTCTAGGATTAGAGGCTTGCAGGGATCATGCAGGTTGAGGAATAGATAGTACTTTGGTTTCTCAACATCCAGGTATATTCTTAGTAATTGAGAATTTTTTATAATGTAGTTTATTCTAAATGTTCCATTTTTGTACCCCTGAATATGATTCAGAAATAGCCTTCTGACTCCCCTTTAATATCGAATACTTTTAATGCCAGAACTTCGGAAACTCTTGCTTCTGTTTCATAGATTATTGCTGTTATTACCTTGTATTTCAGGTTCCTAATCTCCGATATTATTTGCTCGATTGTTTCGGGTTCAAGTAATTTGTATGCTTTCTCGTTTTCTTTAGGGTATTTTAGAGCCCTTATTAAATCATGTTTTCCTAGGAGCCTAAGTATTCTTCTTAAGGTCCTAATATATACCTGAGGTGTTGTTTCTTTAACAATGTTTTCTCATCTACGCTGTTTAAGCCTATGTTGTTCTCAATTAACCATAGTATAAAGTCTTTACACTTACTTAGATAGCAGTATTTTGTGAACTGGACCACTTCTAAACACTCCATCGTAATACTTTAGAATTTAAAAAAAGCAAACATACACGAACTAAAAACTCTCATCTCGGCTCCGGCTCCATAAACAGACCTTAATTTTCTCTTAACTTAGCTGGAATTTCTTCCGCAACGTTTATACATTTCCTCTCTAACTTACATGATTTAGGAGGGCCCGTAGCTCAGCCAGGGAGAGCGGCGGACTGTACCGCTTCATATGTTGAAGCGGATGGGCCGATGCTCCAGACCCGTTAAAAGACGGGTCTGCTGACCTTTATGGGATGACTTAGGTCTGGAGCTTAAAGGGGAGACCCGTAGGTCGGGGGTTCGAATCCCCCCGGGCCCACCACAATTAGAAATAGGGCTCCTAACAAAAATTTCAAATGTTTTAAATTCTTCTTACGCCCTTCTTTTTAGGTCTAAGGTTTCTGCTTTTACATCTTCTACACTTAACAGCTCCTGGAGGGTTTCTTGCTCCACACTTTCTACAAATCATTACATTAAGTAATCGTGAAGCAGCAATCCTATACTTTACAGGATCTGTAACGGGCATTATTTAGCACCTGCTGCAACCTAATGCGTGGTTATCTTTATGTTCACTATCTATAATTTAGTTACTGATTTAAACTTTATGGTAACCGAAAGAAAGATATATGTGTAATAATGAATTTCTCTAAAGATAAGAAATCAAGTAAGTTAAGAAAATTTTTCATTCAACCTAGAGGTGATGATTTTACGAAGTTACCGCTATGTACAATATGTGTGAAAAGTGGAGTCTTATGTCCACGCTGTCAAAAACTTATTGAGAGAGGAGACTACAATGAAACCGATATAGAAGTTATGAAAACTCTTTTAGAACTTGAAGAATCCAAGTTCTCCGTACTTAGGGATGTAATTTATCATAAAAGCTACAAAGCAGATAACATGTATGTTATTGTTCTTTCAGGTAACAAGCTAACCCCGTTTATACTAAGCAAAATCGCTAAGAAACTATCGGAAAAACTTGAAGGAAAAGTTAGAATAATTGAAAGAACAAGTAGTTTAAGAAAAATGGCTTCACAACTTCTCATTCCAGCAAACGTTTTAGGGGTAAATATTTTGTGGCTTCCTGATGGTTCTTGGCAAAGCATAGTTAGGGTATCTAGGTCTGATTTTAAAACATTACCAGCTGAAAAAGAATTACTAGAAGAAATACTAACTAAACTAAGTGGTATGGAAGTTAGAATACGTTTCGAATAGAGAGGATTAGGCTATGAAAACGACATATAAAACACATTTTGCTAGAGATATAAAGGCTGAGTTAAACGGATACACTGTAACATTAGCGGGTTGGGTACATATAAAAAGAGATTTAGGCGGGAAGAAATTCCTAATTTTAAGAGACAAAACCGGAACGGTACAATTAATATTAACTAAGGGGAAAACACCGCAGCATATAATTGAAATGTTCAATAAGCTTACTAGAGAAAGTGTAATCAAAGTCAAAGGCGTTGTGAAAGCTTCAGCAAAAGCGCCAAGAGGAGTTGAAGTTGAACCTTTAGAAATAAAGGTTTTAAGCCTAGCAAGAACACCATTACCGGTTGATGTCACAGGTAAGGTTCATGCAGATATAGACGCCAGGCTCAATAACAGGGTTTTGGACTTAAGGAGGAAGGAAAACCAAGCGATATTTAGAATTCAGGACACTACTCTTAAAGCAATAAGAGAGAAACTTAGAGAACTAGGATTCATAGAAGTATTAACACCTAAAATAATTGCCTCTGCTACGGAGGGTGGTGCACAACTATTTCCAGTACTTTACTTTGGAAGAGAGGCATTTCTGGCTCAAAGTCCGCAACTTTATAAAGAATTGCTGGCTAGTGCTTTTGAAAGAGTTTTTGAAATAGGACCAGCATTTAGAGCTGAAGAATCTGATACACCATATCATCTATCAGAGTTCATATCTGTAGATATAGAAGCCGCTTTTATGAACTACCTAGATGTTATGAATGTACTAGAGGAAGTTATAGATCACGTTCTTACGAAGATAAGAAAGGAGAACTTAGAAGATTTAAAAACATTGAAATACGAAGAATATTTCCCAAAAATGCGGAGACCGATTAAGAAAATAACATATGATGAAGCTGTAAATATCCTTCAAGAGCATAAATATCCCATAGAAAAAGGTGAGGACCTAAGTACTCCTGCTTTGAGAAAACTAGGGGAAATTCTTGATGAGGCATTCTACTTTGTAATTGACTGGCCTACTTCAACAAGACCATTTTACACTATGCCTAAAAGAGATAATGAAGAGAGAACAGAATCTTTTGACTTCGTTTATAAATGGCTGGAAATAGCTTCAGGAAGCACAAGAATTCACGAAAGATCTCTTCTTGAAAAACAGTTAATAAGGCAGGGGCTTGACCCAAAGAACTTTGAGTACTTTCTTAAATGGTTTAACTGGGGTATGCCACCGCATGCAGGATGGGGGCTTGGACTATCAAGACTTATGCTAATACTAACCGGTGCTAAAAATGTTAGAGAAGTAGTGTTATTCCCGAGAGATAAGAAGAGACTAGTACCTTAGAAAACATTTTCATTCTTCATTATTTCTCTCAAAAATATTGTTGCATAATATCCTTTATTAAGAAAAAAGGAGAGAAAGACATTACGTCCAAATACTACATAGTCTAAGTTTCTAACTATCATAGGTGTTTTTCTAAAACCCCCTTCCACACCTACATTTAATTCCTTAACCAAAAATTCCTTGGCACTTACGTTTTCTTCTTTAAGAACTTCCTTTAGGTTCCTATCAAGTTTAAGGGTCTTATAGCCTATTAAAGGCAATAGTATTTTCTCTCTTAACGGATCTATTTTTACCCTAGTATGTACTATAGTGAATTCGCTATTTCTAACAATCATATCTCCTTCTATTGCTATTGAAGGAGAAACGTCTAACTCTATTCTCTTGCTAACATATTTGTTGAATATAAATGACTGATAGGCTTCAATATAAAACTGTATAATGAACTTTGGCAGTTTCCTTAGCGCATAGAAGTAGTTTCCAGGTTTTCTTATTAGATGTTTAAGAATTATTCTTTCATAAACATATTTCTTAGGAAATAATTTAAGTGCTTCTTCAGCTTTGCCTGTTTTTTCGAAAACACTTCTTGCTTCACGTACTCTAAGGTTTTCCTTAGGATGTGGATGACCAACAATTTCTACAACAGCTTCTTCCCATTTACGTTTAACAATAAGCTTACCTACAATATGCGTGTTAGGTCTTATAGTGCCGAATCGTTGATGACCGTAAAAGGGATATAAACCTCCATTCTCGTTGATTTCATGAAGTATATTGCTAAGTTTATCTTCAATACCCATTCCACTAACGTCTCTAATGAAGAGTTTGAATATGTTTCCTTGTAACATCCCTTTTCTTAAAGGAAATTTACCTAGGCCTAAAAACTTTAACACTACATGGTTGTTAATATTGATATGTTTAGGTATTTTATACTTTGACGGAATAGAAACCAGCTGGTAAGTTAATGCCTTTGCATCTTTTAACCCGGCATATCCTATATGCCTCATAGGTATTTTTAGCCTCTTAGATATCATCATTAGTGCTGTTAACGTATCTACACCTTTCTTTATTAATTCATAGTATGCGTATTTCCCTTCACTCGTATACGTGTTTAAAACGTTAACCTCTTTTACTACAAAGTCTTCATAGCTTGCTCTTATTTTACCACCTATACCTTTAGTTTTTGTCTGGTAGTATAATATACCCAATTCTTTTTCGTATTTTGGTGAAGGAATGGGCTTCATGCTTAAACCTTAAACTTATCATAATAGTTTTAATTTACCCGTGATTTCGTCTAGAATTCTTGAGGGTGCTGGCCCTAAGGCTATACATGTAATTGTTCCAGGTTTTAGCTGCGTTTTCCCGGCATCTCTAATAATACATGTAGGAAGCTTATGTTTTCTTGCCTCATTAAATATGTTCATGAGCTCCTCTAAGCTACTTACTTTTACAACAACTTTCTTTTGACCTTGTTTTAGCCATTCTTCTACCCATTCAGGCTTATGCTTAAACGCTTCAATGTAACCTTCGACAGCTGCATGAGCTACTTGAACAGCTAATTTCCCTTTTCCCATTTCCAGGTCTTGCCTTACTACTATTACTTGTTTTATCTCTTCCAACATTAAACCCTCAAGTTTAAGCGGGACACCAAGTAATATATTGTTTCGAACAGCAAACTTATATAATACGTTATCTTATTAGACTCTTCAGCAGTTAAAAACATTATATAATAGGTGTAATATGTGTCCATAGTAAGTAAGCGGAAAATCAGTGCAGCAGGAGTAACTACGCCTATATGTTCAAGCTGTAAAAGACCTATACCTCCAACAGAGAAGGCAGTAAAGTTTCTATGTCCAAATTGCGGCAAAGTGACTATATGGCGCTGTGAAAGATGCAGAAAACTATCGATACCATATAAATGCATATATTGTGGTTTTGAAGGACCCTAAATAGGTGGCATGTGATGGGTAAACTTGTTGTTTTAATTAAAGTTTTTCCTAAAGACATAGATGTGGACTTAGATAGATTAGCTGAAAGTATAAGGAAGAAGCTACCACCTCATTATGAAGTTGCAAGGTATGAGAAAATACCTATAGCTTTCGGCTTATCAGCTTTAGTGCTAAGTATAACAATGCCTGAAAACATTAGAGGAGGTACTGAAGAACTCGAAAGCATCATTAAAAACGTTGAGGGAGTATCCGAGATAAACGTAGAGTATGTGAGCCGAATATAAACGGACACTATGTGCTGTTATGGCAGCAACCTTAAGAAACAGTATTAACAATTTTAAAAGCAGATGCTTAAATCTCTTTATGAGGGAGAAATCCTCATAAACTGCGCTCTCACCTAATTGTTAAGTGTGGTGTTAAATTAAATGTCTAAAGAGGAAAGAAAGGAAGTAATACTAAAAGTTCTTGAAGCTAGACAGAAAGATGTCGGTAGGGGAAAGGTTAGAATAGATATCAATATCATGAGAAGACTGGGAATAAGCCCTGGTGATGTTGTTGAAATTGAAGGTAGGAGAAAAACAGCAGCAATAGCATGGCCATCCTACGCTGAAGATCAAGGATTAGAAATAATAAGAATGGATGGCTTGATAAGAAAAAATGCTGGCGTAAGTATAGGAGATAAAGTAATAGTTAGAAAAGCAAAGGTAAAACAAGCCACATTAGTTAAGCTTGCACCTTCATCGTTTAGCATAACAGCTGACCCTGGATTTGCTAATTATGTTAAAAGAAGACTTATAGACTATCCTCTCGTAGAAGGAGATACCGTCCTTATACCTGTTCTTGGCCAAGCAATACCTTTCACTGTAGTTACAACAAAACCCTACGGCGTAGTTATTATCACACCAGACACTAATGTTGTTATTCTTGAAAAACCTGCAGAACAAGCTAGAGTACCAAGAGTAACCTATGAAGATATCGGAGGGTTAAAACACGTCATTGAAAGAATAAGAGAACTTGTAGAATTACCTTTAAAACATCCTGAACTCTTTAGAAGACTAGGTATCGAGCCTCCTAAGGGTGTTTTGCTTTACGGTCCTCCTGGATGTGGTAAAACATTACTAGCAAAAGCGGTTGCAAATGAGACTGATGCTTACTTTATTGCTATTAATGGTCCTGAAATTATGAGCAAATTCTACGGAGAAAGCGAGCAAAGACTAAGAGAAATTTTTGAGGAAGCTAAGAAACATGCTCCAGCAATAATATTCATAGATGAAATAGATGCAATAGCTCCGAAAAGGGATGAGGTTGTAGGTGAAGTTGAAAGAAGAGTTGTAGCGCAGCTTTTAGCGTTAATGGATGGTTTAGAATCCAGAGGAGATGTTATAGTTATTGCTGCAACTAATAGGCCGCAAGCGTTAGATCCTGCTCTTAGAAGGCCGGGAAGATTTGATAGAGAAATAGAAGTGCCATTACCTGATAAGCAAGGTAGGTTAGAGATTTTACAAATACATACAAGAAACATGCCTTTAGCCAGCGGTGTTGATTTAAAGAAACTAGCGGAAATAACCCATGGATACACGGGTGCAGACCTAGCTGCGCTCTGCAGAGAAGCCGCTATGAATGCTCTAAGAAGATACTTGCCACAAATAGATTTGACAAAAGATAGAATACCTCCAGAAATACTTGAGAAAATGGAAGTAACCATGGAAGACTTCTTAAATGCATATAGAGAAGTCATACCATCAGGTCTAAGAGAAGTCTACGTTGAAGTACCTGAAATAAGATGGGACGATATAGGAGATTTAGATAATGTAAAGCAACAATTAAGAGAAACAGTAGAATGGCCTCTAAAACACCCTGAAGCATTTAACAGGTTAGGAATTAAGCCTCCTAGAGGGATACTCTTATTCGGTCCTCCTGGATGCGGTAAAACACTACTAGCAAAAGCAGTCGCTACAGAAAGCGGTGCAAACTTCATTTCAGTTAAAGGACCTGAGGTTTTAAGTAAATGGGTTGGAGAATCTGAAAGAGCAATAAGAGTCATTTTTAGGAGAGCTAGACAAGCCGCACCATGCATAATATTTTTCGATGAAATAGACGCAATAGCACCAATGAGAGGTTTAGGCATAGGTAACAGCCATGTTACAGAACGTGTTGTAAGCCAAATTCTAACTGAGATGGATGGTATTGAGAAGTTGGAGAATGTTGTTGTTATCGCTGCAACAAATAGGCCAGACATCCTAGACCCAGCACTACTAAGACCAGGAAGACTGGACAAATTAATCTACGTACCACCACCTGACATTAGAGGAAGATATGAGATTTTCAAAGTACATACTAGAAAAATGCCGCTAGCAGAAAACGTAGACTTATGGAGGCTCGCCGAATTAACTGAAGCATATACTGGTGCAGATATTGAAGCAGTATGTAGAGAAGCAGCTCTCATGGCTTTAAGGGAAAACATCGAGGCTAAAGAAGTTAGAATGAAGCATTTCATGGAAGCACTAAAAATAATAAGACCTTCAATAACCGAAGACATGGTGAAAATGTATAAAGCATGGATGGAAAGAGCAAGACAAGTACTTCCGCGAGGAAGACCCGTACTAAGTACTTTTGTTTAAATTACTTCTCTAACTCCTATTCAAATTTAGAGTGACAAAAATGCCCAAATGGAACCCGGAACCTTTAATCAATGTAATACTTGCACTGTTAAAGGTTTCAAGAGATGGTAAGCTTAGGGAAGATGAAATACTAAGGATGCTAAAGTATACATACTCCGATATTTCAAGAAAGGAACTAGTAAAAACACTAATGATCCTTGAAATTAGAGGATTAATAAGAGTTTATTTAGCTAAAGAAAACCTACTAATAGCCGAGCTTGTTAAATAGCTTAAGGAGCATTAAGGAATAAAGGAGAGAAACTACTTTTAAAAACATGGGAATAAAGGTTGGGCGTTAATCTAAAAGAACTTATACCTAAGGAAAGTAGGAAAACAGTTGACCTTATAGAATTAAGAGGAAAAACCGTAAGTATTGACGGATATAATGCACTATACCAGTTTTTAACAGCTATTAGACAACCTGATGGAACACCACTTATGGACAGTAAGGGAAGAATAACAAGTCATTTAAGCGGGCTATTTTATAGAACAATAAACCTAATGGAGCATGGGATAAAACCAGTATATGTATTTGATGGCAAACCTCCAGAGATAAAAGCTGCCGAAATAGCTAGAAGGAAAAAAGTAAAAGAAGAAGCAATTAAAAAATATGAAGAAGCCTTAGCTAAAGGCGACTTAGAAGCAGCTAAAAGATATGCTCAAATGGCTTCGAAACTAACAGAAGACATGGTTGAAGATGCTAAGAAATTATTAACAGCCATGGGAATACCATGGGTTCAAGCACCAGCAGAGGGAGAAGCACAAGCAGCATATATGGCAGCTAAAGGAGATGTATGGGCTGCTGGAAGCCAAGACTATGATTCTTTACTGTTCGGCGCACCAAGGCTTATTCGAAATCTAACGATAACGGGTAAAAGGAAACTTCCAAGAAAGGACGTATACATTGAAATAAAGCCTGAAATAATACTACTAGATAGTGTCCTTGAAAAACTCAAGATATCAAGAGAACAATTAATAGACATAGGAATACTTCTAGGAACCGATTATAATCCAGAAGGCGTAAAAGGTATAGGGCCCAAAACAGCTTTAAGACTGATAAAAACTTATGGCAGTTTAGAAAAAGCTATTAAAGTTATTAAAGCGGAATTTCCAGTTGATCCTTTAGAAATAAAGAAATACTTCTTAAACCCGCCTAAAACTGAGACTTATACTATAAAATGGAATGAACCTGACGAAAAAGCCGTAATAGAAATATTAGTTTATGAACATGACTTCTCAGAGACAAGAGTTAAAAACGCTTTACAAAGACTTCTTAAAGCATATAGAGATCATATTAAAACAAGACAGCTAGGCCTAGACATGTGGTTTAGGTAACTACCATCCATACTTACCTACAAGCGGTACAAAAACACATGGAATTACGCTCTCTCTTTTAAATTGACTTTCCCTTATCTTTTCCACTATGTAAAGATATTGCATATACCTTGAACCAATGGGTATGATTAGTTTACCACCTATTTTTAACTGTTCAAGCAAAGGCTTAGGTTCTTGAGGTGCAGCAGCTGTAACAATAATTCTATCATATGGTGATGCATCGGGATACCCTAAAGTTCCATCACCTACAATGACAGTCACTCTATCGCTATAACCTGTTTTCTCAAGATTATTTCTAGCAAATTCTGCAAGTTCAGGTATACGTTCAATAGTGTATACGTGACCTTTATTCGCTGCTTTCTTAGGGGCAACGATCTCAGCTATTACAGCTGCATGGTAACCTGAACCAGTGCCTATTTCTAAAACTATATGGCCTACGTCCAAAGTAGCTACTTCGCACATTAAAGCAACCATGTGCGGAGCAGAAATAGTCTGACCTTTAAGAATAGGTAATGGTGAATCGATGTAAGCATATTTTCTATACTCTGGTAAAACAAATTCCTCCCTAGGAACAGTTAACATGGCCTTAATAACTTTCTCTGTTTTTAAAACACCTTCACTAATTAGTCGCTCTACGAGCTTTTTCCTTTCTAATTTAAAATCTAAGAGTTCATTACCGAACCAAAGCATTTTCTAGACCATAAAGTTCTATTTTCACCTACTCTAATAATGTTTATTGCTGATAGAAGGAGATTAAGATATGGCTGAAATAGCTATAGAATATGTAATAGCTAAGGGACATGAAAACGTTAGGGCAACGCATCCTACAACTTTTGAAATAACTAAAGAGAACTGGGTTACTCCTAAAGGAGATTGTATAATAGGCATTTCAGCCAATAAGTCACCTAAACAGTTTAATAGGTTCTTTAAAAACATAGCTAGAAAAGAAAACTCAACATTGCTAGCAGTATTATTAGCTGATAACGTCTACGACTATGTTGTTGGTAAGGGCTCTAAAGAACTAACTTTTAATGATAATTTAAGAATGGTGTTTAGAAAAAGCAGCTATATTTCAGATAACACGGTAATGATTAGTGCTGATAAAGCTGCTAAGGACATTAACAGGGAACTGATAAGTAAACTTAAAAACGGTGAAACGCTTCATGTGTTTTTAATTGCTATAAGCTTTTAACACTTTACATAACATATGCATCTATTACGTAAAGTCTTTTCCTTGGCGAAACTTCTATGACCTTTCTTATATTCAATATTTTAACTACACTTCTAAAACTACTTATCAGTCTTAAAAACTCGAAAATAACTTCGTTAATAGCTTCAGCGAATCTATAATAGTGAATTATACCTCCATTGCCGCTTAGAACCCTGCATGCATATTTTAGGAATTGATAAGCATTCCCTGGCAAATTCATTATTACTCTATCGAATGTTTTATTGAAAAACTTCGAAAAAACATAGGCGGAGTCTCCAAGTATGGGATATATTGTACCTTTGAGCTTGTTTATTTTTAAACTCGAAATTAACGACTTGATAGCGTAGGGGTTTATATCCGCCGCGTAAATTTCTGCTTTCTTTCTGCAGGCTATAGTGAGTGAAAAACCTCCAATACCGCAAAACATGTCTAAAATCTTTTCACCATCGCTGACTTCTTCAGCTATCCTGTGGTGCTCAAAGCTTAAGGAAGGATTAATATATGTCTTACCTATGTTGACAACAAATTTTACTCCATGTTCTACGTAAACTGTTTTTTCAACGTTATTACCTGCTATAAGCTTTAAAGGGGTAAGTCTTTCTTCACCATAAGTTTCTCCAGTAACTGCATATACTCCCTTGATGTTTTTATGAAACCTTAATAATGCTTCACCTATTATTTGAGCATAGTTCATAGCCTCTTCAGGTATTCTGATAAGTATTGCTTCGCCAACTATATCGTACGAGGACGGTAACTTATCAATAGCTTCTTTAGGTATATTCTTTACTAAGTCCTTGTATGTTTTGACTATACTTTTTCTCTCAAAATAATCTACGGTTTCCTTAAATGATATATCTTCATTATTAAACGCTATTCTTACATTCTTTGTTAAAGGCTTTATCGTAGGTATTTTTACAACATCTTTACATCTCATTACCTTAAAATCCGTAGCTAATAATCCATGTTTCCTCAGCACCCTTATGGCTTTTTCAGCATCATACTTATGGACAACAATACAGCTCATCTTGATCTTTTCAACCATAACTACTACCCCCTAAATGATAAATTTGAGTAGTAGGAAGTAAAAAATGGATGCATCTAGCGTGAAAGCAATGCTAAATAGGGTACTAATATCGTCTAGAATAGACCGTAAAGATGCAATAGAACTGGTCGAGAACATAGTAAGCTACATTTTCAGCATTAATGAAGTAAAAGAAGTAATTATTGATGAAACTTTGAAAAATAGAATACGTTTAAGAAATGAGAAAATACATTACATTAGCGTTAAGGATTTTGAAAAATATCAATCAGACATGTTAATAGTTATTGGCGGAGACGGTACTTTACTAAGGGTCTTACATTATTTTCATAAAACGCCACCTTCAGTCTTAGGGATTAGACTTGGCCGATACGGGTTTTTAATGGAAGTAGAATCTAATTTAGCATTTGAGGCTTTGAAGAAAATAGCGGAAGGAAGAATACAAGTTATAGCTAAGCCTCGTATAGTAATGCGTGTTAAAGACAAATACTTGCCTCCTGTGCTAAATGACTATGTAATTTTAGCTCCTAGATTGAAAGTAGTAAGGTTAAAAGTATCGAAAAAATCTACTGGGGAAACAATATTTAACGCGCTTGCTGACGGACTAATAATTTCACCTACTGCAGGATCTACAGCTTATTCTTTAAGTGCAGGAGGCCCAATAATAGATGAAAACCTTAAAGTAGTTGTCGTAACTCCTCTTAACCCCATGCAGTTAAGAGTTCGATCCGTAGTTTTAGACATTAAAGAAGAACTTGATGTTGAAGTTCTTGATAAAGATGCTGAGGTCTATAGTGATGGCATGTTTTGCTGCAATATTGAAAAGAACTCTAAAATAAGTATTAAGTTTTGGGATGAAGTCTACTTCTACAGATTAAAACAGGATTACTATGATAGGCTTAAAAGGAGAGACTATGTTTAAAAATAAAGTATTTGTTATAGATGCGGCTGCAATATTCACCAAGTACGTTCTGCAGCTAACCTTTCCCCTATATACTACACCTCAAATAGTAGACGAAGTTAAGGATAAAAAAGGACGGGAAGTACTTGAAACCATAAGAATAACAGGAAGATTTACCATAAGAAAACCTTCAAAGAAAAATATACGTAAGATTATAGCCCTGTCAAAAGACATGGGTGAATTTTCAAGCCTATCTGAAGCTGACATTTCAATTCTAGCCCTTGCCCTAGACCTTATAGATGAAGGTAAGAAACCAGTAATAATCACAGATGATTACACTGTGCAGAATGTAGCTAAAAGTTTAGGTTTAAGTTTCCAGCCTATAAGAACAAGAGGTATAACTGAGATTAGAAAATACATTATACAATGCCCGGCATGCGGCTATATAACACAAGACAAAACAATGAAATACTGTCCAAAATGCGGTCACAAACTTACTAAGAAACCCATTAAAACTTCCTAAGCTTAGCTATAAAATACCCTGGAGTATCGTGCACGTGGGGGTGAAACCTTAGCACATAATTCTTAAACTCTTCCTTAACACCAGGAGATCCTATTTTTCTAAATGATATTTTTTCAACATCAAACCTATATTTCTCAACAATTTTTTCAAGTAGATTTTCATTTTCTTCAAGAGTAACTGTGCATGTTGAATAAACAAGTGTACCATTCTTTCTCAGTAGTTCATATGCTGGTTTAAAGAACTGAAACTGATATCCTGCAAAATTGATAATATCAGAGTATTTTTTCTCATCATAAAGTTTAGGTCGAACACCAATAGCTGAACATGGAGGATCTAAGATTATTTTATCCACTTTACCTTTTAAGAAAGGATAGTCTATATGTAAATACCTTGAATCTGCTTTCTGAACGGTAATATTCCTCATTTTTAACCTTCTAATTTCCTCTTTTAATTTATTTATCTTAGACTTGGAATGGTCAAAAGCATACAATTTAGCTCCCCCTCTTGTTAGCTGATATACATGGGTTGTCTTACCTCCTGGAGCAGCACACATATCTACAATTGTCTCGCCAGGTTCAGGTTTAAGAATTACGCTTGTAATCATTGCTGGCAAGCTTTGTTCATATAATAACCCCATCTTATATTCTTCTAATTCCCTAATCTTGATTGTTCTATACCTTGAAGTCTTAATTTCAACAGCTAATCCTTTCTTTAATTTCCCAATACTACTTGGATTAATCTTAAGAACACCCCACCCAACAGGCTCCATCATGGGAGAAACTACAGTTACATAGTCATTTACAATAGCTTTTCCCAGAATTTTCAGGACGCCTGGAACATAAACGTTGGCCCCTAAAATGACACTTTCAGCTGTTCTTTTATCAACAATGACCAAGGATTTTTCCATAGGTACATTGAAAGGTCCTTCAACATTAAAATATATTGCTTCATCTAATATGGGGTCTTTTAAGGCAAAAATATTCTTCTTCGCCATAGACTCTACTACGTAGTCTCTATTTGCTAAAATGGTATTAACTCTCACATACAGTCTTTTACCTGGTTTCCTAATTGCTTCAAAAAATTTCTCAAGATCACTACCATAAACACGTCTTAACGATTCAACTAGCTCGGAATCGTACTTAAAGAATCTATAGCACTCATTAATCATGAACTTTCACTCAACAATACATCTTAGAGAAAGCTAAAAAGTTTGTCTAATTTTTAGCTTTTAGATGAAAGAGAATATTTAACTTGGTTAAAATAAAAAACTGCATACATTTAAGGCGGGGTAAAATTTTTCAGTAAAATGGAATCATGTAAAAATACCATGAGTTTACGCCTGACTTTGCTTTAATGGTGCAAGAAGAAAATAAGAGGAATTTTTAACCTAGAATGCTGTTCGGAGAAAATAGGCAGGAAGATTATTGTAAAATTTGGGTTTTAAGAAAATTCTCTATTGCTTCATTAAATTCTTTAGGGTTATCTATGTTTGAGAAATGGCCTGCATTAGATATTATAGTAATTGAGGAATTCCTTAACACTCTTTTCATTTTTTCCGCTTGTTTTAAAGCAGCTTTAGGTTCAAACTCCCCCACTATTATGAGTGTTGGAACTTTAATTTCTGAAATATCTAGCGAAGTTGATGTTAGAAACATGCTAAATAATTTAAAGAATTCATCCTCACTTAAATTAACCAATGTTTCTTGAACATGCTTAAGTACATTCTCTTTTACACTAATTCTTTTCTCTTCATGAACCATTTTAATTATCTTAAAAGCTAGGTTGACAAATCTTTTCACACCTATTAAATGAGCAATGCCAATATATGCTAGAGCTATTGGTTTTTCTAGACGTATTCGAATTTTATCAGAAAATGAGAGAGGTGTAATAGGTGAAGTATTTGCCAGTATTAATGCTTTTAAGTTAGAATACTTTATAGCATAGACTTGCGCAATTAAGCCTCCTAAAGACCTACCGCATATAATCGGTTTTTCTATGGAAAGAGCTTCAAGAAGAGCTTTAAGATCGTCTGCAAGTAGCTCTAAAGAATACTTCTTAGTTTCAGACTTACTTGTTTTCCCACGGCCTCTAAGATCATATACGATAACTTCATAGCTTCTAGAAAAATACTTTATTTGAGGTCTCCATATCTCATGATCTGACCAACCACCATGGATAAAAACTAGTGGATAGCCTTCCCCGTAAACCTCATAGTACGTTATAATATCATTGGTCTTAACATAAGGCATCATTAGCCACATTAAAGCATCTATATTTTATATTTTCTGTTTTCTTGCATCTTTACTTTTCCATTCATAGTTTAGGCATGTATTAATGAGTCTCGCCACTTGGCCTTTACAAATTTATGTTCTTTAAGGTGTCCTTCAAGTCTCATACTTATTTTCTCTAAAACACGCATAGAACTTGTATTTGCAGAGTCGCATATAGCAAATATCCTGTGCAAATTCAGTTTCTCAAATCCGAACTTAAGCAGTGCCTTTGCAGCCTCAATTGTGTAACCTTGGCTCCAGAAATTACGGTTCAAACGATAGCCTATATACCCTTGTCGATTTATTGGATTCGATATAACGATCTCGCAACCGCCAATAAGCTTGTTCACTGATTTTTAGGACCTAGCAGAAGCTACTTGGTATCTGTTTTTAGATAAATATTAAGGCAAAAGTGTTAGCTATTGTATGCGCTACCCAAGACGGAATAAGACTTCCTCTCTTAACAAAAATATATGCAAATATTATACCTACCAAGACACTATTAATAACGAAAAATGCACTGACCAATCCCGGGATAATGATAAGAAGTGGTAGATGAATCACCCCAAAAAACAGTACAGAAATAGTGATTGCAGCATACTCTCTTATCCTATTTAGCAACTCCTTAAGTATAAATCCTCTGAAGAAAAGTTCCTCTCCGAATGCTTGAACTAAAAGGTTATAAATAAAGAACATTAAGACACATTGAGGAAATGGAAAAATCTTTAAGAAAGTAAAGGCAGGACTTCTACTTTTAACCATAAGATCTTTTATTGAACTTTCAATTTGAAAATTAAGCTCAATTATTATGATAAAGCCTATAAGAACAAAGGCAATTAAAACACCTAGCCCGACATTCCTAAAGAAATCATTAAAGGTAAAACCTAGATATTTAGCCGATCTTTTCTTAACAATACAGTTCCATGTAAATGGAATTATTAAGAAAATGAGCGTGCCGACGGGAATTGCTGTAGAGAGAGCAAAGTATACTATCATTGTGAAGATGAGAGCTGATATTATAAATCCTATGAAAATCCATGTATCTCTATCCATTAGCCTGCATCCTTTATTATAACTAGGTTTATCCAGCCTTATATCAATAACCCTTCTTGTTAGTTCAAACCGGAGAACTGCATGTTGAATCTTTGGTGCGGGGGGTGGGATTTGAACCCACGCAGGCCTACGCCATCGGGGCCTCAGCCCGACCCCTTTGACCTAGCTCGGGCACCCCCGCGTTTTCGGGTAATTGTATTCTAATGCTTTTTCTTATAAAGTTTAATCTTTAACTGTTTCGAAGGATTAAATAGTTTTAAACGTAGGTTTTTAGTTTGGAGCCGCCGGCGGGATTTGAACCCGCGACCACCAGCTTACGAGGCTGGCGCTCTACCCACTGAGCTACGGCGGCTCTCCTAGGATGTTTCAGTATTAGTTTAGAGGTTTAAAAGTTATGGTTATGCTTAAGGATGTCGGTGAGAAAGAAGCTCTGATGAGGATAAGAAATATTGTGGGGCGCTCACGTTACTTAGACTTTCCTGATGATGCTATCTCTATTCGTTTTAATGAAAAATTCTTGGTTATTAATATTGATGGTTTTAGTTTTAAATATTCAAAGTATTACTGGATGGATCTTTACGATTTAGGATGGAAAGCCGTAGCTGCATCTATAAGTGATATTGTAGCTAAAGGAGGTAAACCGATAGTTACTGCTTCCTCTATAGGTTTTAGGAAAAATAGAAGCATAAAAGAGCTACGAAGAGTAATTAAAGGGTTAAAAAATTCTTCAACATACCATGGAGCCTCATATTTGGGTGGTGATTTAAATGAAACACCACGAGATGAATGGATAGATGTTTTAACTATAGGAATATCAGAGAAACCTCCAATTCCCCGGAAAAGTAGGAGACATGTAAGAAAGGGTGACATTGTTTTAACATGGGGTAACTATGGATTAACCGGAGTAGCTCTTCATGCACATTACAACAAAGTGCATTTAGCTTCATGGAGAAAAGTTTTAGAAAAAACAAAAAGGCCCAAAGTAGATCTTAAAGTGCTAGAGTTTATTGAAGAAATAAGAAGGTATATACGTTCTTCTCAAGATGTTAGCGACGGCCTTGCTGAAACCTTATGGGAGCTAAGTAAAGTGAACGATATAGGCTTCAAAATAACACACATACCTGTAGATGAGGAAGCGGTAGAGTATGCTAAGAGCTACGGTTTAAACCCCATAGATTTAGCATTGTATGGTGGTGAAGAGTACAACATAGTATTTGTAGTTGCTAAAGAAATAGAAGGAAAACTATCTCAGCTAAAACGAGCCTACGGCAAGTTAAATGTTTTAGGTGAAGTAATATCTGAGAAAACAGTATACGTTGAAATTAAGGGTGAAAAGAAACAGGTAGGTAGAGGTTGGGAATATTTCAGGAATGAATAAGGTACTTATACTAGACGGATATACAGACGAGCCTGCTGGTCTAGGTGTTCCACCATATATTGACGTTTATCCTAGGTACATTGCAGGTGCAATATGGTCTGCAAGAAAAGATGTTAAAATAAAGTATTTAACAGTAGATCAGGCTCGACTTCTAGATTACAAGTTTTTCCAAGAAGCAAACACGTACGATATGATAGTTGTTATTGCCGGGGTAACTGTTCCCGGGAAGTATCTTGGAGGAAAACCTTTAACCATTAAAGAATTAGAAGAATGGTTCAAAATAATAGATAAACCAGTGAAAGTTCTTGCAGGTCCTGCTGCTAAATTTGGTATTGGAACTATAGGTGGGAGGCTTGCTGAACTACCTACTAAGATTAAAGAAAACTTCGATATACTCATAAAAGGAGACCCTGAAATAGTTGTTCAAGAGATAATATCTGAAAATAGCGTGGACAAAGCAGACCCATATGCTATACGTGAATCATACGATGAAATAGAAGAATTCATTGTAAAAGGAGCAAGAATAGTTCTTCAGCATCCAAACTACGGGTTAAACCTGATAGCTGAAATAGAAACCTATAGAGGATGTCCTAGAGCAATTACTGGAGGATGTTCTTTCTGCATTGAACCGCTTTACGGTTTACCTAAATTTAGAAAGCAAAAATGCATTGTTAGAGAAATAGAAGAACTATATAGTCTAGGTGTAAAGTTCTTTAGACTAGGTAGGCAGCCTGACATTTTTACATATAGAGCAGAAGGCGTTGGTGACATAGAGTATCCTAAACCCAAACCTGAAGAAATTGAAAAGCTTTTCTATGGAATACGAAATGTAGCACCTAACTTGAAAACATTACATATAGACAATGTTAACCCCGGAACTGTAGCTAATCACCCTAAAGAAGCTAGAGAAGTCGCTAAAGTAATTGTAAAATATCATACACCAGGCGATGTAGCAGCTTTTGGCGTAGAGTCCGTAGACCCTGTAGTTGTTAAACTTAACAACTTAAAGGTTACTATGGAAGAAGCCCTTAAGGCTGTAGAAATAATAAATGAAATTGGTGCTCAAAGAGGATATAATGGGTTACCTGAACTACTTCCAGGAATTAATTTGCTCTTTGGATTAAAAGGTGAAACTAAGGAAACTTATAGGATAAACTTTGAGTTTTTAAAAAGAATTGTTGAACGTGGTTTAATGATTAGACGTATAAACATAAGACAGGTTATGGTTTTCCCTGCTACAAGAATGTGGGATATTGGGGATAGGGTAATTAGAAGACATAAACGTTATTTTAAGTCTTTTAAAGCTAAGGTTAAAAAAGAAATAGAACCTCGTCTCTTAAGAAAACTTGTCCCCAAAGGAACTGTTTTGAGAGAAGTTTTTACTGAAAAATATATTGGCGAATACACTTATGCTAGACAGGTAGGGAGCTATCCGCTTATACTCAAGATTCCTGAAAAACTACCATTACATGTATTTACCAATTTTACAATAGTTGATTATGAGCATAGATCTGCTATTGCAATACCATATCCTTTAAATGTAAATAAGGCTAAGAGAAAGTTACTAGAACTTATTCCTAACATCTCACATAATGATGTTTTAAACATTTTGAAGACTAGGCCTTTTAAGAGTTTAAATCAGTTAAGCTTGGTAATTAAAAATAAAGATTGTATAAAGTACTTGTCTATTTAAAAGAAAGCTTCTAACTTCGATATGCCCATAATCTCTTTAAATTCTATGTTTAAAGCGTCAAGCAGCTGTTCGAAAGTACTTTCAATGTTTTCAACGTACTTGTTTACATCTATCTCGCTAATTTTAGCTAATTGTACTGGCTTAACACCATACTTTGACCTTACTTTTACAAACATTATTACATCTCCTTTTCTAACGTCAAAACCTACTTCTTTAAGCATTTTAGCTGCTCTAACGTGTTGAGGAACAGTTTTAACATATTCTTCAACGTTTTTAGATAAGAACACTTTAAAAGCAAGTTCATCTAATGTGAGCTCGCGGTTTCTAAGCTTATTGTAGCTTTCTCTAACTATTTCTCTAATTAAGTTTTTAACTTTTTCAAATTCTTCAGGGCTTTTAACTTTACCTAAAGCCTCTAAGACGCTATAAAATGCTTTCTTAACAAACTCCGGTGTGTTTCTTTTCTTCCCTACAAGACCCTTGACATCCACTGAACCGTCAGGATATATTCCTATGTAATTTTTCTTTCTACCTGAAAAAGCAACATACCTATAGACTTTATCTACCTCTATTTCAAGACCGAGTTCTTCTTCAACCCATCTCTCCAATTCCTTAATTTTATCTTCTGGTGGATTATGTAAAAATAAGGAATCTGTGTCACCGTAAAGCACTTTTAGTCCTATTTCTCGAGCCTTTGATATTGTACTTTTAATAGCGTATCTACCTATGGCTGTTACACTTTCAGCTGCTGGTGGACAGTAAAGCGGAAATGTGGATGCTCCGAAAACACCGTATGAAGCATTAATAAAAACTTTCATTGCCTGCTGTACGATGTCATACCATGCTCTCTCGCTTTCGCCCAGAGCCTTATTTTTAGCTGCTTTCTTGTAAATTTTAACTCTGAAATCTCTTAGTAACCCTGTGATTAATGCGGTTATTCCTTTTCTTCTTCTGCAGACCCAGTGTTTTGTTTCAGGTATTACATTCGATCTACAATCTGAATGGGAACAGTTAACGGTCTCATAGCTTAGATTCCACTTTTTAATGATGCTAGGATATAGTGATGCAAAATCCATAACTACTACGTTAAAATACACTCCTGCTGGAGGTTTTACAACAATGGCTCCTGCATATTTTTTGCCTTTAATTACTGCTTCAGTTACTGCTTCACCTTTCTCAGCCATGATGTCTTCGGCTAGTGGTATGAGGTAATTGTTTTTCCTGTGAACCCAATATAGCATGTTCTTTATCCAGTGTGATACTGCATGTCTTGTAAGCTCATCCATAGTCAGCCGGGAGATTCTCATTAAGAGTATTATTAGCTTCATTACTAAGTCGTCATTGAATGTTGTTAAATTAAGTGTTAACTGTGCATCTCTGAAATTATACGAAGCTAGCTCACTTAACGTTAAATCGCTTGCTACGGCTTCTATGACGACTTTAGAATAACCTAAAAGTGCAGATGCTATAGCATCTAACGTGAATTCCTTATATCTACCGCCGAAAGCGTATACCTGAATTGCTTTATTGTTAAAGAACCTATACAAGTCAATATGTATTCCTTTCTTAAGCCTTGCTCCCTCTTCAGCAATAACAACGGGTATATGTTTTTCATTAAAACCAAGTCTTTTTGCTCTATAGTACAAGTAGGGAAGGTCAAAGTTATCCCCATTAAACGTTAATAGAATAGGATAAGAGTTTATTATTATGAAAACCTCTGCTATTAGTTGCCTTTCACTGTCAAAAATTTCTACTTCTACGTCTTCAGGGTATTCTAACGGTTTATGGCCAAACTCTACGTTTTTTCTATGTAATAAGAGCACTCTTTTTAAACCATCGGACCCTACAAGAGATACACTTATGATCTTTTCCTCTGCCTCCCTTGGATCAGGTATTCTGTTTCTAGTTGCTGTATGAACCTCTATGTCCAAGGCTAAGCGTTTAAGTTTAGGTGGTGGTAGTTGGAATAGAGGTAGCCATTCTTTAACAAGTTCTTTAAATTCATAGTCTTCAACATTAAATAGTTTTTCAACATGTTTCGCTATTTCTTCAGGGATTTCTACTTTTACTTCTTTTAAAATACCATTCTCAATCTTATATAGCATACCTGGTATTAGTCCCATATCGTAAATGTAGTTGTTGAAATATTTGATGTGGGCTTCCCAGGCTTTAGGTACATATTCACGTACCGTACCTACAGATCTAGGTTCTTTCATAACTATTTTTGTCATACGTACTTTAGTATCTTTAAGTAAGTCATATTTTTCAACAACTTCAACATGGTCAAAAGATGGATGGTTAACAATTTTATCTATTTCCTGAACTTTATCTGGAGGTAAGTCAGTTAAAAAGTATGGCAAATGACCGGTATTATCATACCAGAAAATAATATCATGTGTTTGAGGGTCATACAGTTTAACAAGAGCTTTCCGTTTTTTACCATCATATACTACTGATAAAAGATAACATGGACCCGTATTTTTTGCTTCAACAATCCCTAAATCCATGTCTTTTTTAGCTATTTTAAGTTTCCCGACTCTACGACTTGTCCTTCTTTTCTTTCTTCTCGGCTCAACCATAAAACTGTCAAGTGTTAACTGCTGCCCCATAAGCTACCACATACTCCCTCTAAACCCTAAATAAGTATACCATCATTTAAAAAGAAAATCCCCTAACAGTACAGAATCTAACTTTTATACTCTCAGACAACTGATTAAATACTAGGAAAAAAGGGCCCGTGGCCTAGCCTGGATAGGGCGCCAGCCTGCGGAACATTACAGAAAGCTGGTGGTCCGGGGTTCGAATCCCCGCGGGCCCGCCAAGAAATAAACATAGCTGGCTCAAGTATATTTCAAATCCATACCAAGTTTGACTTAAATAGAAGTTTAAATCAATTATTTTTAGTTCCTGTTAGTGTGAAAAAGCATGTTTAAAAACATCATGCTAGCCTATAAAAAAGTCGTAGGGCGAACAATAAAGTTTACGAAAAAATCTGTTAAGCTACCTGTAAAATTAAAACATAAACTCAGATATACTAAAATATATATCAAAGCTAGTATGGTTGATGGTCTCTATAGTAGATCTCAAGGTAAAATGTTTTTCCAAACATTTTTTATAAACTCTAAAAAATGGGATTTCCTAATAATTTTAGATGCATGCAGATACGATTTCTTCGAAAAACACATTTGGAAATATATGGATGGTAAATTACTGCGTGTGCTAAGTCCAGGAGGATATACCGTTAAATGGTTTGAGCGAACATGGTACGGAACATACAAGGATGTCATCTATATATCATCTACACCGTTCATAAGGAAAAGACCAGAATTCCACAAGAAGTTTCTTAAAATTGTGAATGCTTGGGATAAAGGATGGGATGAAAAATTACATACAGTGCCTCCCTGGAATGTAAATAGATTAACATTACATTATCTAAAGCTTTTAAAAATAAAACATAAACTAGGTCTTTGCAGCACTAGACCTAAAATTGTCATACATTATGTTCAGCCGCATTCACCTTACATAGCAGGTCCTATAGACTTTAGTAAAATATACGATTTTTATTTAGGAAAATTAAAGAGGAAGATGATAGTTCCGGAACATGCTGTTTTAATTCATTTAATGGAGACGCTAGGTGATATTAAAAAAGTAAACTATGTGTTACGTAAAGCCTACGAAGAAAACTTAAAACTAGTTTTATCATATGTTAGCAAGTTGACACTAAGTCTTCCTGGCAAAGTAGTAATAACGTCTGATCATGGTGAACTACTCGGAGAATATGGTCTGTATTTTCACCCGATAGATGCTTTAATACCTGAGTTAAGATATGTACCCTTATTCATAGTTAAGTAAATACAAGTGTTTGAGAGCATAGCGAAATAAAACTTAATAACTCATAGTAAGAGAGTTATTTAGTGATCATGGAAAAGCCCCGTGGTAGCTCAGCGGCAGAGCGCCCGGCTGTAGGTGGGCAAGTTAAAAAATCCCCCGCGTACATAATGAAGCGGCATAAAGCCGCTTATGAAGATGAGTATACGTCGGCTCTAAAGCACTCATAGCAGAAAGCTGGTGGTCCGAGGTTCGAATCCCGGCGGGCCTGCCATAACATTAACTGGGAGAACTTAAATTTTTATAAAAGCATGAAAATAAAACTCCTAAGATTGAGCCAGGATGACAGCAATTGTTTAAAAATATTATAGCCGCATATAAGAAAATGGTAGGGCGAGGCTTATTTGCTTTAAAGAAAATCGCCAAGGTGCCTATAGGTTTACCAAGTAAGTTCTTATATGTTAAGACAGCAATTAAGGCAGGTATGCTTAGTGGAATATATACTCGAGATAAAAACCGTGATCTTCTTCAAACTCAGTATATTAATTCCAAGAAGTGGGACTACTTAATAATTCTAGATGCCTGCAGATATGATGCTTTTGAAAAATATGTTTGGGAATACATGGATGGAAAATTAATGAGAGCAATAAGTCCTGGTGGCTATACCCGTAAGTGGTTTAAGAGAACATGGGTAAAAAATTATAAAGACGTCATTTATATCTCGGCAAATCCAGCTATAATGAAAAAAGATCTTCTTACTATTAGTCGTAAGTTTTTCAGAATAGTTAAAGTCTGGGAAAGATATTGGAGCAAAACAGCGTGTACTGTACCTCCTTGGAACATGAATAAAGCAGTATTACATGAACTTAAAATTATGAAAATAAGAAAGAAGTTGAGAATATCATCAACAAAAAGAATAGTTATTCATTATATACAACCTCATTTTCCATATATAGCAGGTCCTATCAATTTTAGCAAGCTATGTGATTTCTATATTAATTCTAGCATAAATATAAGAACAAGTCGGGCAGTATTAGTGCATTTATTAAATGTGTTAAAAGATGTAGAGAAGGTCAATAAAATTTTGCGTATATCTTATGAGGAAAATTTAAAGTTGGTCTTAAAATTTGTCGCAGAACTAATATCTTACTTGCAAGGAAGAGTAGTAATAACTTCAGATCATGGTGAACTATTAGGAGAACATGGTCTATACTTTCACCCTATTGATGCCTATATTCCAGAGTTACGACATGTACCATTATTTATAGTGAAGTAATGAAAACCTTATTAAACAGTAATCTTTGTCTGAAGATGTTCATTGCAAATTATGCTTAAAATACCATCTCTGATCTTTGTCATGGCTAAAGCCTCAAGTATTATCCTTATTCTTGAAAGAGATATCACATCATTTTCTCAGAATAATTAATAGCTTTTTTCTATTAACTAATAGCACATACGATATTGATGTATTAACAAATATTGATGCAGCAGGGTATGTATGCTGTGTATTCCAAGTGTAAGTAAAAGCATTAGCGTAAGGACTATTGTTAAAGCTTTTCAATACATTATGCCAGCCTTGCCTAAGATTTCTGAAATAGAGAAGTGAAATATTCTCTTAGCTATTCTAAACCCATCTATCGTAATGTTAAAATGAGAGAACATGTGTTACTCCTTAAGGCAAAACGAATAGTATCAATGTCGCCACAACAATGGTTAGAGAAACTATGTCCTTATGTTCCTTTAAGCTTAAAAAGCTATTAAAGAATAAAACTGTATAAACAAGCAGATGTTAAATCTCACTGGTTAATCTACATTAAATGCTGAAGAGTACTAAAAAGAATACCTTAGCTATTAAAATAAAGCTTAATAACTCAGTTTCATAAGTTTTCTAGTGACTATCCCGCAGAAAAGGGTCCCGCCGTAGCTCAGCGGCAGAGCGCCCGGCTGTAGGTGGGCAAGTTAAAAAATCCCCCGCGTACATAACGAGGCGGCAGACGCCGCAGATGAGAATGAGTGTACGTCGGCTTCCTTTAATTGCCCCACTGAAGTGGATACCGGGTGGTCGGGGGTTCAAATCCCCCCGGCGGGACCATAACTATTAATATTGTTGTGCTACCTTAGCTCTTCTTTACAGTTAATGAACTAGTCGGCTACGTATTATCATAGTTCTCTTAAGTATTTTCCATTTACTAGTATAATCTCTAAAGCTGAAGTTCTTTTCGTATACTAATTTTTCTAAGTAAGGCAATGCATCAGTGTCATAGGGTAATGGTTGATCTAAAAACCACATAATTAGCGGGGCAACTATAAAGTTTGGTAACGTAATTTGCTTATTATTTGGTTTAAGAGTTTTATCGGTTGATCTTAAATTTACCAATAAAACGCCATCAGTATGATGGCCTTTAAACCTTCCTCTTGTATATATTTTACCACGTATGTAGGCATCTGCATGCACATAGCCTCTATCTAAATCCGGTAAAAACATTATTTCAAGAGCTCTTGAAGTATAGGGTCCCCAAAAAACATTCTCCCTTTTCCTGGCCCATTTAATCCCCTCGATCTTGTTTAGAATTTCTAAAACCATAGGTATGTCGTTTTGGTTTTTTACTAGTACACCATAAGAAAAGTGTTCTAGCATAAAGGCCTCTGAAGATACTATGTCTATGTTAGAAGTTAGCTTTATTTTTTTACCAGTAATTCGTTCATATAAACGCTTGATAGATCTTGAAAACGAATAAAGCGGTTTACTTGTCAATATCTTAAGTAACCATGGATGAATAACTAGTCTCTTTATGTATTTATCTCTCTTTCTTTTAGCAGCTAATTCACTATGGCTCATAAGCATTCTTTTCTCGTCTGTAGTAAGTTTAATATATCCCTTGTTAAATAACGCATCATTTATGCTAATGAGCTTATCATAGTTTGAAAAACCGTGATCAGAAACTATAAGGAACATATCTGCTGCTTCATTAAGTAATTTAACGAGTTTGTCTATTAGTTTATATATTTTTTGTTCAAAAGGCTTAATTTCACCAAAAATGTCGAAATCGCACTTGTGACAGATACCATCAGGAACATTTATGTTTAACCAGAAAAGTCTCCAGTTGAAGCGGTTTAAGAGGTCCTCAGTGATATCTAAATAGCTTTTTACACACGCATACATAAAATCAACAAATTCTTCACAATGCTTGGTTTTAGGCCGTGGAGGTAATTTTTCCACATACTTACACATGTCTCTTGGATGGCAAACAATTTTTGGCGTGAAAAATAGGTGATCTATGTTTCTGACCTTACTTAGCGGTATATTTGGATAATTCATAACTGGGTTTATAATTACCGATTCAATGTTATTCATAGCTAACATTTCATATATTCTTGGATGTTCAACAGTTATTGAGGATGTAAGTATTTCCATACATTTAGCTCTATCAAAGTGAAGAAAACCCATGACACCGTGTTTTCCTGGATTAACACCTGTCATTATACTTGTCCATGATGGAGGTGTGGTTGGAGGATAAGAGTATAAGGTGGCGTTTAAGCTTTTTTGAAGAAGCGCCCGCGTGTACGGCATGATACCAGCATCAACTATTTTCTTAAGATATCTCCAAGAAAGACCGTCAAGCCCTAAGACCGTGACCTTTTTTTCCACGCTTTCTTCACCATGTAACTGAGAGCTTAATATACTGCGAGGTTATTTTAAATGTTATGTCTCTAATTAAAATTCCTCAACAATAATTCTGGCGAGGTTTTCAGCTCCATCAGGATGCTCCGGAGGAATTCTATCTTTAGCTTTATTAATTGCTGAAGCAATGTTTTCCGTAGATATTTTCTTTACAAGTAAAGCGTTAATTTTCTTTGCTAACATTTCTGCATCTTTCCATCCAGCTGTTAGCTTCCATTCTGGATTAGGCACTATTATTACAGGTTTCTTATAGGTTAGAGCAGCATCAATAACCGTTTTCCCCAGGTGGGAAATGACAAGAGATGCTCCAGCAATCCACTTTTGAAAGTCTGGATCGAAATCAAAGATAATCCATTCAGGGTGTTTTTTCTTGTAATACTTAGGGTTTATACGACCAGTTTGTAGAACAACGTTATCGTAATCTAACTTTGATACAACATCGAATAATTTCTTATGACCGTAGGTTCCACCAGTTACCAATATGTACCCTTTATCCTTAGATGGATAAAGAGGTTTTTCAAATAAAGGACCTACAACAATACCTTCAGGAAGAAAGCTCTTTTGTTCGGGCCATTGGAGAATAGTTGCATCTGAAATATACTTTAACACCTTAACGCTTAAACTTGGCTTAGTGAACCTAACAGAACTTTCAATGTTAATTATTTTAAACCCTTTAAGTTTAGCAGCAAAAGCTGGAGGAACACTATGATTACTGCCACTGCTAACAAAAATATTAAATGGCTCATTAATGACACGCATACTATCCCAAAATGCACTAACTAAGTTTGGAATAGCTTTAATTAGCGAGTCTTTAGGGCCTCTAGCTTTTTTAATAGAAATTACCTTGCCAAATGAGTTGACTTTCAATTTACTCCATTTATCATTTTCGGGAATAATAAACATCATTTCTACCTTTCCTTTTAACCTTTGTGCAAGTGCTACCGCATAGCCTGTATGTCCACCACCACTGGCAGAAATGATGATTCTCTTAATAGATAGGCACCTCAAAATAATAGATACTAACTGTTGGCTATGTTTTTAACCACTCAAGTATTTTAGGATAAAAATCGGTTATGGAGTTTGGTTTCCAAGTAGTTTCAATATTTATACTATAAAAACCGTAGAGTGAGTGGTCGCCTGATCCTCCAATAGCTTTCATTCCATGATCACTAACTATGAGGAATATAGTATTTTCAGGCATTTTTCGTTGTAAATCCTTAGCTAAAGTATTCAGCTCGAGATATGCTTTCATTAAACGCCATGGTCTTTTCGCTATGTATATGTGGCCAAGGAGATCAGCCAAATCAAACCATACCATAAAAAGTTTCCATTCAGCATCTAGTTTTTCATACAGGCGTTTCTTTCTTTCCTCATAAACTTTCCAAACAATTTTTTCATACTCACTAAGACTTCTTTTTAATGCTCTGCTTAGCTCGTCATGATAGAATGTAGGTTCATTATACGCTGGTATATTTAATGCTATACTTGGTTTAACATGGTCAAAAAGAGTTTTTACCTTTAAGTCTTTTTGACTATAGAGCCTAGGCTTTATTCCGAGTTTTTCAAGAATTTTTCTCTTTCCTCCTATCCATACAAAAGGAGGCTTAAACCTTAACCAATCTAAGAATTTTCCCCATGTCCACCATGCATCAATGCCGTGCTCCTCTACAGGCTTACCTGTAATAAAACTCATCCAAGCACTAGGTGTATGAGGTTTTTTATAGCGAGGTGAAATTGGTGCTTTATATTTTCCATAAGTTTTTTGCAATAGATACTTAAGCTTCCACTTTACCACTAAACTATACTCCAAACCATCTAATGCTAGTATGAATACTCTCATATTAACTGCCTCTCTATCTATAATGCACTGTAACTTTGACTATACTTCTATGGGTTGGAGCATTAATATTAGTATTAAACCGTTTGAGTTTTGACACTGGAGTTACACCATAACTAATCATAACTATATTTAAAAACTATATTTAAAAATAAGTGACCCAGAACAGTTTAAATCCAAGCTACACTGTAAGGTGTAATTTAATAATGATGAGAAGAGTAGCTGTGTTACATCATTCATTAAATCATGCTGGTGGTGGTGAAAGAGTCTGTTTAGAGATAATAGATGTATTACTTAACATGGGTTTTAGAGTAACTCTTGCAACAATAGAACCAACTGATTGGGCAAAAATTATTAAGATATTTGGTGTGAAAAAACCTCCTATTGAGGAAATTACTCTTTTAGGTAAGACGTTAGGCAGCTTTAAAAGGTTATCAATATATAAGAGGCTTCTATCAAGCATTCTAATTCCAAAGCTTAGAAAAAACCATGAATTAATCATAAATACGCACGGAGATGTGTTAATTGTACCTTGCGATATTAACTATATGCATTTTCCAACTTTTGCATTACGAGATAGAGGGTTGTTTTTCGAATCAGACATAAAATATCAGAAATCATTCTTTTGGAAAATATATTTTGCACCGTACTCGCTTATGGAAGACTTTGCTAAAGAAATTACCCCACCTAAAGTCATTTTGACAAATAGCAAGTTTTCAGCTTACATAATAAGAAGATTTTTAAAAAGAAGAGCAATAGTTGTTTACCCTCCAGTAGACGTAGTAAAAATAATGAATAAGGTTAAGAAAGTAAAGAGAGAGGATATTGTAATTAGTATCGGAAGGATAGCTCAGGATAAACACTATGAAAAAATACCTCTAATAGCTAGTAAAACACCTTCACACGTTAAGTTTATCATAATGGGTACTAGAAGCCCGGAAACAGAAAGAGTCATAAGTGAAATAAGAAGAAATATGAAGAAATATAATGTGAGCAAAGATAGAGTACTAATTTTAGTTGACGTACCTGAGGAGGTAAAAATAAAGATCATGAATAAGGCTAAAGTATTTTTACATGCAATGAAATGTGAACATTTTGGCATGGCTATAGTAGAAGCAATGGCTACAGGTTTAATTCCAGTAGTTCATAAAAGTGGAGGTCCATGGTTTGACATTCTTGATAAAAAACAGGGAGTTTACGGATATGCGTATGAGAATGTTGAAGAAGCAAGCTCGTACATAGTAGCGGCTCTAAATAATTATAATCAATTAGTTAATAATGTAATTAATAGAGCAAAGTATTTCAGTAGAGAAAACTTTCGAAAAACTATATCCACAATAATACTTAATTACTATTTAAAGATTCAAGGATGTAAATATAAGCCTAATATGTTAATTGTAAAGCAAAACTACTAGACTTAACATTTATATTTACAAGTCTGTCAGCTATTTCATCGGCCGGTGGCTTGAATTGAAAAATGACGAAGTTTATGGTGCGTCTGTTAGACTTAAATACGCTACTCTAATCAACTTTTTCTCAAAAAATTTAAGTAATTTTGCAAGCTTGGCTTTCGTAATTTTCGTAACTAGAAGGCTTTCTGTCGAAGAATTCGGTATTTGGACTATGATATTTAAGTACATTAGTTACGTAACACCCTTTGTAGTAATATTCTCCTATTGGCTTCCAAGAACAATTAGTAGAGGATTTAACACCGCAAAAACAGGTTTAGCATTGGCCATGACATTAGGGTCTACGGCTCTAATAATTTACATTGGTATTGCTTACGGTGCATCCATATTTTTTAATCAGCCTTTGTTCCCCTTACTTCTTGCATCCGTACTTGTTCTCCAAGAATACCTTAGCAATTGCTTACGTTCTATTTCTACAGCACATGCCCCGCAGTATGTTGGGTTTTCAAGACTTGTTTTAAGAACAGTTCAAGCGGTTTCCGGACTATTTCTTGTAGTTCTTTATAGATGGGGGCTTTATGGTGCTGTTTTATCGGTTATTGTTGGTAGAACATGTTCTCTTCTTCTTTTATTTACAATTAATTACAAGGTGATAGTTAAGTCAAAAATTAATTTTGATGTCTTTAAGAGTTGGATTAAGAGATCTTGGCTTCCTTTATATGGTAGTTTTATAACCATGCTTTTTGGCTTAGATGCTGTCGTTGTAAGAAGTATTTCTGGAAGTAATCAGCCAATAGCATATTATGGTGTTGCTGCATCTCTTTTAGGACTTATGTTAGCTTCCACACGGGTTATGCCGGCTCTTTACGCTAGGTTACTTGCTAAAAGAGATGTAAGGGATATTATTGAGGCTTTTTGGATAGCATATATGCTTAATGTGCCAATGGTAATTGGTGTACTTGTTTATACTGAGCCCATTTTAGCTGTTTATAACATTAAATATGTTATTGCATCATGGGCTATTAGAGTGTTCGCATTTACTGTATTAATAAGGCTTTTTACTTCAATACTTAGAACAGTGTTGAGCGGATTAGAATTTAGAGACTTTATAAATGAGGATGTCAATTTGAAAGAAACTGTTCTCTTCAAAGTTCCTTCTATAGACTTTATTGTGACTCTTATTTATCTTATAATTTTAGCTGTAGCCTCTTACTTTTTCAGTTATGCTTCTGAAATTGTTGTTTTAGCTTGGGGGCTGATTTATTGTGGAAGATTTTTGTCTTTAACTATAATGTATGATAAACTTCTAAAGAAGGAATTTAACATTAAGTTGCCATACAATCTATTCCTGAAGTTTATAGCTAAATTCAGCATAGCATCTTTAGGTATGGTTTTTATTAGACTAATTTGTCCCGTTGAACCTCAGATTAGTATTTTTCCGTTACTTCAAGAACTTGGCCCCATTATTGCTATCTCTGCTGTTTCATATTTTGCTATCTTATACATTATAGATATGAAATTTAGATCTATTGTTAAAGCTGTTTGGAGCAATGTTTTATCTATATTTAAACGGTGACTAGGGGAAGAACTTTAACTAAGTGTTTAAGTATTGATGCAAATCCAGGGTCTTCCAACGCCTACATATACTATTTTCTTCTTGGCGGCAGGTTTTTCTAGTTTAATAATGTTTCTTCCATCAACTATTGCTATTTCCCTCTTTTTCATCATTTCAGATAAGGATTTTAAGGTTAAATCATAGTAGTCCGAGTGGTCTGTAGCGATAATCACTAAGTCCTTGTCCTTCAACGCGCTTGTAAGATTTCTTTCAAGAGGGTACTTTGTAGGATTATCTTCAACGTAGGGGTCATGAATTACAATATTGTTAATGCCTAGTGACTCTAAGCAAGAGATTAAATCTATTGTAGGCGATAGTCGGGTATCGCTTATGTTTCCTCTAAAAGCTAAACCAAGTATAGCAACTTTAGCTTTCTTTGAATCTATGTTTAGCTTCTTTAAAGCCTTAATGGCAAGGTTTGCTACATACATGGGCATTGTTTCGTTTATTACTCTGGCTAATTTTGCTAATACGGGTTCAATATCGTATTTTAGTGCTGTATGAAAAACAAAATACGGATATATCGGTATGCAAGCTCCTCCAGCTCCCACACCTGGTTTATGTAAGTGACAATAAGGCTGGCTGTTTGCTGCTCTTATAATTTCGTTAAAGTCTAGCTTTAGCTTATGAGCTAACTTAGCTAGTTCGTTAGCTAAAGCTATGTTAACATCTCTGTATATTCCTTCGGCTATTTTTTCAAACTCTGCTGCTGTAGGAGACGACAATGCTATGGTGCCTTTCTTTGCAATAACATCGTAGAAAGCCTTTACTACTTTTAGGCTTCTAGGTCCTACACCGCTGATTATCTTTGGATAGTGTTCTTCTATGTCTTGAAGGGCGTGACCTGACATTATTCTTTCTGGACTATATGCTAAGCCAAAGTCTTTTTCTACTTTGAGATTACTTGTTGTTTCTAAGAATGGTTTTATAAGGTTTAAAGTTGTTCCGGGAGGCAATGTGGACTCGGTAATTACTAATTTTCCAACGCTTAGGTTTTTACCTATAATCTTAAGTACATTAATTAATACTGATAAATCAAGGGGCCTATTTGGCTCATTCCATTTAACGCCTGTAGGCACAGTAATTATAATGACGTTGGCTCTTTTAACGGCATATGAACCATTATTTGTAGCATAAAATTTTTTATCAATAACAAATTTTTTGATAATATCACTGAGTGACGGTTCGCTTCTTAAAGGGTTTTCTCCTTTGTTTATTTTTTCAACGGTTTCTCTTGATTTAGCAACACCTATTACTTTAGCGCCTGCTCTTAACCATGCACATGCTAAGGGTAAACCTACATGTCCTAGGCCAAAAATAGCAACTGTTATGTATCCTTTTTTAAGCAGATCTTTTATTTCATAATCTTTTAATAATAATAAGTTTATTTTGCTGGTCATAGCTTATACCTTAAAAATGCTATTACATGTAAAGTTCTTCACGTTTTTTAAGTTCTACGTGTTTAACCTCATAGTATGTTACATCCCCATGTTTATCAACTATTGCTATTATTGGCACTTTATTTATTTTGAATGCCTCGTTAATCCATTTTAATAACTCATTCATTGTGAATTCTGCGCTTTCTTCACCAATAACATAGACTACTTTGTCAGAGGGCTCCCTTACTCCTTTGGTGTATAGAAACAGTACGTTTCTTCGAAATCCGGGTTTTACTATTCTTCCTCTTGATCTTAAATCCTGGTATACGGTAAACACTAGTGGTAGTTCTGGATTGTTTTCCTCTAATAGTTTAAAAAGCTGCGCTACGCTAAGTTCTCTTCCCTTATATAATACTTTAATAGTTTTTCTAAAAGCTAAATAAACGGCTTCTACATCGCTTAATTCTAAGGTATCGCCTAGAATATAGCCGTAGCCTTCTCCATAGAGTTTT
>Ga0190363_1000198_pt1 | contig 34000 bp, 40 predicted proteins | sample 48721867_MG_FD_161272 | JGI IMG/M metagenome (GOLD analysis project Ga0190363, IMG submission 161272) | Hydrothermal vent microbial mat bacterial communities from Southern Trench, Guaymas Basin, Mexico - 4872-18-6-7_MG | ecosystem: Environmental > Aquatic > Marine > Hydrothermal vents >... | reverse complement strand
GCGCACTTTTCAAATCTTTTCAATCTATTCACTAAAAAACATATTTTCCATCACAAGTGGTCATAATGTTTCTTATACGAACTTTTTACGAAGAAAATTCTCAAGTTTCAAGAGCTTTTTAACAACTTCCCAAAATTCACATCAACAAGAGAAACAATAGTCAGGAAAAAACAAATATGGGCCTTTGGGAAGGGAAATAACTTCCAGAACTAAGAAAAAGCCCCATTCAAATGTCAGGAACAAGTTAATCCAAAGTTCTTCTCTTGGATTAATAATCAGGGAAAGTAGGCTATAAGAAAAGGCTGGAAATCCTAAGAATACGAAAAAAATGAAACTAGCAAATAAAAAGAATTCATTAAGTTTGCCGAGAAAAACTAAAAATATCAGAAGAGGAGGCAAAATTGCAAGCAATTTTTTGTGCATCCTCACGATTAATAAATTTATTTATTTTAAAATAAATAAATTTGCGCCAGTTATTAGCCTAGATTGAGCAAATTTTAGAATAAGTTTAAATCTCTTTCTTTCAAAATTAGGTCTATGGAGAAGGAAAGGATTAACTTAATACTGGCTTGTAAAGATAAGTGTTCATGGTATGGGGAAAAATGCGAGAAAATGCTTAGTAAACTTAAAAATTACCTAGAAAATTTTGAAGAATTGTCAGAAGATATATGGGAGTTAGGCATTAGGATTGAGTATTGTAAGGTACTTAAGTCGACATGGAATGCTAAAGTGCACCAGTAATTGCAACAGATTGAGCAATTAGTAGATTTAAAAAAATAAAATATGTTTTTTAGAGTACAAATTTTATTTTCTTTAGATGAATTTTTTAGATATTTCTTTAAATTTTGTTAATTTTTTTCTTATTTTTTTTAAAAAAATAAAATTTTTCTTTTTTTCTTTTAATAATTTTTTTTCTTAATTTTTAAGAAGAATTTTTCAAAATCAAAAATTTATTGTAATATATATTTGTTAGTCTACAATTGTTAACAGTTGAATATAATAAAAAACATATAACTATTCAAATATAAAATAAAAGATATTTTTCAGTAGAGGAAAATATTCCCAATTTGAAAGTGAGAGTTGAAAAAAAAGAGAACTACAGAAGTACCCTTATACCTCCTCAGAAGAAAAGTGAGAATTAGAGAAAAAATTCGTTTCTTAAATTAAAGTGAGAATTATCGAAAAAGTTAAATAGTGAGAGAAATAATAGTAAATTATGGGTTTAATAAATTTTTTGCGCCAGATCTTTAGAAAAAAACCAAAAGAAGCGCTTCAAAGCGCTCGAACGAGCGCTTCAATCGGAGATTCAAGCGCTTCAACATCGCTTCAATCGGAGATTCAAGCGCTTCAAACAGCTCGAGCGCTCGAAGCGCTTCAAGCGATTCAATCGGTAGAAGAAAAACCTAAAGAAAAAGCCACTATAGAACTTGAAAAGGAATCTCTTCAATTGGGGGTAGCCGCGGGATATGTGGGAAGATCTCTTAGAGAAATCGAAAATTCCTTACTTAGGATTGAGTCCCAAATGATAACAAAAGATTGGTTTAACTTAGAACTCAAGGAAAAATTATTAAAACTCCTGAAGATAGTAGAGGAACATGAAAAGGAAGAGGAAATGCGCTTTAAAGCGCTTCAAAGCGCAATAGAAGCTTTGCGATCGAAAGCGCTTGAATTGCCAGAGCCATTTAAATCAGAACTTTCTCAGCAAATTGATGTTCTTGAATCTTCCTTACCACTTACCTCAAAGATGAAAAGAGTTATGGAAATTCTAAGAGAAACAAAGGAAATCAGCTATAAGGATTTAGCAAAAAGATTGGGTATTTCTGTTTCATCTTTAAGAGGACTTCTAACTAATATGTGCAGGAGGACTCAAGAAATCGAAAGATTTACAAGAAACGGAGTAGGTTGGGTAAGGCTTAAAGAATTCAATAATGCTCAAAACGCTTGAAGCGCTCGATTCAATCGCTCTTAAACTTTTTCTTATAGCAAGTAGAACAAACCTCTATTCGCATGCCTCTAAACCAAACTTTTTTCATTTTACCCCTTGTTTTATAACAGAAAAAACAGGGCATAATAAATATTTAGCTTTTCTCGACCTTATTTTTTCCCAATCTTTCCATTATATCCAGAAACTTGAAAATACCATAGACATCCGTTCCTGGTTTAAGTCTCACCATCATTACGTTAAAGGGCTCAAATTTTTGGATGTCTACAAACATAAGCAAATGCTTATTGATTAGACGAGAAACTGTTTTGTGATGTAGGTTGCATCTTCTTGCAATTTCCCTTATCCAAAGCCATCCTTCTTCTGCTTGTTTCAAGCATCTCACTATCTTAATTATATTTTTTGCTGTATCCTTTCTCAAATTCTTCACTCCTGATTTGCGCCAACTGGGGCTAGTGTTGGTTATTTGATATTTTATGAATGCTGAAATTTATTCTTTTCTCTTTTCTTAGTTTAAAACAGCTATTTTCAGTTTATTTTTGGATTTAAGCACAAGAATTTTTTTAAATTTCCACTTTTAAACTTTCTTTTGTCAAAAATCAATTATTTACTGAAAGATGGTTAAAGAAAGATTACCATTCCTTTATATTCTCACAAAACAAATAATATTCTATGAGCAGAGGTAGAAGCGTTTATCCTGACCTTGAGCCCTTGATTTTAGATGTTCTGAACGAATCTCCTGTTCCTCTGAAGATCCTTTCGATTAACTTTATAATAAACGAGAAAACAAAAAAGATAATCTCCCTAAATACTCTTAAGACTCATATAGAGGATTTGGTTAGGAGGAAAAAAATTGTGAAAAAAATTGATAAGGACAACAATGAGTATTACTGGATTAAAAAGAGGGCAAAATAATGGTTGTCGCATCTATTAAGTGTCCAAGATGTGGAAAAAGGATTGAAAAGAAAATTCTTAAGCTAACTCATGGAAGATGTAACAATTGCAATTTTCTTCTGGTTGCTTCTTTAGCTAAGTTCACTTCTGCCAGACAAAGGGTGAAGAGTAAGTATAACAAATAATTACTGTCTCTTCTTGACCATAGGTAAGCCAGTCTTTTCATTCTCTATAACTTCAAATCCTTCGGGCAAATCTACAGCTCCTTCTGGATCCTTACTAAAGTAATAGAGCTTTGCTCCTCCCCTTCCTTCTCTTTCGTGTAGCCAAAAAGTTATGCCTTTTTTGTTTGTATACGAAAAAGCCATTCTATCCCTTTATTAATTGATTTTTTATGCTAAAAATCATTAGACTATGATGGTCTCTTCGCTCTGCGCAACCCTACCTCCAGAAATTTCTTTTAGGACTGGGAAATCTATTAACGCATCTACTTCCAACAATTGTCTTAATGCCAAATCTATTTTGAGGGGAGAAGCTATGTCCTTAAGCCATCTTTTTGCAAAAGGGAGGAGTTCAAAATCTTTTTGTGCTTTCTCAAGAATTTTCCTTGCTTCCCACATTCTAACAGGCTTGGCTTGCTTAAACTTATAGATTAAAGTAGGAGCAGATTCTTTCACGTATCCTGAGCCGTCCGTTACAAAAACTTCTATCGCTATAGCTTGATCCTTAATCTCAGCTTGAATGGTATTTTTAGAGTTGGGAATTGAAGGATAAGCATGCTGATTATACCTTTCTAAGCCATGACCGCTCAAATTTCTTACAGGATTGAACCCAAAAGAGCTTACAACGTCTTCTATAACTTCAGAAATTTCAAAAACTTTTATCCCAGGTTTAACTGTTTTTAAGGCTTCTTTCAACGCTTTTTCGCTTGCTTCTATCAATGGGTGTTTTTTCTCTCCTATGAAAACGCTAAAGGCTCTATCCCAAATATAACCATTAACTTGAACCCCATAATCGATTTTAACCAAATCTCCAGCTTTAATCCTTAAGGTGTCGTTAATGTCTGGAGTATAATGGGCGGCCATTTCATTTATGGAAATGTTGGCAGGAAAGGCTGGCTTTCCCCCAAGCTCTTTTATCTTGCTCTCAATCTTTTCTGCAATTTCCAGAATGCTAGCATCTTCTTTTACAAGCCTTTTTGCAAGAGGCAAAACTTTATCCGAAATCTCTTTGGCTTTTTTGTAACTTTCAACTACCTCCCTTTCCATATAAGTTGAATTAAACTTTCTGATTTAAAAGCTTGAATGAGAAAATTATTTTATGCTTAAGAGCACAACCTTGATTCTGATTTTAATTTGTCTGATCTTCTTCTTTCTAGAATCAGCCCCTGGGTTTATAGAAGCATTTTACTTTATTCCTAGTGAAGCTTTTGAAAGGCCATGGACTTTTGTAACATCTATTTTTCTTCATGCAAGCTTCGAGCACTTATTTTTTAATATGTTCGGTTTGTTTATGTTCGGTTTGTATCTTGAGAGAAGGATTAGTAGGAGGGATTACATTTTAATTTTTCTCTTGGCAGGAATAGTCGGAAATTTCGGTTACATGCTAACGGCTTTTGATAAAAATATTCCTGCTGTAGGTGCTTCTGGTGCGATCTACGGAATAATGGGTTGCTTGGCAGTGTTAGAACCCTATGCGATGGTTTACGTTGGCTATCTACCAATGCCCATGATAGCAGCTGCATTCTTTTGGGCTTTCATAGAATTTATCGGGATTTTTATTCCCAGTAACATAGCGCATGGAAGCCATTTATTCGGCTTAATCGTGGGAATTGGTTTTGGAATTTACTTAAGGACAAGAATAAAAAAGACTTATAAGGAGGAGCTCAATATTTATTTTGGATAGGATAGAAAAAAGTGAGAGAAAATAGAAAAGAAATAAATTCTGAGGAGATTGGATGAAAAAAATAATTTGGACGATTTTCTTAATAGGAACAATAGCAATTTCAGGCTGTGTCCAAAAAGCTCCTTCTGAACTAGAAAGAGCTAAGGCAGCTTGTATAAATGCCTGCAAAAAAGCTTTAGCCGAAGGTCAAGATTTATCCGCTGGTCCCTGCTTGCTTAATCCGATGGATGAACTACCAAACTGGGTTTGCGATGTTGCTCATGAGCCAAGAGAAGCGACAGATAACTTACCAGAAAACCAATGCTCAGCTTATAGGGAAGGGAAGGCAAGCCATTTTGTGGAAGTAGATCCTAGCTGCAATTTTATCAGAGCAATTTAATTGTGATTAGATGGAAGCTCGCTTAGCAATGTTTTGGAAAAGAGAAGGAGAAGGTATAAGATGTACTCTCTGTGCTAGGAATTGTTTTATCTTACCAGGAAAAAGAGGATTCTGTATGGTTAGAGAAAATAGGAGCAATAAACTCTATAGCTTGAATTATGGTAGAGTAGTCGGATTAAATGTAGATCCTATAGAGAAAAAACCTTTATTCCATTTTTTTCCTGGATCTATTGCTCTTTCCTATGCTTGCAGAGGATGTAACTGGAGATGTCAGTTTTGTTGCAATTGGCTAATAAGTCATGACGGCCTACCTGAAATTTTTGGTGATGAGTATGAGCCAGAAGAAATTGTTAAAATAGCTGAGGAAAACAATTGTAAAATAATAAGCCATACTTATACTGAACCAACGATTTACTATGAATTTGCTTATGAGGTTGCTAAGCTTGCCCATAAAAAAGGAATGCTAAATACCTTTGTTACAAATGGGTATATGAACTTAAATCCGCTAAAAAAGATTGCAAAATTTTTAGATGCAGCGACAGTAGATTTTAAAGCTTCTGACGATCCAGAATTTTTAATCAAGTACTCTTCAGTTCCTTCTAATGAACCAGTTTTTGAATTCTTGAAAGGGTTAAAGAAACATAAAATCCATATTGAGATAACAAATTTAATAGTTCCAAAGATTGGAGAAAACTTAAAACAATTCAGGAAATTAGTTGAATGGATAATAGAGAACCTTGGAGCAGAAACACCTTTTCATATTTTAAGGTTCCATCCGGATTATAAACTAATAGACGTTCCAGTAACACCACTTGAAACTTTAGAAAAGTTTATCGAGGAAGCGAAAAAGCTTGGGTTAAAGTATGTTTATATTGGAAATGTTCCTGGTCATGAATACGAAAATACCTATTGTCCAAATTGTGGAGAAATTTTGATAGAGAGGACAGGCTTTTGGGTTAATAAGGTTAATTTGGATAAGGATAGATGCAGAAAATGCGGAGAAAAAATTCATATAGTTGTTTGAGATGGTTACAAAAAAAGAGGTTATGAAAGTTTTAAAAGAATGTTATGACCCAGAAATTCCTCTTTCCATCGTCGATTTAGGGTTGGTCTATGATGTAAAGGTTGAGAAGGGAAGAGTGAAGATTAGAATGACTTTAACAGCTCCAACTTGTCCAATGAGCTCTTTTATAATCGAGAATGTGAGGAATAGGGTGAAAGAAATTAAAGGAGTAAAAAGCGTAGACATAGAGCTTGTTTTCGAGCCAGCTTGGAGTCCTGAGAGGATGAGTAAAAAAGCAAGAAGAATTTTAGGATTTGAATAAATTTTCTTTCAGCTTTCATTTTTTTGGTTTTTAACTTCTTAGGCTTCTATCTTTCTCTTAAGAAGATAAATTTTTCTTGAAAAATTTCTTCAAATCAACTTGAACCTTTCCTTTCAAAACTTCTTGCTCAGTTATTCCCAAAGCTTTAAGCACACGCATCGCAGCAGGCAGAACTTGATGATGAATATAATATTCAGGGTCATAATCTTCTGGCTTTACATCTTCAATAGGTTCAGCCCTATCCGATATACTCCCCGCTCCCTTAGTTATAACAAAACCAATAACCATGCCTTCCCCTATTAATCTACCTCTTGCTCTTGCCTTCTGAGCAGCCTTGACATGCGGCCCAATTTGTTCGTATTGGCTTAAAGGACGGGTAATTTGCTCATAGATAACCAAATCTTCCAAAGAAACTTTACCTTCCTTAATTCTTTTAATAGTTTCCCTAACTAATTGGACAGCTTTTTGAGGATTCTTTTCCTTGAGGATTGTGACCAAAACTTCTCTTTGGATCCTTTTAGCCAGCTCGCACCAATCTCTTCTAACGGTATTTCGGGTTGGTCAAAAAACCAACCTTTCGAATCCACGAATCTCTAGGTTTCCTTCTTCATCAATCAAGGCATATCTCTTTTTTGCGCCTGTTTTTTCTCCCTTTCTTGCTACAAAAATTCCTGCTTCATATAATCCTCTAAACTCAAGCTCTATCATTCCTGGCAACTCTTCATTTACCTTTCTTACGAAATTTTCCGCCTTTCTAATTAATTCTTCTTTTTTCATTTACACCACCTTGCAATAATTCTATTATAATAAACAAACTTTTTAATTTTTGGCCAAATTATCTCAGAAGAAGACTGCTTAACTTTAATAACCCTATCCCAAAAAATATGAGAATTAGCAATTAAACTCGTTAGTGGTGTAGGAAATATTTTATCCAATTTTTTGATAGTGAAAAAAGAAATTGAAGTATCCCCACGTTCATAGTTTCCTATTCTGCCCTGACTACTACCGATTGCCTTAGCAATCTTTTCTTGTGAAATCCCGTATTTTTCTTTTATTTCCAATATACATCTTCTTGCAATTTCGGGTGGTAAAACATCATCGTTTGTGGTTTTTCTCCATCCACTCAATTGATGTTTTTTTCTTATATATTCTTCATACTTAGAACTCTCTGCTATCTTAGTCAATTTTTCAGAATTCAAGAGTTTGGCTATCCTCAAAAGAGTATCGGCCTTTGGCAAGCAATCATCATTTTCGTAGTGTTGCAATGTAGTTGGTTTAATCTTTGTTTCTTTTGAAAGAGCTCTTAAACTTATTCCACACCTTTCCCTCTCTTTTCTAATTATTTTTCCAATTTTGATTGGGACATATTTCTTTTTAGTAATTGCAATCTGCGTTTTTCTCAATTTTTCAGGATGTATAAAACCAATTTCCTTAAGAAATTTTTTAATATTTATCCTATTTGATATAACTACTTCCCACAAATTCCTTGCAGGCCGTACGTATGCAATAATACCGAAAAATAAGAGCAATTCTTGGATGTCAAGAGCAAATTTTCTATTTTTGGCGGTAAGTTTTAACACTATACTATTTCTTCCAAGAATTAAACTGCCATCACCATCAAATACTCCTCTAAGATAGTATGCAATAACTTTTCTAGGTGAACGAAAAATTAATCGAGGAACTCTTATATACTCATTTTTCTTCCCCTCTTTAAGCTTAAAGTTTACCATCAAATATTTTTTCACAGCCTTGGAGTAAAGTAGTGTATGTACCCATCTTAAAATTTTCCCATCTTTTCTTATTTCTACAGGTATTTTTCCTGTTTTAAGATTGAATAACTTTCTAACTAGATCTTGAAAGTTCTTAATAATTGCCTCATTCGTATTTGTGAGCACTATCTTACCATCCCTTCTTATATATCCATCGCTAGATACTATTCCAAGAAAATACGCTAAACTTTCATTTATAGTAGAAGGTAGACGCGGAATTATATGTAGCTTAATTTTGAGAGGTGTTTCAACATCCAATTTCTGATATGAATTGTTAGAGGGAAGTTTTCTTGGCATGGCTATCAAATCACCTTTTTGAACTTCTTTTACTTTCTTGGGAACTAAATTACCGTTTTTAATAGTAAGAATTTCAAAGTTACTGGGTAAATTAACTTCCCTCCCAGACTTAAGCTTTATTTGTACATCAGATTTAAGTTGATGAAAATTGGCAGGGCAACTGTATCTTACTATTTTTAGTGATTTCTTTTCTAAAATAAACCAGTCTCTTCTTTCTCTATTTTGTATCTTCATATATTATTATAATATATCTAGATATAAAAAGATTTCTTTTAATTTTAAATAATCTAAACTTTTTTAAAAGAAATATGGAAGAAATAATTTTTACCAAAAAACTAGTTCGTAGTGGAAATAGAGTACTACTCACGGTACCTAAGGAAATTTCGGATGTTTTTGGTCTGGAACCTGGTGATCTCGTAGAAGTTAGAATTAGATTGGTTAAAAAGAAATCTAAGTAGCTTTAAGGAAACAAGAGTCTGTATCTCCATAAATTATTTCAAAACCTTCTTTCCTAGCTAGCTCAATTATTTTTTTAATATAAAACCTTCCCCATGCAGCAGCAGAAGCACCGCATTCTCTCTTATACCACCTAGCTCCAAAAAACCCAAAATATCCGTAGCTCGCATTTGCTATAATCTTCAGGGCATACTGCATATTGTTCAACTTCTTCCACTCCTTAGAATTCCTCTTCACTAATTTCATCCTTCTTTTTATTTCCTGTCTTTTTTTGATCAGCTCCTCCAAATGTTTTGGAATAAATCCCTTTTTCTTCAAGCAAAAATGCCATTTGGCTTCAGGGACTTTATTCTTTTCCCTACATTCCCCATGTTCGCAGCTTAAAGTTTCAGGGCTAATATTGTGTGAAACTATTATGGTAGGATAGAGCGATTTGAAGTCGAATACTAAAATGTTCGAATGGATTCCTTTTTTCGGTTCGATTACAATAGCCCCTTTATAAACTGGTGCCATTCTCCGCCTTTCTATTTCTTCTGTCTTTGGTCTATTGGGAATTAAAACATTATCAGCAACAGCTCTTCTCATGTAAAAAGCTTCTACAAGCTGAGAATAAGTGTTCCTAGAAGCATCAAAGGGTAATAAGCCCGTTAACCTGGCTATTGCAAATATTTGGGGCAGAATATATTCAGCTAGCTTTAAGGTCAATTCAGAATCCCATAAACTATACTCGGCCAATCTTCCCAGCTGCTCTTTCTTACTCCATATCTCAACCATTTCCTTATACTTCATCTCTTTCTTTCCTATTCCTAGCAACTCTTGAGCAACTTCATCCAGGGTTAAAACCTCGCTCTTCAAGCTTGCAGATAGGATATGGTCTATGAAAACAAAAAGGTCTACGTGAACCCTTCCCCTAAGCTTGGCGGAGCTCACTCTCCCTCTCCTTACAGTTCTTAAAGGATTCTCATCCCTTCCTAGCTTTAGAGAAATTTTGAACTCACTGGCTTTTTCTTTCAATCTAGGGAAATCGAAGCCATCCGAATTATAGCCAACCAGAAAATCGGGGTCTTTAGCTTTAACGATTTCAACAAACCTTTGGATAATTTCCTTTTCATTCTTCAAAGATTCAACCCAGCTTGGCTTCTCTTCCCAATCATAACAGGTTAAAACTTTTTTAAATCCGTCGTTAGAAGCCAAGCTCAACATTATCAGTTTATTCTTATTGTTTTCCTCGACCCATTCGGTATCAAAAGCCAAAATCTTAAATTTAACTTCTTTTTCAAGCTTAGCCGGCTTAACAACTTTTGCTTTAATTACCTTCTTAACTCGATGATCCTTTCTTTCAATTTCCCCGCCTTCAACCTCAATCCAACCCATGGGCTCTATTTGCTTATCCATTAGGTATCGTTTGTAGAATGTAATATCATACTCGAAAGTTTCCTCAACCTCCTCCCATTCTTTTATAAGCTCTCTTACGTCTGGAATTCTCCTTGGATTATCTATCGTGATTTTGACTAGCTTAGTTTTTTCTCCTTCCCAAATTTTTTCAACTATCTCAACTTTCAAAATCTTTGCATTAAGCTTGCTCGTATCGAGCTTTTCGAACTTTTCCTTTAAAATCTTAGCCTTCCCTTCTTTTGGCATAGCATAAAAGTAAGGTTCAAAATTTGGGTCAAGGACCAAAACTGTATTCCCGTTTTCATCCTTGCAAAAAAGCTTAATCACTCCCTTATTTTCAACTAATTCATAATCAGCGTCTAAAACTAAAAGCTTTAATCTCAAACCAATCACTAAAAAGATATTCTTCCCTGATTTTATAATTTTTAAGCTTGCAAGCCTAGGATGATAAACTAACAAGGACAAGCAAATAAACGGTCGAGCTCAATACTTCTGCTCCTGGAATTTTAAGCTCGCGAAATACAAACAACCATAGAAGAAAACATAGCAAAATCCCTGAAGTTAACATCCATACAAAAATTTTGAATCTCATCCTATTCCTCAAAAACTTTTCTCTTTGACTTATATTTCATATCTGGATATTTTTCGTATAATTCTTTTCTTCTTGCTTCGAACATTTCTATCGGTTTGTTTAAATATTCCGCTACGCATTGAACCTTGATTCTTTTCTTCTTAGCCACCTCGAAAACTTTTTGAATCTTCTCCTTCCATTTCAAATCTCTGAGAAAATGGTGGTCGATAACCAAAGCTTCTAGAGGACATTTTTCTATAATCTTAACCATGTTCTCTACAGATTTCCTCAAATTTTCTCGTCCAAATCTGTAAAGCATATAAGATAACGGACCATCCAAAAACACTAGATTCGGTTTATTCTCTAGGATAAATTTCACTTGATCAGGTTGAGTGGGGCCTTCCACATCGCTCGTATGGATAAACTTATGTTCTCCATCATCTATTAGAACTTCAAGAACATAGCCAAGCTTTGGACTAATTCCATGATAAACAGCTTTTGATAGTTTTATTCTTGTACCACCAAATTCAAATTCCCTTCCATCAGCGTATTCAACTTTCTTTGGCAATCCCTCTATTTGCTTTAAGAAATAAGCAGCTCTTTTCTTCTGAGAAAAGTTTATGTTTTCAGTCGGGTGCTTGATTAAAAGAATTTTGTTCTTGAATTGTGTTGGAGTTTCCCATGAAAAATGATCGAAATGGTAATGTGTAATGATCAGGACATCAGCCTCTTTCGAGAGTTTTAAGATTTTTTCCCAGTCACTATCCATCCTTTTGAGTTCGATTGGGTGTGGAGGAAGTCTGAACCTGGAAGGAGCTAAGCTTACACCAGGGTCAATGAGTATATTCACATCTTTTGTAATCACTTGGGTACACATACTTCTCACACCCATGCTATCAAAAGCTATTGGATTGATTTTCAAGTTTTTCACCTTTTTTTGTTAGTTGATAAAAGAAAGGTTCGCTTCCAAAAGGATAAAATTTTCTCTTTTTATTTCTGCATACAAGCCCTTTTTTCATTAACCTATGTAGATAATCTTGAATCGCAGTTCTTTTTAGGTTTGTCGATTTAATTAAATCTTTTACGGTAAACGGTTTACCTAAACTCTTGGCTATTTTAATGATTTGTTCCATTCTTTCATTTCTGGATAACCTAAATCTCTTAGCATTTTTAAGAAATTTTTCTGCTTTCATTCTTTTTCTTTCCAGTTCTATGCCAATTCTCTCGATGATTTTCTTTAGATCGTAGGGTCTTGTATAAATTTCCCAGATAACATGTATTCCATCTTTTCTTTTGACTTTTTTAGCGATTCTAGGTTTTGTGGTCTTGACTCCAAATTTTTTGAAGAGTTCTCTATAACCTTCAAGGAGTTTGGGTGTTTTATGAGAAGAAAGAATAGACTGTTTTATACATATTTGCCCATCCTTGGTTATAGTTGCTTCATTCGAAATAACTCTACGTAAAAAAGAAGAGATAACTTCTAAAGGGGCTTCCTTAAGTACAGGAGGTAACTCTGGATTAGTCAAGGTTCTCTTACCTCTTGGAATTTTTAATTTATCCAGAAATATTTTGAGAATCCGTGAATAGGATACTTCAAAAACTTTCTCTCTTTCTTTAAACCTTACACGAGAATAAATACCACAACCTTTAGTTATTTTGTTAAGTTTTCTTACAATTTCTTGCGGTTGGAGATTTGATAATTCTCTCATTATTCTTTTTGCATCCATTATTTTTCCACTGAAAAGTTTGTTTGTACTTCTAAGGTTCGAGAGTATATTTTCTAATTCCGAATTAGAATAAACTACGCAACCATCATTATGATAAGAACCATCAGTGAGTAAGTCACCCAAAAATTCCCCACCTTCAACTGTCCAAAAATTAATAGGAAACTTAAGTGAAGAAGGTTTAAATTTCCTCAAATTCTTAAGATTTACACTTTCTCTTTTGAATTCATATTCCATACATATGACTATATAGCATTTTGACTATTTAAACTTTTTGATTCTTTGGCATATATTTAAATAGACCAAATCTTTAATATAATAAGTATGGGTTTTATAAGGGGAGTGATTCCTGAAGAACTTGAAAAAGAATTCAGAAAGCTTGCAATGAAAAAATTCGGATACGGAAAGGGTTCCCTCTCAAAAGCTTTGGAAGAAGCTTTGAAAGAATGGGTTAAGAAAAACAGATAGTTTAAAATATCATTTGTGTTTAACTCTTTCTAAGAATTTCTAATTGTGCCTTTTCCCACTTTGATGCGTATTTCTCTAGTAACTTAGCAACAGGATACTCATGTAAGTTTTTAAGATCGTTCGATATTTTGAACAATGCTTTTTTACTTTCCTCGTCAAGTTGAGAAAATGCTATAATTCCAATTTCTTTTCCTTTTTCGGTTAATTCATAAAGTGTATGTTCTGAGCATCCCTCTAAACTAGTTTTCTTTGCGAGAATATATCCAGCATCATTTAACCATTGTAGATCGTCCCTTAAATCATCATCGTCAGGACCAGCAAAATCATTACCATCAAACTTATACGAAAATATTTTGGGTAAATTTAAAGTTTCTTTTGAACCTTCAGAAAGAGCATAAATTACTATTTTTAATTGTCTAAATGAGTAAGCTTTTCCTTCGCAAGCAAAAAGAAGTGCGCATAACTTGCCTAAATCGTTTTTCACATTTTAAATATTTTTCTTAAAATTTAAATCTATTTAGATGATTAAATCTAATCGGTGCAAGAGAAGCTCCAGGATCAATAAAAATTTTTAGGTCATTTGTTTCGAAAAAGTTGCCATGCTTCTAACACCGATACTATCGAATGAAATAGGTTGGATTTTCATTTTAACCAAATTTAATTTTGATGGCCTAAAAAATATTATTTAGATGAAGCTTAATTATAGAACAATTTCATTCATAGAGGGGATTTTAGCTTGGACCCTTTTTGTTATTATAGGTTCATTTTTAGCAGGCTTAAGCCCTTCACACTTCCTGGAAAAGATTATGATCATAACCCTTGTAGGTGGTGTACTCTTTTTTTCAGGATGGAAAATATTTTGTGAAAGAGAAAGTTCTTTTAGAAATTTTTTGAAAAGAATTGCTATTAATTTAAATCTTAATTTTGAAGTTAAAAGTGAATTTTATCCAGAATATGAATTAAAAGGAAAATATGATGGACTAACTCTTTTGATTAGGGTATGGAGAAGAGGAATATATGGAGGAGGAGTTGTATGGTATAAGATTAGAACCTTGCTCTCCCTTCCCAAAACTTTGTTTTTAGAAATAACTCCGAACTATTTCCGTTCTAAAACTTTAACGGGAAACAAGGAGTTTGACAAAAAGTTTAGCGTGAAAACTAATGATGAAAAGAAAATCTTGAAATTTCTAACTCAAGATATTCAGAAAAAGTTAATTAGATTTAGAGAATTGGGATGGTTTGAACTTAAACTGAGGAATTCAGAGCTAGTTTTTCATCATGGAATGGTACTTTCGTCTTTTGAAAGAGAATTTAAGGTAATCTTAGAAAATGTGATACAAATAGCAAGAAAACTAATGTCAATTAAAACTTAGTTTTTCATCCCAATCAATATAGTTTTTCAAATCCATTGCTACTGAAATCAGTTATGCTTAAATAAGGTTTTCCAGACCTAATTTATCACTTCTTTTCAAAACTTTTATGGCTAAAAAATGGTATCCAAACCAAATTGGGCAAAAAATTAGCGAAGCAGAGACATGAATTTATGATGAAATTCTTGAAGAGGTATAAAAAAGAGTGGGAGGGAAAGTTATAAGGTTATTTGACCTTTTTCTTCTTCAAGAATTCTTTTACAAGTTTTACAGGAATACTCTTTGCATCTTTTAAGCTAAACTTACTATTATCAATTATCAAATCATAGATTGATTTATCAAAGAGGTCTATTCCATACAGCTTTTTGTATTTCTTATTATCCTCTTCATCCCTCTTTTTAATATCTCTTAAAGCTTCTTCCTTGCTTTTCTTATCCCTTTCAGCAGATCTTTCAGCTCTTATTTCTAAAGGACATTCATAATAAATCTTTAAATCTGCCCAATCTCCAGCAACCCATCCTGTTAATCTTCCATCTAAAACAACATTTCCTTTCATTGCAAGTTTAAGTGTTCTCTTATCAGCCTCCCAATCAACTTCTTTTTCTCTCAGAGCAGAGAATTCTTCTAAACTTAAGCCTCTTTGCTTTGCTATATCTCTGAAAATTTTCCCTATGTAAACATACTTTAACTTTAAAGCTTTAGCAATCGCCTTTGCTCCTGTAGATTTTCCTGAGCCTGCTGGCCCAGAAACAGTTATAGTTAACCCTTTCTTCTTAATTTTTTTCGCAAACTCCTTTTCAAAAGATTCTAGGAATTTTATATAAGTTTTCACATTTTGAATTTGAATTCTAGAATTAAATTTTTTAGAACTAGCCAATAAGCTTAATTTCCATATGAACGTCTGTAGGAATATTAATCCTCATTATTTGTCTTAAGGCTCTTTCATCGGCTTGCACATCCATCAAACGCTTGTGGATTCTCATCTCCCATCTATCAAAAGTCGCATTTCCATGGCCTGTTCCATCTCCACAAGGAGTTTTCATGGTAACAACTTTCAACTTTTTAGTTGGTAACGGAATAGGTCCCCTATAATTTACTCCAAATTTCTTAGCAATTTCCTTAATTTCGCTGCATATTTCATCCAATACCTTTGGGTCTCTTCCACTTAGTTTTATTCTTGCTACTTGCATTTGCTCACCTTAATAAAACTTCTTTATTCCTTATTAATTTAAATTCTTTTCGCTTAAGAAAATTTAAACTAAGAATAATAAGGAGGAAGATTTTTCAAAACCTTTTTCATAGCATTCGAAATTACTTCTCTTTCTATTTCTTCTCTACTCATCAACCTTAGTGGTATGCTCGTTCTTTTCCTTAGTTCATAGAAATTATACGGCTCTATGTCTACAAGATAAATCAGATTTGGTCTACAGGATAGACCTGATAATTTTTGTTACTATCTCATTAGAGAGGACTTCAACCAAATCTCCTATTAAAATTTTCGTAGGATTAAGTTTTTCATTAAGTTCTCTTTCTAAAACTTCTCTTGAAACTTTATACCATCCTTCTGAGTTTGCTTTTCTTACATCATTATCTGTAAATCTCCCGCCTGAAAAAGAAAGCCAAATTCCTTATGTTCCTTATTAAGCAAATATTTTCTGCTCATCACTATAATGGCATGGGAAGAATAGATAGCCATATTTCTTAGAAGGATTTTAAGCTTTTATTTTTTACTATCATCAAAACCCAAGAAATAGAAAAATGAAAAAAAGTAGCTACTTTGCTTTTACTACATCTAGACAAATTCCTGCAGCAACTGTTATTCCCATGTCTCTAATAGCAAACCTTGCTAGTTGAGGAAATTCTGCTTGCTTTTCTATTACCATCGGCTTAGTTGGAACAACTTTTATCTTGGCTGCATCCCCAGTTTTTATAAAATCTGGTTTTTCTTGAACAACAGCTCCAGTTCTCGGATCAATCTTTGCGATTATTTCTGTAATTTGGCAAGCAACGCTTGCTGTATGGCAGTGGAAGACTGGAGTATAACCTGGAGCAATTACTGTTGGGTGCTGTAACACAACTATCTGTGCAGTGAATTCTTTTGCTACGGTTGGTGGATTATCTAGATGACCGGCCACATCTCCTCTTCTTATATCAGTCTTGCTTACTCCTCTAACGTTAAACCCTATGTTATCTCCAGGTTTTGCTTCTTGGATTTGCTGATGATGTATTTCTATCGATTTTACTTCTCCCTTAACGCCAGCTGGTTCAAAAACTACTGTATCCCCAACTTTCAACACACCAGTTTCAACTCTTCCTACTGGAACAGTTCCTACTCCCGTAATTGAATAAACATCTTGAATTGGGATTCTTAAGGGCTTATCTATTGGTTTTTCAGGTTCTTTTATGTATTGATCCAATGCTTCAACCAAAGTTGGTCCATTATACCAAGGCATTTTATCTGATTTCTTTGCAACATTATCTCCGTAGAAAGCTGAAATTGGAATAAACGGAATTTCCTCAACTTTATATCCAATCGTTTTGAATAATTTTACTGCCTCTTCTTTTACTTCGTTGAACCTTTTTTCATCATAGTTTACTGTATCCATTTTGTTTAAAACAACAATTATTTGATTGATTCCTAGGACTTTTAGAAGCCAGGCATGCTCTTTAGTTTGCTCTTGTATGCCTTCTCCTTGTTTAGCTGAAATTACAAATATGCATGCATCGGCTTGGCTTGCACCTGTGATCATGTTTTTGACAAAGTCCCTATGACCTGGACAATCGATTACCGTAAAGAACCATTTTTGGGTCTCAAACGGCCTGTGCATTATATCTATGGTTAAACCTCTTTGCCTCTCTTCTTTTAACTTATCCATTACAAATGCAAACTCGAAAGTTTCCTTCTTAAGCTCTTTGGCTAGTTCCTTTAACTTTCTCATTTCGTCTTCTCTTATTGCTCCTGTATCAAATAGTAATCTTCCTATTAGTGTAGATTTTCCTGAATCTACATGACCAGCTGTCATTAGGTTTATGTGAGGCTTTGCGGGCATTTCTCCACCTCCATTAATACATTATTTTGAGCTAGCTATATATTTAAATGTTTTAGGCTTCTGTTTCTGGAGGAGTTGGGGGAGTTTTTTCCTTCTCCAACTTGCTTGCTGATATTACGTCGTCTATTCTTAGAATCATTTCTGCAGCCTCAGCAGCAGATTTAATTGCTTGAAGCTTTACTTTTAATGGTTCTATCACACCCATCTTCTCTGCATCAACTACTTTTCCGTTGAAAATATCTATACCATAGGTAGTTTTCTCCTGTTCATGGGCAGCTCTTAGCTCAACCAATATATCAATAGGATCTAAACCTGCATTCTCTGCCAAGCTTCTGGGTATAATTTCCAAAGCTTCGGCAAAAGCTAAGATAGCTAGCTGTTCTCTTCCAGAGAACTTCTCTGCAAATTTTCTCAATCTTCTTGCTATCTCAGCTTCAGGTGCTCCAGCACCTGCGACGACTTTTCCTAATTCAATGGCTGAAGCAACCGCTCCTATTGCATCTTCTATGCTTCTATCAACCTCATCGACAAAATGCTCTGTACTTCCTCTTACCAATATGGTTACAGCCTTCGGGTCTTTACACTCTCTAACAAAAACCATTGCCTCGCCTGCAATTTTCTTTTCCTCTACCAACTTTGCATAACCTAAATCCTCTTTGCTGAGGTCATCTATGTTCGTTACTATCCTTCCCCCAGTAGCTTTTGCAAGAGCTTCCATGTCAGACTTTTTAACTCTTCTGCATGCTAATATCTTCTTCTTAGCTAAGTAATGTTGAGCTAAATCATCTATTCCTTTCTGACAAAAAACGACGTTAGCTCCTGTTGAAGCAATTTTTTCAACCATATCCTTGAGCATTTTCTGTTCTTGTTCGATGAAAGCTTGTAGTTGTTCTGGTGAAGTAATCCTTATTTCAGCATCAGTCTCTGTTTCTTTAACTTCTAAGGGACAGTCCAATAAAGCGATCTTAGCTTCTTTTATGACTTTTGGCATCCCTGGATGAACAACTTCCTTGTCTATAACAATACCTTTAATTAGTTCTGTATCTTCAGCTGAACCTCCATGCTTTTTCTCTCTCTTTATATTATCCGTATCAACTATTATTTTCCCATTTTCTTCCTTTGCGATCATCTTTACCGCTTCTACCACTAGCTTAGCCAGTTTTTCAGAAGCTTTTTCTGCAGATTTTCCTGACATAGCTGTCATCGCAATTTTTCTCAAAGTTTCCTCATCTTCCAAAGAAACTTCTTTCCCTATGTTTTCCAGAATCTTGAGCGCTTCATCCTTTGCAATCTTAAATCCTTTAGTTATAATCGTTGGGTGAATGTCTTGCTCTAGCAGCTCCTCAGCCTTTTTTAACAATTCACCCGCAACTACTACAGCTGTAGTTGTTCCATCTCCAACTTCTTCATTCTGCGTTTTCGCAACCTCTACCATCATCTTTGCTGCAGGATGCTCTATTTCCATTTCTTCTAAAATCGTTACTCCATCGTTCGTAATTACTATATCGCCCAAAGAATCTACTAGCATCTTGTCCATTCCCTTTGGGCCTAGAGTTGTTCTTACTGCATCAGCCACAGCCTTTGCTGCAGCTATGTTATTCTTTTGCGCATCCTTCCCCCTTGTCCTTAGAGTTCCTTCTGGCAGGATTAAAACAGGTTGTCCGCCCAACTGACCAACCATAGCCTGAACCATCTTTTCAACCTCCTTAATATTTAAGAGAGAATTAATTTCTATTATGTGTATGTAGGTATACAAGTATAAAAATTTTTCGGTAGATTTTTTAAATTTTCTCGCTCAGAAGCTTGTTAAATTCCCTAGTGCTTTCTATTTCTTTTAGCTCTGATTCTAGCAGCACAGGAATTCCATTTATGTTAGTTTCCCTAGCAATTTTTGTTATAAAAATGGCTTGAGAAGAGAAGAAAGAAGAAATTTTCTTGATGGTTTGGTATCTTCTTTTTGCTTCATTTGTATCCCTCGACAGTCTTGTAATCAAAGAATATTTTTCCTTGCCTATTAATTCAAAAGGAGCAGAGTAAACGCAACTATTTTCTATTCCTATTCTTCGAAATTCTTTTGAGATCATTCTTTGAAAGTTACTTTTAGGTTTTAGATATACAGGTTTTGGCCTTTTGAGCTTGAAAGATTGTTTTAAATCTATCTTAAGCACTTTTTCTAACTTTTCAACAGTTTCAAAGCTTGGGTTTACCCTTTTATTCTCAATTTCATAAAGAGCCTTTTTAGAAATTCCTACAAGCTTTGAAAGTTCTTTAAGGCTTAGCCCCATTTCTTTCCTCTTATTTTTCAAAATTTCACAATCTATAGCAACCAGATGTTTTCCTTTAGTAGCTTCTATAAACGGAATTTCTTCATTTTTAACTAGCAAATCGAACATTTTTGGCGTGATTACAGGAATTTGAAATCTTGAATATATGATTTTATCGTCTAAAAATCCTCTATTTGTTTTTACAGAGACGATTAAAGGATATGCTGAGATGAAGTAAGAAATTGCTCTTAAGCTTAGAGCATGTTCTTCACTTAAGCCATCTAGGTTAAAGGAAGCTTTAATAAGCATCTTATATTCTTTTTTTGCAGCTATATCAAAGCAACCCTTATTAAGAAAAACTTGAAACCTATTTGAAATCAAGGTTTTAATAATCCGGTTGAGTAAAAAATATTTATTTAACATTTTCTCTCAAAAATTAATAGAGGGAAATAAATTTATAAAGGGCCCATAGCTCAGCCTGGTTAGTTCACCAGAAAGAGCAACCGCCTTATAGGGCAGCTGAGCAAGCGGTAGGTCGTGGGTTCAAATCCCACTGGGCCCACCTTTTATACTTTCCAACTGTTTTGAAAAATCTTCCACTGTCTCCTCTTTTTGGGATGTTTTGGAATAATCATTTTCGATAATCTCAATAAATCTCTTCTTCTAGTAATTCTTAAACGATAGACATCTTTATAAGGTCCATTAAGTGTAAACGAAATTTGTAATTTTTTTAAGATGAGGCCTACTTGTTTCAAACCATTTAAATTTACTGAATTTAGGACTATCTCCTTCTTTTTAGTGTCAATATAGGCCTCATCATCTATAAAAGCACAAAGCCAAGCTTTATGAACTTCATTTGTTAAGTTAAGAATTTTTTCAGATATAAACCAGCTACGACTTTTATTACAACCTAATTCTTTAAGAAGAGTAAATATCTTTTTATTTCTTACTTGAACTTTTTTCTCAGTTATGCATATGTAAAACTTGTTTCCAAAAACCGTCCTTAAATCATGTATAAATTCTCTCAAAAGATTCTTTTCATTGTTGTAATATTCAACGTAATAGTCTTTGAAATAATTACTTTTACCCCATGACGTCCTTCTTGATGAGGGACTTCTTTTAATAATTCTTTCTTTAAGCCATCCATCACCACAAACATGAGCATGGATCCTAGCTAACGCTTTCTGAATCTTTATATCTAATTTTTTAATGTTTGAAACATTTAACTCCACATTTGTCACTGTTAAATTCACTGTCAATATTACTTTGAACTATTTAAGTATTTATATTTTACTGTCATAATTACAGTATATGGCTAGTGAGGGTAAATCTCGTATATTTAAACATACTAGAGGGAAAACGTTATATTTAACAATTCCTTCTAGTGTAGCTACTGATTCAACATTCCCTTTTAAAATTGGTGAGAATGTTAAAATAAAAATAAAAGGAAATAAGTTAGTTATAGAAAAATAATTTAAATCACTTTTTAACATAAGACGAAATTTTTTCAACTAATTTTTTCGGCAAAACTTTTCTATTTTTTTCTGTAACCTCTATAACCTCGCCAAAATCCTTAAACTTTTTTACAAAATTTCTGTGCAACACAGCAACCAAAGGCTTTTCTATTAAAACTAACTCAAAAACTCTTCTTTTAAATTCTTCGCTTAAAAATTCCATTTTTCCTATTTCATCTATAACTATCAAATCACAATTCTCTATCGCAAAATCCAAAGCTTTAAAAGCGATTCGCTCAAAAACTTTAACATCAATCCCATACTTCCCAATCTTCGGCCCTATTTTGAAATCTTCGCTCGCAAAAATTTCCATTTCATTCGAAGAAATATCTTTGACATAAAAACCAACTCTCCTTCCCTTTTCTCTTATTTCTGGAGTAATAAATCCACCGACTTTTATTCCTTTCTCTTTCAAAAGCTCGATAAGCTTGAGCACTACTGTTGACTTTCCTGACCTTGGTTTGCCAGTTAGGAAGATTTTCACATTAATATTAATGTTGAAGATAGAGAAAAATGTTTGGTCTACAGGAATACCGGAAACGAACCCTCTCGAAAATTGGTTAAAATAAAATAATCATAAACTAAACTATGAAACCAAAAAGAATTTTCAAAATAAAATTTCCAAACTTAAAAGACCCAAAGCTTGCTGAATTTGTGGGTATTTTGCTAGGTGATGGTTCATTAGGTATATATGAGTGTAAGTCTAATGGTAAAATTAAACTCCAATATAGGGTGAAAGTAACATTAAACTCTATTGATGATAAAGAATATGTCCAATATGTAGAGCGTCTTATTTTCCAATTATTTGGATTAATGCCAATAAAAAAATTTAAAAAGAATGAAAAAGTATGTGAACTCTTAATTTTTAGAAAGGATATTTTAAGTTTCCTCATCCAGAAAGTTGGCCTTAGATTAGCACCTAAATGGAAAAGAGCCATAATCCCTTCCAGATATTTAGGAAGCAGGCTTGAATTAAATGTCCTAAGGGGATATTTCGATACAGACGGGAGTGTAGTGATAACAAAGAACAATGGAATTCTTTATCCAAGATTAGAAATGAAAGTTTCACCATCTCCTATGCAAAAACAGATTATCAAAATTCTTGAGAGAAGAAAATTCAGATTTGGAGTATACTCTATAGGGAAGGGTAAGGTGAGAATTCAACTTAATGGTATAAGCCAACTGAGAAAGTGGATAAAGGAAATAGGATTTAAGAATCCCAAACATCTTAAGAAAATAGCGGGGTGGGGTATTGAACCCCAATAGCGGGGGGTCTCCTTATTGTGGATCCCCCGGAGTCTTTACGACTCCTTTTGAACCACCGTTGGAGCCCGCTTGGGAACCTCCGGGTGTCACATGAGCAGCCATTATGAGCCATTCGCGTACTAACTCGGCGAGCAATCTGTCATCACTCCAGGCTGCTCTACCCCGCTATCCTGGAGCTTAAATTTAATATAACGCTAAGAACTTTTAAATCTTATTAATTGTATGCGGATAAGAAGCTCTTAAGCTTTTGAAATTAACCTAGTTTTTCCCCTAATTCCTTTTGCTTTTCTTATTTTTATCAATCCTATACTTTCCAGATGATTTAAATAATTCCTAAAGCTTCTCTCAGAAACAGGATTTTTTACTTTACTCGAATAAATTCTATACAACTCGCCTGAAGTAAAATTTTTCCTTTCTTCTTCCAAAATTTTTAAAATTTCTTTTTCAGTTTCATTTAATCTTTCCCTTAAAATCCTCGGTTTAACTTTTTTCACTTCTTTCAAAACTTTTTTTAGATGTTCGACTTTAACTAGGTTAGCATTTTCTCTTTCAGCAATTCTCCCAGCTTTTAGCAAGCATTCCAAACCAACTCTTACATCCCCTCCTTTTTTTACAGCATGATTAGCAGCTAGTAAAACAACCCCTTTCTCGACAGAAAAGAACGCAAGCTTTACCCTTTCTTCCAGTATATCCTTCATCTCTTCTAGACTATAAGGCTTGAATTCAATTTCTTCGATGCTCAAGCTACTCCTAATTCTCTGCTCCAAATTAGCAAAGACGTACGGGTCGTTTGAAATGAAAATTAAGCCTACCGGGTTTTTTACATATTGATTGATCCTAAGCAAATCGTACAAAACTTCTTGACTCCTAAAAATTAGTTGGTCAACTTCGTCCAAGCAAATTATCAAAGCTTTTTTAGTTTTTTCCAAGGATTCAACCAGCCTTGAAACGATTTCATCCTTCGCCCACCCTCTCCTTTGCACAGGAAAACCCAACTCTATAACTATTTTTGATAGGATAGCTTGAGCTGTCCTATGGTCCCAGCAGTTTATGTAAACAGTTTTAATACCAGAATATTCCTCAAATTCCCTAAAAACGAATTTTGCTACTGCAGTCTTTCCTATTCCCGCAGGCCCAAAGATGAAAGTATTTTGCGGCTTTCTTCCTTGGGTTGCTGGCAATAAGTTTCTTGCTAGTTGCTTAATTTGGTTCTCTCTGTGGGGCAAAAATTCTGGCAAATATTCGGGAAAAAGAACTTCTTCCTGCTTAAAAATCCTTGATTCAAAAGTCATCTAATTAAAATTATTAGTCAAAGATAAAAATTATCCAAATTTCCTAGATTCTGGAATTAAATCAGGAATCACTAAAATCTTTTCTTTTCCTGAAACTGTTGGAAAAGCTATGACTTCCTTTATGCTAGTTGTATTCGTAAAAATGCTTGCAATCCTTGCTATTCCTATACCTACCCCGCTTGCAGGCGGCATCCCATATTCCAAAGCTCTTATAAAGTCCCTATCCATGGGCATGAATTCCAGTTCTTTAAATCTTTTTCTTAATTCTTCTTCTTCTTCGAATCTTTTAAATTGTTCTATAGGATTATTAAGCTCTGTATACCCATTACAAATTTCTATTCCTCCAATATAACCTTCATACCTTTCAGCAAACCTAGGATCTTTTGCTTTCTTTGCTAGAGGTGTTATGTCGGCTGGGAATAAAGTTATGAAAGTTGGTTGAATTAATTTAGGTTGAACTAGCTTCTCGAATAAAGCTTCGATTATTTCACCTCTTCTAACCTTTTCTATTTCATTCTCTTTAGCAATTTTTTTCAATTCATCATCGCTCAAAGAAAGAACATCAATCTTTCCATATTTTTTGATAGCCTTAACCATCGGAATTCTTTTCCAAGGAGGCTTTAAGTTTATTTTCTTACCTTGATATTCTACTTTAGCTCTACCAATTTTTTTGGCCACCCAATAAATCATTTCTTCAACCAATTTCATCGTATCCTCATAATTTGCATAAGCTTGATAAAGTTCAAGTTGCAAAAATTCTGGGTTATGAGAAACATCTACTGATTCATTCCTAAAGCATTTAGCAAGTTCAAAAACTTTTTCTAGTCCGCCAACCAAAAGCCTTTTCAGGTGAAGCTCAGGAGCAATCCTCAAATACATTTTTTGTTTAAGGTAGTTATGATAGGTTTCAAAAGGTTTGGCAAAAGCACCTCCATACACTGTTTGCAACGCTGGGGTATCAACCTCTACAAACCCTTTAGAAATTAAAAATTCTCGCATCGCATTGATCAACTTGCTTATAAGTATGAATCTTTCTCTAACTTTCCTATTCATTAATAAATCAAGATATCTTTGGGTATACCTAATTTTTACATCTTTCAAGCCATACCATTCTTTTGGCAAAGGCCTTAAGGATTTAGCTAATAAAGTAAAATCCCTAACCCAAATGCTTAATTCTCCTTTCTGAGTCTTGAAAATAAAACCTCTTACTCCTATTATATCACCTATATCAATCAGTTCCTTGAAGATGGAGTATTTCTTCTTCCCTAAAGAACCTAGAGAAAAGAAAAGCTGAATTCTTCCATTCTCATCTTCCAAATCAGCAAAGCTCGCTTTTCCATGAATCCTTATAGCTTTAATCCTTCCTGCAACCTTAACTTTAACTTTTTCCAATTTTTTTCCAGCCTTTATTTTTTCGTATCTTTCTCTTATTTCCTTAATCTTGTGCGTTCTTTCAAACCTATAACCAAAAGGCTCTATACCAAGCTCTCTTAATTTCTTTAATTTTTTCAACCTTTCTTCTACAAGCTGTTTTAGCGGTATTTTTTTCTCTTCCATATACTCAATTTGTTATTTTCAAAATTAATTTTTAGGATGGGCCCACGCGGAATCGAACCGCGCTCTCCGCCTTGTAAGGGTTCCGCTTGGCTCGGCGTCCTAACCACTAGACTATGGGCCCTTTCTATAAATTAAAAGTAGGGCTACAAATATTAAAAGAATTATTTCAGCTAAACTAATTTCCCCGAGACTCGAGTAATCGCTTTCTATCCTAATCACAAAATATTTAGAACATTTTTGAGATGCTTGTTCGCAAACAAAATTTGGAGGACATGCTGAACAATCAAACCATTCTGGAGAATCTGAATAAACCCAAATTCCTAACTCCGTTTCGCTCGAAGAAAGGGGAATTATTTCAGCATATCCTATACTCATCTCTCCACTTTTAACATTTCTTACTGATATTAAATTATTTTTGATTGAAATGAAATTTGGATTTGAAAGTGGAGTTATATTTATCGTATAATTGTCTTCGAGCAAACCAAGATTCTTTATTCTTATAGGCAAGCTAATAGAATCTCCTACAGTTGCTGAGATATTTTTTAAAGGAAGGGAGGTAAAGTTGAGAGGCCAAAATGTAAGATTAACGTATGGTTTATATTCTATTTCTGGCTGGGAAGGGTCGTATATTTTACAAACTATTAAGTTAGCAGTTGTATAATCATAGTTTGGATCTGTAATAGTACACACCCCCTGAGAGCCAGCTATAGTAGTTGAGTTGCAACTTTGATATCCTACACAATTACTTTCTATATCATCTCCTGGGTTTAGACAGTTTAAATAGCATTTAGCTGCTATTTCTTTTTTCCAATCTGAGAAATATTTAGTAGTCCAAAAAATATTCAAGTATTTTCTATTCCCTACAACTTTAACTTGGGGAGGAATAATAGAGCTTAATACAGTAAAACCAGTGTTTGCTGGAAAGAGTGTTATTTTTTCGGTTGGCCTGAATCCCTCTATCCTCGAGTTGTGATCTTTGTCCCCCCATCCTATGCCCCCACGAGTAACCCAGACCCGAGTTCCAGTTTCATCTGGAATTCTTGAATGAGAAAGGAATAACCAGTAAAAGACATTCCATCTCGTAGCATTTAATTGGTTTACACCTAGTTCTTCGGTAGAGAAGCTACCAGCTAGTTGCCAAGGATTACTACCTATCCTTAAATAAAGGCGTACTACAATTCTATCATTCTCTGCTAGAGATATGGAAGGACAATCCCAACTCCCATTTTTAATTTCTGTATTAGGATAATCTGAGCTTTTTGAAACGACTGCAACAGGACTTCCGCCAGTAATTTCTATTTCATTTCCGCTCGTAGTTCTTACCCATACTCTTATACCAGCCTGAATTCCGTAGGTTTGGTCTCCTATTTCTTCTGGAAGAGAATATTCTCTAGGAATGTCGGATTGGGTAATACCTAAAATGTAAAATCCATTACTAGTATCTCCCCTAAAGTATCGGGTCTCTCCAGGATCGTTTGAGCTAGCCTCTAGACACCTAGCTATGCTCGGCAAGACTAACAGGAAAAAAATTAAAAAAAAGATCTTTTTAACCATCTTTCTCCCAAATACCTTATTCCCTTTTAATTAATAAAAAGACACAGTAAGATTTAATATATGATATCCTACTCCAATCGGAGGTAATTTACATTTACCCTCAATTTTCACTTTATGCTTTTCTGGCTCATACTCCAAGGTCATATTTCCATCATAATTGCCGCATTCTATTAAACTTTTTCCATAATCCCAATTACATGTTTGATAGTTTTCTGAAGATTTTAAAACTATAGGTACATCGCTGAAACAATTGAGCGATGAAACCCAATTAATCGAATCTATTTTTAAGTTTGCCTCTATTCGTCTTCCAATTTTGTGTTTGTACCTTGAATCAGAAAAAATAATGGTTATGTTTACTTCTTGCTCGCTGTATACATTGCTTGGTCTAATACTTACCTCAGTCTTACAATCACTCGGACAGTTTTCTTGAGTTTCTCCTACGTTGCAAATTGAATTAAAGTCACAGCAAATGCCTTCAATGCATTCAGCGATAAAACCTAGGTTTAATCTATAGCTTGAGCTTGAAGAATTGCCTAAAGGAGAACTTAAAGTAAACAAAAGCTTGTAATTGGGTGAAGAGAGAAGAGAACCTTGCTGTCCTATGCAAATATTATAACTTTCATTAGAGGAGGTTACACCGTAGGAGATATCTAAAAGTAAAATGAAGGCCAACGTTATTAACAAACTTTTTTTGATTTTCTTTCTCATTCTTTTCTCCATGCTAATTCAGCGGGGAAAAATTTCCTTCCATACTTTTGAATTTATTCTTTAGTACAAATTGTGAGACTACAAACAATACCCTTACTACTTATCATCTTTAGCTTAAGCCTATAATCACTGTTTTCAACATCCCATATTTCACATACATCACTACTATCGTCCACTAACCGTTGGCTACTATCGTCTCCTCTATTTGCATGATCCTCATGCCATCCCGAACCATCTTCTCCATAAAAGGCTGCCCAGCATTCTCCATACTGGCAAGTTCCTGTTATCATACCAAAGGCTAATTCATCACATTCCTCAAAACCACAAATTCTAGCTCCTTTCATCCAGAATGTACAAAAACCATCCTTACATTCTGTAGCATCAAAAGTAACTTGGGGTGATGTTGAAGTAACAGTATAGTGTTTGCATCCTTCCACTTTCTTTCCTTTAACATACAAGTCACCACTTATTTTAGCACTTCCATTCACTTCTAATTTCACTTGAGGGTTAGTAGTTCCTATCCCAACGTTACCATCTTTTCTTATGTTAACTATGTATGGGTTGTCATAGTGGCCAAGGAATAAGACATTCTGATCGGAGGTATCCCCTTGATAACTAAATCCTATTTCAGCTGTTGGCCCGCCTTCATCTTTACCTAAATGGATTACTACATTATCATTTATAACCATTGACGGATCGTAGAATCTTGCTATTCTACCCCAATTGCTCACATCCTTTCGAACATACAATGGTGATGATTGTGGAACTATTCCTATTCCCACATTCCCAGCAAAATACGCGTCTCCTGTACTATTCATCCATGCTGAGAGAGCCCCTCCAGACCCAACCCCGACTGTTCCTTCAGCATATATATCCCAACTGTGTATTCCTCCCCCCCAACCACTAGGATATCCAGAGTCTGGATCAAAACCGTTGGTACCTAGCTTGCCAAAAATCTTTGCCGAACCTTGAACTTCTAGCTTTTTAGTTGGACTAGCAACCCCTATTCCCACATTCCCAGCAAAGTAAGCGCTATCATCGCTATTATCCAAGTAGAAAATGTCGTTCCCATTTGTATCCTCAACAATTAGTTGATTTGACGCAGTCCTATAGTATAAGTTAATTCCTTCTCCGCTCACAGTATCTCCAAACCTTATCCCATGAGGTCCTTCATATCCGTCTCCTAATACTATTTGAGCTGCTGATTTGTTTAGATATAAATCTCCTGTCATCGTATCCCCGCTTTCATTGACCCAAACATCTTGAATCTTACCACTCCCATAAATTGAAATGAAAGAATAGGATGATGCTGTTAAATTATACCTAGGACTTAATTTTTCATCATTGATGCTTATTTCTAAATAATAGGGTTTGTCGAATGGTAGATTTATGGGGCCAATTTCTGTGCTAAAAATACCGTTTTCTTCGACTTGAACTTCTTTGGCTTGGGACCAAAGCAAGGAACCTCCGCTGGGAGAATCATAAATACTAAAGTTAAAATTATAAGTTCCAGTTAACGGATTTCCGCTGGCATCCGTAAGCCTCCCTTGAATGGTAATTTTTCCTCTTTCATCCTGAGCTATTACAAAGCCAGCAAAAATCAAAGGAATTAAAATTGCTAATAGCAACAATATTTTTTTCATTTCCTCACCCTTACGATCTTCATATCCCCCATCTTCTCAATTTTAACTTTCTTCTCAGCTTCTAGAATGTGAACGAATTTTGAAGCTGTAGGCAAGGAAACTCCAATCTTTTGAGCAATTTTAGAAATGCATAGCCCACTAGAATTTTTGAGTAAATTCAGAATTTTTTCCTTCATATAGTCCTTCTTGTACACGATATTTAATTGTTAAAACTAATATTTAAAGTTAACGGTTAATTGTAGTTTTTAAAATTAAGTTTTTTGCTTAAGAATTTTCTTAGAAGAAACATTTCAAGAGCGAGAAAAATTCTCAAGGAAAAGCTTTCTTCTTCACAAGCTTTAAATCAAGCTTAACTGGCAGCTTCATCTTCCTTGATTTATTCTTAAAATTTTTGCTAAAGTTAATGAACATTATTCCCACAGGCTTTTTAGTTCTAGCATCTACTCTTAGAAGCACATCGCCCTTGAGGGGAATAAAAAAGCCTTTTACAGGCTTGCCTATACTTAACTCTAAGAAATCATTCTTTCTATCCCACCAAATCGTCAATTCTTTTTCCACACTATTTCACCCTTCTTTATCCTATCGCTGAAGTATGAAGTTATTATATTACCCTTTTTATTTAAAACTTTAACCACCACGACCAAATACTTTTCAGAAATAGGCGTGTTCAGAAAATATTTGTAAAAAAGGAGTACATTTTCATCCTTGACACTTCTTCTTATTTCATCCGGATCCTTAAGCGTTTGTTTGATTTTCTCCTCTTGTCCTTTCATTTCCTCCCTTCGAATTATATGCAAGTACTGCTTTAAACTTAGAATTACTTTTCTCTCGAATAAATCTCTAACACAAAAGACGATTTTCATCTTTCTCGCCTAAAAAGGAAGTAAGCCAAGGGTTGTCGCTATTATGAAAACTATTTGCCTTATCTCAACCCTTGGCCTAAAGCTGAACATACCGTTAGAGGAAAACTTTAAGGTTCCTTTATCCCCGTTCAAGGTAACTTGATATTTGCTCAGGCTATTCAAAAATCTGATCTTTGGTCTGAAGCTAATAACCCTTAGACAATCAGGAAATTTTCTAAGATATTCGTTGAACTTCTTATTGTTTTCTAGATTTTTTCCTCTTAGAATTTCGTACATTAAACCTTCTACATTCTTGAAAACGGCCTGCTTTAATTCTGTTCCATGCTTCGAATAGATCTGTTTCAAATCTTTTGCCTTAATCTTAATGGGCGAAAATTTAATTCCAAGAAATTTTTCTAAGGCGTTAACTATTTCTTCGGTTTTTGAGTCCAAACCTCTATAAACTTCTAGGGTTTTTGTGAAAACGTTTATGAAGCAATGGGTTCTCTTCAAGACCTTTGTTTTCCCGTTTTGCTTCAAGAAGCTTACTATCTCTAAAGCATCTTCTTCGGAAAAAACTTTCTTCAAACCAATTTCTACATCCTCATAGTACCAGTAACTTATTATTACTTCATTCTTGTTGTACTTGCTGATTTTTGCTGTTATCCATTTTCCTTCAGCCCTTTTTTTATTCAACCTTTTAACGATTTCTTTTGGAGGCAAGATTTTTGAGAAACTATATAAAGTTATTACGGGCATTCTATCACCTCGTACCATATATTTTATTAAATTTATTTTCTATAAATTAGATACATAGAACTTATATATAAATTTTACTAGGGTTAATTTCCGGTAAAAAATCTCAAAAATGAAAATTTAACTCGAATTTTTAAGTGAGGGGAAATTTTTGTCTTCTTTTTAAGGAAAACTAAAATTTTTAGTCTAAAATTAAAAATCTATACATTTTATTTGGGAAAAATTTATATACTTAAAAATCAGAATAATTTAGAGGTGAAAAAGAATGGTTAAGAAAAAGGTTAAGGAAGTAAAAACTGCGAAGGATGTTGAGTACGATACAGAGAATGCAAGAAGGATTTTTGAATTGCTTGAAAAAAGTGTAAGAGGAATGACCATAAATGAAATAGCCCAAGAGCTTGGATTAAACAGACATACGGTAACAAAGCTTTTAGAGAGGATGCTGATAGAGAAGAAAGTAAACTATGATGAAAGAGGTCCTGCAAAGGTTTACTATTCAGTAGGGCCAAGCAAGTTTGTCGGAAAGGTTGAGCAAGGAAAGTGGGATACCCTTTGGTTTAACGTTTTCAAGCCGAAGTATCCAGGGGAAGAAGAATTTGTTAGGATAAATCAGACAAAGCATGATTATTTAATAAGATCAAGCAGCAAGTTCAAGTCAATAGGAGCAGTTGCGATCAAAAGAAGTAGCTTGATAAATGTGATTAGAATTTTAAGGGATGTAGCAAGGAAAGAATTTGGATTAGATGTTTAGTCGTAAACAGTAATTCTAACCCAAACAGTTCTTATTTCTCCATTTTTGTCTTGAATTGTTATTGGAATCTCATAGGCAATTCTTTCCTCTTTTTTAGCAGGTAAGATCCCATAATAAGGAGAGACTTTCAAGTAAGTAGAATTTACTATTCCAGCTACACCTACTCTTACTTCATAACTTCCTATTGCTAAAGGAGAGTAAAAATTACATTCCCAATAACCGCTTGAATCCGTATAATTAACACATTTCTTACTTCCTATAACAAGGTTAACTAATGCATCTGAAATAGGATTTCCATAGGGGTCTTTTGCTCTCCCATAAGACTTTACACTTTCATTCCACCAAACTTTTATCTTATTTAGTTCAATTGTAGTAAATCCTGTAATATTTAAGTAGAAATAAACAGGATCGCTTGAATTCATGTTACCACTTGTGTCGTTGGCATAGAATACGATTTTGTGGCTCCCTCTTGTAGAATAAATTTTTTTATAAAAATAAGTTGAGTTAAGCTTGATTAAGCTTTGATTCGCCTGGTTATCAAGAGAATATAAAGCTACATCTCCAGCCTCATCCAAACTAATGTTTGCCCAGAAGTATGAAGTATTATAGGTTTTATTTTCGGGTGAAATAACAGTAATAGTTGGAGGAACTGCATCTACAACTGTTATAAGAGGACTTGAGTTTGTGGCAGTTATTTTCCCTGTTGAATTTACCGATTCAGCAGTAACATTTATTATATCAGAGCCTGTTAAAATTGCTTTTACTAACCAGCTCGTATTGTAAGAACCAGGTTCTAAATCTCCAAGTTCATGCTTCGCTGTTTCACCTTCTGCTAACTCAAAAATACTAGGTAAGTTTATTGTAGCATTAACTGAATTACATTGCTGATATAGACAAGTTATCTCAGATGTGATGTTTAAACAAGATAATCTTTCTGCTGAAGTTGCATTTGTGAAAACTTTCACGGAAATAGAGGGTTCAGGAGAAAGAGTAATATAGCTATAAATTTCACTCACATTCCAATTATTATCAGTATCGTTTGCGTAAACTTTCCATTTGATGATTGTTCCTACTTCAGATGTTATTATTTTTGTGACATTAGACCAACATTCTGTTTTTGGTATCGGACATACCTTATCTGTAAAAGCCACCCAACTATCGTTCAGAAACTCTTGTTGTGAATGAACTTCAACCCACACATCTGTCCAATTTATCTGGTCGTAATGTGTTGAATCATTATAATCCATAAACCTTGCTGAAATCCTTATATCTCTATTTGCTTCTGTCTTCCAACCTTGTAAAATAGAAGGTGTTGTAACCGTTATGGAATAATTTCCTGTTCCAGTTACTCCAAAATCTCCTTCATCCACCCAATGTGAGCCATTATAAATCTCTAACCACAGAGTTGGGTTTATATTCCCATTTGCTTGCGAACCAGAATTGTCGTAATATGAAACATTTACTGTTACTGTTATGTTGTCTATTTGTTCATAAAGATTTGAAATCACATCTTGATATACTACTGGTGTTTTATTTGCATCTTGGCTTGGTGAACCTATATAATAAGTTACATTTATATCGTCCCAACCTCTTCCATCTGAAGTCAATGCATAGTTGTCGTAGTGAGTGAACTTTATCTTAAACGATGAGTTAATTTCAGGACACCAGTTTGAGTGTTGTGTAAGATTAACTTCAACTTTTGTCCATGTTGAACCCACATTGCCCAAATCTCCTATTAAATACCAATAACTTCCATCGCAAGTAAAGTAATAAGCATCTGAATTGTAGTGGTCTATATGGTCTGCTCCTACTGTTTCTTCATCAGCCCACTCCCTATGATAAAATGTTAGGATTATTTGAGTTGCTCCAGAGAAGTCATAATCAGTTATTAATTCGTTTAAACTGTAATGACCATTTGTATTCACATCTGATATAACTGAATAGCTTCCAGAATAAGCATCTTCTGTCCTAACTCCAATCCTTCCATAAGTTGTATCGCTTCTATATGTTGTCCAATTACTTCCCAAATCTCCATCATCAAAATTATCAAAAAATGTGGTCCACTTTTCTTCTATTTTTCCACTAAAACCTTGTTCTCCTAATTCTAAATCTCCTGAATTTGATACTTTTGTCCAATTTGTGCCATTATGCCAGCTAAAGATATAACCACTCATACCCCTATTATCATCCCATTTTAATGAATGCAAAACAGCACTTCCTGCTAGAGTTGAGTTGGTTGAATTCAAGGAATAGGTTGGAGGAGTTAAATCAACATAGGACACGTTCAAGTAAGCAAAATCTGCGTATA
>Ga0190363_1000197_pt1 | contig 34022 bp, 31 predicted proteins | sample 48721867_MG_FD_161272 | JGI IMG/M metagenome (GOLD analysis project Ga0190363, IMG submission 161272) | Hydrothermal vent microbial mat bacterial communities from Southern Trench, Guaymas Basin, Mexico - 4872-18-6-7_MG | ecosystem: Environmental > Aquatic > Marine > Hydrothermal vents >... | reverse complement strand
TAAATACCGATCACCAAAAAGTGTAGATAAACTTAAGGGTATTTAAGTCATTAAGCAAAATCAAGGTTCTTACTACAACGTATTTAGGTCACAACCTTAAATTATAATACCAGCCAGAGCTTGTTACGGGGTTGTGTTTTGAGAAGACTCGTAGTGTATGTAGGGTATGATCATAAAAGTGCTTCATTAGTTAAGAGGGTTATGAATATTAGAGAATTTTTTGATGATGTCAGGATAATCTATGTCCCAGATTATGACGATAAAATACTGGAGGACCTCTCAGTGCCAACAGTCGTTGTTGAAGAAGTAACGGCTTAGAGTACCCAAAGCAGCAATTAGTTTACCTCATTGACTCAGTGCGGTGGCCAACTCTGCGAAACGGGCAGCTATCCCAGTGAGATTCGCATAGAGCAGCTTCATAGCGTGTTAAATATCTGCCGAGAACCTTGCATGCTGCTAAGTAACATCCGCTTTCATGTTTTTCCACTACGAAAAAATCGCACTCGGATCTGGGCACTCTGCTGATTGAGTGTATGAGAAGGAGGGGCTTACCAAAGAATCCTGGGCGATATGGTTTTATCGTATCTCCCGGCTCCTTATAATACCTGCATGTTCGGTAAATATTTTCGTCACCTAAACATCTTGCAGGTATGACTGGCTCGTTAGAAGGAGAATCGAGCATAGGAGATGTGCATACACCCTCGCGATACCATGGGCAAGGCATGAGGTTGAGCCACCACTAAGATAGTGGGTATTTATAAGCTTATAAGCTGTAAATACTAAAACCAACGGGGTATCTAAATGGAGGAGTTAGGGAACGACAGAAATGATCCGATGAAGAAGCTAGGATTAAAAGTCGTTTATGAAGACTCTGAAGTTGTAGTAGTTAGGGCACCTACGGAAGATCAGCTAATTAAAATTATAACAGATTTACTAAGAGATAAGCCGATGACTGTTAAGGAACTGCACTCTATTCTATCGGGCTTAGCTAGTGAAGATAAGATAAGAAGAGCTCTCACTAGGCTAGTCAATGATGGAAGAGCTATAGTATCGCACGATGGCAGATTCTCTATAGTTGGCTTAGAGTAGCGTTCCCAAATACGCATTAATTCTGAGGTATCACAGAGATTTTTCTAAGTCGATTTGGGAAAATATTAATATTCAGTATTGTAATTACCTAATAGTGTAGTGGAATATAGTCGAACTTACTCGAAGTTTATGTGTTGGAGGTGAGAGAATGGGTGCAAAGATAAGCGAAGATGAATTAAATAGTGTCTTAACAGCTACATTACCCAAGCAAGAGAAGAAAGACCCTAAGCGAAGATGGGTAGAGAGGATGATAAAGTCAGCTAAGCTATACCACAAGATTTGTCCATATTATGATAAGAAGACAACCAACTGCTTTATAAAGCAGTTATACATGTATAAGAGATCCAAGTGCGATAGAGATGGGAGATTCGAAGGCTGTCCTGTATTTGTAGAATTCTTAGAGAAGACGTACGATAAGTTAAAGAGCGAAGGAACTCCTTTACCTATGGACTTTAGAGATCTTCCGATGGTGTTTTAATGTAAAAATACAAAATTTTCGACAGTAATTGAGGAAATAGTAAATATTTGGAATCTGGTTGAGCACTAAACACTAACATTAATTAATTTTTAATAACGGGTTATCTCTCCTATTATGAGGTAGTCTCAATGGCTGATCCGTACGGTAAGCTTATCGAGGATGTAGCAGCGCATGTCATTGAAAGTATCAGTAAGTCGTGCAAGTGCATGTTAACAGCCCAGAATGTAATAGAGGTAATTGAGGAGCCTCCCAGGAGGGAATTTGGAGACATAGCTATTCCTGTTCCTAGGTTGCTTAAGAAATGTAAGGTAGACTTCAAGGAATTGACTGCCTGCATTAAGTATGGAGCTGAAATGAGTAGGTACGTAAGAGAGATTAAGGAAGTTGGGCCGTACGTCAACATCTTTATTGATATGAAAATGTATGGTCGAGATGTAATAAGCGCACTTAGGCAGGAAGGCGAGACTTACGGATTCAACAAGTATGAATGCAAGCATGTAGTGGTTGAGTACGTGTCGGCTAACCCAGTACATCCACTACATATAGGGTCGGGGAGGAATGCAGCCTTAGGTGAATTCGTAGCTCGAGTGCTTGAATTAAATGGAAACCAAGTAGAAAGGAGATACTATATAAACGATCTCGGGTTGCAGGTTGCTTACTTAGCGTATGGTTACATGCTGCTGAATAGACCTATACCACCAAGCAATATGAAGATAGATCACTTCATGGGTTTAATTTATGCTGCTACAGCAACATTAGTAGATATAGTCACGCTAAAGAAAGAAGTAGAGAAAGCAAAGAAAAACGGCGACATAGAAAAATACAGTGAGTTAAGTAGCAAGCTGAGTAAGTTGCTTGCAGACCTAGAAAACATTCGAAATAAATTGCCTGAGTATATTGACAAATTAATAGATAAGATAAAGGATCGCCCAGACCCTCTCACAGAAGTCTATGACATAATGCGCAAGTACGAAAATGGCGACCCAGAAGTTTCGGAACTAGTTAGAGAGGCAGTAGAGAAGGTCATAGCAGGCATAAAAGCAACATTAGATCACCTAGGAATAGTGATGGATAAATGGGACTGGGAAAGTGATCTTATTCGAGAAAATCTAGTCTCTAAGATACTAGATAGGGCTCTTAAGTCGCCGTACTTAACAATGAAGAAAGGTGTGCCAGCACTCGACTTTAGTGAGTTATTGAAGAATGAGGAAGTGAGAACTAAGTTAAAGATACCTAAGTTTACTGAGGTACCGCCGCTGGTACTTGTGAGAAGTGACGGCACAACCCTTTACACTACAAGAGATATAGCATATACTATCAAGAAGTTTAAGGAGTTTAATGCTGATAGTGTGATTAATGTCATAGCTGCTGAACAGACGCTTCCACAGGCCCAGCTGAGGTTAGCATTGTACGTGCTAGGCTATAAAAAAGAAGCAGAGAATTTGATACATTACGCTTATGAAATGGTAACTCTCCCCGGCACATCAATGAGCGGAAGGAGGGGTAGGTACGTAACTATCGATGAAATATTACATGATCTGAAGGCTATAGCGAGAAAGTTGATGGTTGAGAGAGGAGTAGAACCAAAAGATGATGTTCTGCTTAAGATAGCGAGGTCAGCATTTAAGTACATAATGCTTTCAGCATCTCCTTCAAAACCCATAGTGTTCGACGCTTCTAAGGCTATGGACATAAGAGCTAATTCAGCGCCTTATCTAATGTACACCTATGCGAGAGCAAACAGCGTACTGATGAAGTGTAACTACATGGTTGAGTGGGGTAAGATAGATTACGAAGGATGTGAAGAAAATCTGAAGAGAGAATTGATTTGGCTAGTAGGTAAGTTCCCGTACGTAATGAAGTACGTAGTAAGGTACCTGAGGCCTGAAGATCTAGCTTCATACCTGAATAAAGTTGCTGACGTATTTAATTCATGGTATGATAAAGAGAGGATACTTGACGAATTCAGTGAGGGTGCAAGAAATCTAAAGTTAGCGTTAACATACGCTGTTAGAACAGTTATGAGAAACGGGCTGATGGCTTTAGGGTTAGATGTCCTTGAAAGAATATAAGGTTTCGAATTTGTAACTATGTGTCTTAGATGATTTTAGTCTCTATATCTTTATATCCTCATTAGTGAGTAGTAGTTTTGGGCTATTAAGCATGAGTGAGGGATACATAGAGCTTAGGGTTGAAACTGCGCGTCAGCGTGATGTAGGGAAAAAGATAGCACGAATAAGTAGAAGACATATGAATGAATTGGGAATAAGTTACGGTGATTTTATTGAGGTAGAAGGTCCGAAGGGTTCGGTAATTCTTCAGGTGTGGCCTGCATACAAGGACGATGAAGCTAAGGATGTGATACGTATTGATGGTTATGCGCGTGAGGCTATAGGTGCAGCTGTTGGCGAGTATGTTAGGGTTAGGAAAGCTAAGGTTGAGAAAGGAACAAAGGTAATTCTAGCACCAACAGTACCGTTGAGGTTTGATGAGTCCTTTGTTCAGTATGTTAAAGAGCACCTACTTTACAAGCCAGTCAAGAGAGGCGAGGTAGTATTTGTTTTCTTCCCGCTCTTTGGTGAGCCACTCAGGTTCGTAGTAGTTTCTACACAGCCAACGCAGGCTGTATACATTGATGAGGAAACTGAAGTAATAGTTAGGAGCGAACCTGTAAGAGAAGAGGCACTAGCTAGAGGCGTTCCTCGAGTTACGTGGGAGGACATAGGTGACTTAGAAGAGGTTAAGGAAAGGATAAGAGAGATAGTAGAACTGCCTATGAGGCACCCAGAGCTCTTTAAGCATTTAGGAATAGAGCCACCCAAGGGCATACTACTACATGGACCCCCAGGTGTCGGTAAGACTTTATTGGCAAAAGCATTAGCTAATGAAATTGGAGCTTACTTCATAGCTATTAACGGTCCTGAGATAATGAGCAAGTTCTACGGTGAGTCAGAGGCTAGATTAAGGGAAATATTCGAAGAAGCTGAAAAGAACGCTCCAGCTATAATTTTCATTGATGAGATAGACGCTATTGCACCTAAGAGAGAGGAAGTAGTTGGTGAAGTAGAAAAGCGTGTTGTTGCCCAACTGCTAACCCTTATGGATGGTCTCAAGGAGAGGGGTAGAATAATTGTCATTGGCGCGACTAACAGAATAGATGCTGTTGACCCGGCTCTTAGGAGACCTGGTAGATTCGATAGGGAGATAGAGATACCACCGCCGGATAAAAGGGCTAGAAAGGCAATACTGGAGGTACACACAAGAAATGTACCGTTAGATAAGGACGTCAATCTTGAGGAGATAGCTGCATTAACGCATGGATATACGGGTGCTGACTTAGCAGCGTTGGTGAAGGAAGCGGCCATGGCAGCTTTGAGGAGGTTCCTGAGAGCGGAAAAAGTAGACTTAAATAAACCTATACCGCCAGATATGCTCAAGAAGCTTAAGGTAACCAAGAAAGACTTCATAGATGCTATGAAAATTGTTCACCCAACACTAATGAGAGAAGTTCTTGTTGAGGTTCCTGAGGTTAGGTGGGAGGATATTGGTGGTTTAGAGGATGTTAAGCAGCAGTTGAGGGAAGCTATTGAGTGGCCTCTGAAGAGTCCGGAGATATTTGAGAAGATGGGGATCAGACCACCTAGGGGCGTGCTTCTGTATGGTCCTCCTGGTTGTGGTAAGACTCTGCTTGCTAAGGCAGTAGCTACTGAGTCAGGAGCAAACTTCATAGCAGTAAAAGGACCAGAAATACTAAGCAAATGGGTAGGAGAATCAGAAAAAGCAATAAGAGAAATATTCAGAAGAGCTAGGCAGGTAGCACCTGCAGTGGTATTCTTCGATGAGATAGACTCGATAGCACCAGCTAGAGGAATGAGGCATGATACGGCTGTAACTGACAGAATAGTTAATCAGTTACTAGCAGAGATGGACGGCATACAAACACTTAAAAACGTAGTAGTTATCGGTGCAACTAACCGTGCCGACATTCTTGATCCTGCGCTGCTGAGGCCAGGTAGGTTCGATAGAGTGATATACGTACCTCCACCCGATAGGAAAGCACGCCTGGAGATACTTAAGGTGCACACACGTAAAGTACCGCTAGCTGATGACGTAGATCTGGAAAAGCTAGCTGAATTAACCGAGGGATACTCAGGTGCGGATCTAGAGGCGCTAGTGAGGGAGGCAGTCGTATTAGCACTCAGGGAGAAGTTTGAGGCTAGACCTATATCAATGAAGTACTTTATGCAGGCACTAAAGGTGGTTAAGCCATCGCTCAGCAGGGAGGTTACTGAAAGGTATCGCAGGACATTTGAAGAATTAAAGAAGATGATAATATAGCTATCGAGCACAGTATAGTGAAGTCCTCTTTTATAATACAATAAACACTAAGTCATAGTATAGTGTTGTACAGCCACCTCAAAACTAATAATGTTGAGGTGAAATACGGTAAAGGTCGGAATAAATAGACTAATAACGGTGTTAAACTCATGTCAAAGTTACCTAAGTTTTCTTATGTACGAGAAAAACTGCGGGAGATGGTTACTGAGGATTACCGTAATTTAATTAAGAAATTAGGTGACGACATAAAAAATATAGTAAGGTATAGGCAGCGCAGACTAGTGGTTCTGACCGGTAAGGATGACATTAAGTTAGCTGGTATAACTGCTGAGATTGTACTGAGGTACTATAAGCGTGTAAAAAGAGTTACTAAGAGAGAGAAAGATACTGAGATAAAGGTACTTTACGTATATCATGACGAGTTCCCGGATGCTAGATTAAGAGCCGAGATAGTTAAGAGGGTGCTGAAAAAGAACAATAATATCAACTTGACGGTTGCCGTCTACGAAGTCAGTAGTAGGTACTTAGGAACGACATTTCAAGTCCTCATTATGGATTTAGTAAATGACCTTAAGCCTAATGATGTTGGTAGATTAATGGGCATTGTTGAGGGTGGTGGCCTCATAATATACATGGCGCCCCCAATCAGCGAGTGGGTGCATGCGAAGACAATATTTAGAATGAACTTAACTGTCCCGAATCACCCAGAGCCAAGGTACGTTTTCATTAAGTGGTTTATCAGGAAGTTGATGGAACATGCCGGAATATATATTTTCGATGCTGACAGAGGTAAGCTAATTAAGTCTGGCTGGTCTAAGAAGGTCTTCGAAAAGGCTAAAGAGTTCACGAGGTCTATAGAGATACCTAAGGAGGTTATCTTTGATAAGGAGCTGTACAAACTAGCCCTTACGCAGGATCAGGTAAATGTAATTAAGCTAGTAGAGAAGCACTTACTACCTAAGGTGAAGAAGAGACGTCACGTAGCCCTCGTTATAACTGCAGACAGAGGCAGGGGTAAGTCATCGGCTGTAGGTATAGGTGTGGTTGGGTTAATTAAGGAGTTCCTTAAGCGGAAAAATAAAGTTAGAATTGCAGTAACTGCTAAGGACCCGCTGTCTGTACAGTCACTAATGGACCTAGCCTGTAAAGCAGCCAAGGTGCTAGGACTGAAGTATAAAGTGATAAAGAGAGAAGAAAATATTATTGAGATTAAGGGTGATAGGTTTAGTATTGAATATTGGCAGCCTTACACAGTACTAAGACTGAATGTAGATATTGTTGTGGTTGATGAGGCAGCAGGTATTCCTGTTCCACTGCTCCATAAGATCTGGCTTAGATACGCGCGAACCATATTCGCAACAACTATTCACGGATACGAGGGCGCAGGAAGGGGATTTTCTATAAGATTTCTCAAAAGGCTAAGGGAGGATCCAAAGACAGAGCTAGTAATGTATGAAATGAAGGAGCCGATAAGGTACTCTATCGATGACCCCATAGAGAAATTCCAGTTCGATGTGCTGCTACTTGATGCAGAACCTGATACCCTCAACGAGGACGACCTTAAGGAGATTGAAGAGGAAAGCTTTGAGTACATTAAATATGATCCAGAATACCTGTTCTCTAAGGAGGGTGAGAAAGAACTCCGCTCGCTTTTTGGAATTTATGTACTTGCACACTACAGAAACGAGCCTGACGACCTAGCGAGAATAGCTGACGCTCCACATCACAGCATAAGAGCGCTAAAGCTTAAGAAGTCAGGTAAAATCGTGGCGGCCGTGCAGCTGGCAGAAGAAGGAAAAATACCTGACAACTTAATTGATGAGCTTCTTGTAGGAGGGAAAATACCAGGTAACATAATACCTGATAGGCTCCTCAAGCACCTCAGGGTCAAGGAATTCGGAAGAGGTATTGGCTGGAGAATAGTTAGGATAGCTGTTCACATAGATGTGCAGGGCAAGGGCATAGGGTCCTATCTGCTTAGGAAGGTAATTGAGGAGGCGATAGAACGCGGCTATGACTGGGTGGGTGCGGGCTTCGGCGTAAGTAAGGAGTTAATTAACTTCTGGTTAAAGAATGGGTTCAGAGTACTTCACATATCGCCTGATAGGAACCCTGTCAGCGGAGAGTATACAGCACTAGTGATCTACCCACTAAGTAAGAAATGGAGAAAGCTGGTCGAGCTAGGCAACAGTGAGTTCTCTGTCAAGTTTATCGAGAGCCTTCATGCAGTTTACTATGATTTTGAGCCTGATACAGCGTATACCATGATTAAGAGGCAGCTCCGAAACGAGGAGTATGCAGCTAAGATAGACCTGACACCTATTCAGTTAGAGAGACTAAAGGTCTATGTTTCAGGAATCATGACCTTTGAGTCGGTATGTGATGCAGTGTCGCTGCTCTCAAAGAAGTATATATTCATGGGCTTTGGCGGTGAGCTAAGCGAAGAAGAGGGGATCGTGACTATAGCTAGGGTTCTTCAGGGGTGGAGCTGGGACAAGATATTTGAGGAGTACAGGATCGGTAAGGTGAGAGCCACTAATATGTTGAGGCAAATAGTATCTAAGATGCTGGAGAGAATTTACTCTATTCGCGTAAAGCCTCCTGAGACCTAAGGTCGTAGACTATTAACATTGAAGCAGAACAATATTCTTAAAATCTGGTTTTCGTAGAGACTTAAGGGCGAGCTGTGAGCGAGTCTATAAAGGCATTATTTAGGCCTAGGTCGATAGCAGTAGTTGGGGCTTCCAGGCAGCCAGGCAAGATAGGCTATGAAATACTTGCAAATATAATAAAGTACGGATTCAAGGGTAAGGTATATCCGGTAAATCCCAAGGCAGATAGCATCTTAGGTCTTAAGGCATATCCGAGTATTTCAGCTATTGGTGAGCCTGTCGACTTAGTCGTAGTCTCCGTACCGGCTAAGTACACTATTGACGTAATAGAAGATGCTGGTAAAGCAGGAGCTAAGGCGGCGGCTGTAATCGCTTCAGGATTTAAGGAAGTAGGTAATGTAGAGCTGGAAAACGAGCTCGTTAAGAAAGCTAGAGAATATGGGATTAGAGTACTAGGGCCTAACATCTTCGGTGTGGTTTACACGCCATCGAGACTTAACGCATCCTTCGGCCCGACTGATGTTATACCAGGCCAGATAGCATTTATAACACAGTCAGGCGCCTTAGGTATAGCACTAATGGGAATGACCATAGTTGAGCGAATAGGCATCTCAGCAATAGTGAGCGTAGGTAATAAAGCCGATGTAGATGATGCAGATCTGCTGGAGTACTTTATTGATGACCCGAATACTAAGGTTATATTGATATACCTCGAAGGAGTTGAGGATGGCAAGAAATTTGTGAGTATTGCTCAGGAAGTCACCAGAAAGAAGCCGATCATAGTAATCAAGGCTGGTAGAACGGAGGTTGGCGCTAAGGCGGTTGCCTCACATACGGGTTCACTAGCAGGTAACGTAGTAATATACTCGACGGCGTTTAAGCAAGCAGGAATACTTCAAGCTAGAACAGTAGAGGAGGCATTCGATTGGGCTAGAGCAATCTCCTACTTGCCAGAGTATAGAGGAGGATCATTAGTAGTTGTAACCAATGGAGGTGGAGCAGGAGTGCTAGTAACTGACACATTAGCTGAGAATGGCATAAGACTTGCGGCACCACCCAAGTCACTTGTCGAAGAGGTAAGAACTTTCCTACCATCATTTGCGTCGCTAGGCAACCCTATTGACGTTACTGGAATGATAAGTAACGAAGGATATGTTAGGGCGCTGGTCTCAGCACTAAAGAATCCTGAAGTTGGGGCTGTGCTAGGGATATACTGTCAGACAGCAGTTACGGATCCCACTGTAATAGCGAGCATGCTAATTAAGGAGGTAAAGTCAATGGGAGGATTGCCGAAGCCCTTAGTACTAACGCTAATAGGTGGCGAGGAATGCTACTGGGCTATAACTAAACTAAATGCGAACGGTATACCAGCGTATCCTATGCCTGAGAGGGCAGCGTCTGTGATGGCAGCCATAATTAATTATGAGTCAGTCAAGAAAGCTGTTGAGAAGAGATTAGAAGAACTTAAGGTCATCTCTCACTAACGCTTAAATATTCCTAATCCCCAACATAACCGGTGAGGAATATGGAGTACGTCTATGCGTCGCTATTACTTCACTCAGCGGGTAAGGAGGTAAATGAAGAGAACTTAAAGAAGATACTGGAAGCAGCAGGCATACAAGTAGATGAAGCTAGAGTAAAGATGCTTGTAGCTGCACTTAAGGAGATAAACATTGATGAAGTGATTAAGCAGGCTACGGCAGCACCAGTCGTACCAGCTGTAGCGCCTGCTCAGGCGCCGCAGCCTCAGGCTGCTCCAGCTGAGGAGAAGAAAGAGGAAGAAGAGGAGGAGAAGGAAGAAGTTAGCGAAGAAGAAATAGCAGAAGGAATATCATCACTATTCGGGTAATAGTAGGATAGTACCGGAATTTCTGACGTAAAGCAGCTGGAGTTTTTACCTGACAGTGGATAATTGAGTAAGTTCTCTAATTATTTACTATGATTACACTGTTCTAATACTTTAAAGAAAGTTTGTTTAAAGTAATTTAGAGGAGAGAGTCTGCTACGCTAAGGTGGCGTTAGTGGAGGTACAGCTCATTGGATTTGATAGCTTAGGCGTAAGGTCGATGGCTAGTGTTGTATATACTGATGATGTAAGTGTCTTCATAGATCCTGCAGTTTCTTTAGCTCCATGGAGGTTCTCGCTTAAACCACATCCGCTTGAGGTGAAGCAACTTAAGTATGTAGCTTCTAAGATATACGAAGTAGCTAAAGATGTAGATGTGATAATACTAACTCATTACCATTACGATCACCATGATCCAGGAAAGAACATCCCAGTCGAAATATATGAGGGCAAGGATGTAATTATAAAAGACCCCCGCAACAACATAAATGTATCTCAGCGGATAAGAGCTTCGAGATTACTTAAGTTAATTAAAGATAAAGCTAAGAGCATATCAGTAGGTGACGGTAAGGAATTTACATACGGAAAAACTAAGCTTCTTCTCTCAAAGCCTGTCCCTCACGGCATCGACTCCAGGCTAGGCTACGTCATCCAGGTATTAATTGATGACGGTGAGTATAAGATTGTGCATACATCAGATGTAGAAGGTCCTGCAACAAATAGTGCGGTTGAATTTATTATTCGTAATAAGCCAGACTTAATTATAATCGACGGTCCACCTACTTATTTAGTGGGTCACCACTTTACTGAGGATATAATTTCTAGGTCAATCTCTAATCTCGCTAGAATAGTAGCTGCACTAGAAAACGTAACAATAATCCTGGATCACCACCTACTGAGGGATTTAAACTATAGAGATTTCTACAATAAAGTAACTGAGTGTAGCACTAGCACGAAGGCAAGAATAATGTGTGCAGCAGAGTTCATGGGTTTAGAGCCTATGTTACTAGAAGCTAGGCGTAAGGAATTATACAGCAAGAACGCTCGGAGTGGGGGAAATGAGTGAAGGCTACAATCCCATTGAGATTGCCGAGAAAGTCAGAAAGTACGTGACTAAGACTGTAGATAATACAGAGCTTAGGCGATACTACAGATTTAGAGGTGGTAGATGGTATGGTGGAATTGCTACAGGTGATGTAATAGGTTGTAACATGAAGTGTAAGTTCTGTTGGTCCTGGCGGTTCAAGGATAGATATGATTTAGGCGAACTACTAGCTCCTGAAGATGCCGCTGGAAGACTCATTGAAATAGCAAGAGCTAAAGGGTACTCTCAAGTGAGAGTGAGCGGAGGCGAGCCAACAATATCTAGAAAGCACCTTCTAGAGCTGATTAAGATAGTAGAAGATAGCGGCTTAAACTTCATATTAGAGACAAACGGGATTTTACTAGGTCATGATAGGAGTTACGCGAAGGAATTAGCAAGCTTCTCAAACATAGTTGTCAGGGTCTCATTTAAGGGTGTGACAGCAGATGAATTTAATATGTTGACGGGAGCAAAGAAAGAATGCTTTCAGCTCCAATTTAAGGCATTAGAAAATTTAATTGATGCTGGTTTAAGACCAGGTTATGAGGTATACGCAGCTGCTATGATATCCTTCAGCAATGACAAAGATATCGCGAGATTTGTCATGAAGTTAGCTGAGATAAGCCCAGAGCTAGTCGAGGTGGATTGGGAGGTAGTGATTATGTATCCGCATGTTAAGAAACTACTTAAGCTCACAGGCCTAAAACCCAAGAGGTGGGTGGATCCGAATAATATACCTAAATCTATGATATAGTGTGCCTGACCTAATCACTCAGCTCCTGGGGGTGTATCGGATGAATCTCCAAGAACTCGAGGACTACATAAACACTAGTTACACAAAATTATATGAGGAGTGCAAGGGGTTCTGTAGAGAGGGGGAAATAGGGGGTACATTAAGGCTTGAGGAGTTAAGGCTTTATGAGGGATGCGAATACTGCATGATTAAGACAGCCATAGATCACCTTAATACACCTACACTTGTTATACCCTTAAAGGACGGTAGGGTGATGGAGCTCGTCAAGCTCGGTAGCCACATCCTTGAGCTTAGTGAGGAATCAGCTCAAGTTCACAGCACTGAGGACTTCCTAGAAGAGCTGAAGGACTACCTGAATTTTGGGATGCTTACAGCTGAAGAGGCAACTCTAATAAGTAAGTGGCTGAGTAAGGAAAAAGTTTAGTGTATACTTAGAGCTCCTTAAAGGCAAAATAGTAAATATTACTACTTCTATTTTCTATGCGGGGTAAAGAAATGGCAGATGAGTACACGTTTACCTTTTGTGTACCAACGAAGTTAGTCTACGGTAGAGGAAAGCTTAATGATGTTGGTACATATTCGCTTTCCTTTGGATTACGGAAGGTAGTTATAATAACTACAGCAGGAGGCTCCATGAGGAGGTACGGCTACATAGATAGGCTGGTATCCTCACTAGAGAGTAAGGGCATAGTGTCGGTAGTTCTTGACAAGGTATTTACTAACCCTACTACAGACCTGGTTGATGAGCTAGTTGCTGTGGTTAAGGAAGAGCAGCCTGATGGTCTAATTGCTATAGGTGGAGGCTCAGCAATTGATGCAGCAAAGGCTGTAGCTATGGTGTCATACAGTGGTGGGAGCGCTAGAGACTACATACTCGGTATAAGGAAGGGTTCGGGCGCTCTGCCATTGATAGCTATACCTACAACCCATGGGACTGGTACCGAGGTTAATAGATTTGCTGTTCTCACAGAACCTGAACTTAAGGCTAAGTTAGCTATAGTTTCTGAGTACATATACCCGAGAATGTCAATAGTGGATCCAGAACTCACGCTAAGTCTGCCAAACACCATAAGTTCAGCAACAGTGTTTGATGCTTTTTCACATGCGCTTGAAGCGCTTTTTGCTGTGCGGTCTAATGCCGTAAGCAGACTATTTGCGCTTGAGGCTCTCAGGATTATTGCTAGTGAGATCAATAAATTGCCTGAAGGATATAGCAACATCGATGTAAGGACTAAGCTCTTATGGGCATCTACTTGTGCTGGATATGCTATAGACCAGTCAAGGACCGGGCTCCTTCACGCTATAGAACACTCAATAAGCGCGTTTTACCCCAACGTGCATCACGGCGTTGGCTTAGCGCTCATAGCTTCAGCATGGGCGAGATATACGGCCCCAGCAGTTCAAGATAAGGTTAGGGAGGTACTGAATATATTCAAGTGGAAAGTAAGTGAAGATTTAGCACAGAGCTTTGTAGAACTCATAGATTATGTTAAGATGAAGTTAGGTCTGAATAAGCGGTTAAGTGACTTTAAGATCTCAAAGGATGATGTAAAAGTGCTCGCAGAATACACTGTTAAGTTCATGAGTGTACTAATAAGGAATGCACCGCGTAGCGCTGATAAGCAGGCTATAGAGGATATACTAATGAATTCGCTGTAGGTGGGGCTCAGTGAAACTCTATATTGCTTCTGAAAAAGACATACTTCAAGGAAGAGTTACTGACATTTATTTTCTTAGAACAAAGAAAATTATTGAAGCTAAGGGCTTGACTGATGTTCGTGTGAGAATGGAAATACACACAGGTGACCTACCGAGAGGATATGACTGGGCAGTTTACGCAGGTTTAGAAGAAGCTCTAAAATTACTTTCACAGAGGCCAATAACGGTCTACTCACTACCTGAAGGTACGCTAATTAAAGGTCATTTTCCAGTGATGCTTATTGAGGGCAGATATTACGATATCTGTGAGCTTGAGACAGCACTGCTTGGTATTTTAAGGCATGCTACTTCAGTTGCAACTAGGGCGGCACGGATTAAGAGACTAGCTATAGATAAGGTAATTCTTTACTTCGGTTTAAGAGGAGCGCACCCTGCAATAGCTCCGATGCTTGACAGATCAGCATACATAGGAGGTGTTGATGCAGTTTCAGGTGTTATTAGTGAGGACTTCATTGGCATTAAGCCATCTGGTACTATGCCGCATGCGCTCATAATCGTTTTTGGTAATGGCGCTGCTGCGTGGAGAGCTTTTGATGAAGTTATAGAGCCTGAAGTACCTAGGATAGCGCTAATAGATACATTTAATGATGAAAGAGTTGAGGCTCTAGAGGCGGTTAAGGCGCTGGGAGAGAGACTTTATGGCATAAGGTTCGATACGCCTAGGTCAAGACGAGGTAACTTCAGAAGATTAATTGAGGAGGTTAAGTGGGTTCTAAAACTTCATGGGCGTGAGGATGTAAAAATTGTTGTCAGTGGAGGTGTGAATGAGAAATCTATAGTTGAATTAAGGGATGTAGCTGACATGTTCGGCGTGGGTACAGCAATAACTCACCCGCCGCATGTCGATATGAGCATGGATATCGTAGAGGTAATGAAGGGTGGTGAATGGGTACCGATTTCTAAACGTGGTAAGCTACCTGGAGCTAAGAAGGTTTATAGGTGCGATGTCTTGGATTATGAGATCGTGCCGTGGAATGAAGAGTCAAGCAAGTGCTCTGAAAATGTACTTGTGAAATGGCTAGATAGCGGAAGGTTAGTTAGAGATTTACCTACAGTTCATGAAATAAGAAAATATGTACTAGAGCAGCTCAAGAAAGTTCCTGAGCCAACTCCTGTTTAAGGTTAGCTGGGTTGGTGGACCGGCCGGGATTTGAACCCGGGACCTCCGCCGCTCTCTAGACCGCTGATATACGGCCTATGCGAGGGCGGCGCTCTTCCAGGCTGAGCTACCGGCCCGAGATGAGAAAGTATCAATGCTTGTTATAAGTTTTTATGTGGGGACTTTCAAGCTTCTCAGGAATAAATAATCTTCCCTGTATCTTTATGTGTGCTGTAGCCCTTAAATTCATTGAGTAATCTCCTGAATTCACTGCTTCTTAGATACTGAAGAAGTTTACTCATGTATTTGCTGTTCATGCTATCCTTACTAATGACTATATCGTATATCTCGTTACCTAATCTTATGAAATCTAGATTGTAGAGTTCAGCAGCGTACCTTATACCTAGACCTACATCAGCGCGTCCCTGAGCTACAGCAGCAGCAACGGCTGTGTGTGTATGAACTTCGTAGCTATAGCCACGTATTCTCCTAACTAATTCGTTAAAGCTCACATTAAGTTCCTTCGCCAGATTTCTCAGCTTTAAGTCTAGCAGAGTCCTAGTTCCAGAACCTCTGTTTCTGTTCACCATTACTATGTCACTACGTAAGAGATCCCTAATTCCTTTAATTCCCTTAGGATTCCCTTTAGCAATAATAAGGCCTACCTCTCTAATATACCCTCTCACAAGAATGACTCTACTGCTCAAACCTAAGCGTCTTATATATGGTAAATTGTATTCTGAGGACTCAGGGTCGAGAAGGTGTGTGCCAGCGACATCTGCCCTACCTTCAGCCACTGCTAGAATACCATTAAGTGATCCTACATTAACGATTTTAACGCTCTTGCTATGGCAAATCGACAGGATAATTCTTTCGAGCACATAGTCATGACTCCCCATAACTATTAACTCAGGTACTCTTGTAACTTCGGAAAAGAGAAGAACTCTCACATTTGTCCCTGATTCCAGAACTTCAACCCCTTCGGGTATCTCGATAAAACCATCAGCAATAAGGAGTGTGCGTATTGATCCCGAACGCGAAAATATAGGGCACGCAAGCGTAGATTTACCTCTTCTAGTGAGTATTACGGGAACTAGTGTTGTTTTACCTTTGGATCCTATAATTTTAGTATTTAATTTAGCTTCTATACAGGGTGACTCAGTATCTTTAAGACCCATCATCCTCAATATTATGGGCTTAACTACATAGTGAAATACTATGGCAGCAGATAGAGGGAAGCCAGGCAGGCCGATTATTAGTTTACCATCTACTACAGCAAAAAATGTTGGTTTACCGGGCTTTAGCTTAAGGCCGTGAATCACTATGCCGGGCTCTCCTAGGGAATCGATTACTCTATAAGTAATGTCCCCAGCACCAGCTGAAGTTCCTCCCGAAGTAATTACTAGGTCGTTCTCACTCAGTGCGTTACTAAGAATATTTTTTACTGTGAACTCATCATCTGGTGCAATCCCATAAGATCTAACTATTGTACCTAATTCTCTTAGCGTAGTTATTAGGAGATACTGATTTACATCAAATATTTTACCTGCCTCGAGTTTAGAGCCAGGACTTACTAGTTCATCACCTACTGACAATATACCAACCTTAATCCTCTTATAGACCTTCACATTACTTACCCCTACAGCTGCAAGCACTGAGACCTCTCTAGGGGTGATAATTGTTCCTTTCTTTAGGAGTACTTCACCCTTAGCGATGTCGGTGCCTGTGAAGGCGATATTTTCGCCAGGACTTACAGATCGATAGATAAGTACTTCATTATTTCCTAATCTTTTAGTATATTCGATCATGACTACAGCATCAGCGCCTCTAGGAATAACTGCGCCAGTGTCTATCTCAGCGCACTCGCCAGGTCTCACCTCAAGTGTGGGTGCCTTACCTATTCTAGCGCTACCTATAAGACGAAGCTTAATGGGATTATCCTCATCAGCGCCAAAAGTATCGCGAGAAAGAACTGCGTATCCGTCGACTTCAGATCTATCAAAGGGCGGTGCATCGTAAGGAGCGGCAACATCCTCAGCTAGAACGCGGCCTACAGATTGAGTTACATCTACTACTTCAGTACCCGGGGGATCTAGGTTTACATACTTGCTTAAAATGCTAGCTACTTCACTAGGTGCAGCTAATATATGAAACACCTTAGCTTCCCTACTCATGTTTTGACACCTCAATGTAAGGCTTATTAAGTGTTTTTTGTTGTTTCATTTTGGGCGGGGGTGCCCGAGCTAGGTCAAAGGGGGCGGGCTTAGGCCCCGCTGGCGTAGGCCTGCGTGGGTTCAAATCCCACCCCCCGCACCAAAACCTGCAAGTTAATTGACTTACTTCCTAATTATTACTTTCAAGACAGTTAAGGAGGGGGGCTTCATTATTCTTCTTGGATCACTCTCGTCACGCACACCAGAAGAATAAATACCTTCAATGACGGCCGACTTACCGTCAGCTAAATCTATAAGGGCTCTAAAGCAGTAGTGTCTCCCTTCACCCTCGGTTCTTTTGCATATTCTTACTGAGGTGATTAAAACTGACTTGGCATTGAACTCTTTACTAATCATGTTACTTATGTGAATGTATATTATAGGGGTCACGTACTTCATTATGTCGGCACCTAAATGCACGTTTCACGTTAATTACATCGCTTAACTAACAATTAAGTATATCGGAGAACATAATTAAGCACACGTTTATCAATTAAGCATGCATTATCAGCAACATTAGCATTAGTTAACTTAATTGGATAAGTCAGCTACACTATTTTAGAGTGATGCTGTGTGTGGGCAGGACCAATGCATTGTGCCAGGGATGATGCGGCTGAAGTTTATGATAGGATTGCTGAAGGATACGTGCACTGGCGTACTAGGGCATGGCCAATAGTTAAACTAGTTAGAGGCAGGAGGATCTCAGATCTAGGGTCTGGGCCATGCGTTAATGGAGCTGAAGTTGTAGGTAGAGGTGAAGCAGAGTACGCAGTATGCCTCGATATATCACTAAGGATGCTTGAGATTGGCTTAAGGAAGTACGGCAATAAGCTTCTGGTAGACTTTGTAGCAGGCGATGTACGGTACTTGCCATTTAGAAGTAAATCCTTCGACTCGATATTATCAATTGCAGTACTTCACCATATTAGCCCGAAGGAGATAGGGAGGGTGCTAAGTGAAGTAGCTAGGATTGTACGCGAGTTAGGGTTAATATTAATAACTACCTGGTCGCCATGGCAGGCGAGGTTTCTAGTTCATTTAATTAGAAACTACTTAATGAAGTTAGTGAATCCGCGTGTCTTTCCTAGAAAGGTCTTAGTACCATGGAGAAAGAGGGGTGTGACTTACTTTAGAACGTACTATCTTTACACACTCACTGAATTAAGAAATTTAGTGGCAAAGTATGTAAAGCCTAGAGTACTCTTAAGCAGTATGTATTCTAGGTCGAGAAAAGCTAGGTCTTCTCAAAATAACTTAATTATAGCTATTAAATGACTGTGTAAATGCCTTACAAGAAGCTGAAATTATGCTAGAAACTTGGTCATGTATGGTGAGTCAGAAAGTCTGAAGTAGCCTAATTTCCTGTAGTACTCTCTAACACCTACACCAGAGAGCACCAGTATTTTTCTTGCTGAGAATTCATACCTCGCTACCTCCTCAGCTGTTTCTAGAAGCCTACGACCCCATCCCCTATGCTGCCATCCCAGAGGATCACTGTGACCGACTGGTACTTGAGGTCCATACACATGGAGCTCCCTTACAATAGCTGTTCGAGCATCGACCTCAGGTCTGTGCGCTTTCTCCGATGGTATTCTCAGCCTGAGCAAACCGATGAGAATATCATTTATTGGATCCTCAGCAGCTATGAATACCTCTATCCCGCCACTCGCTTCATAATACTCCTTAGTTATTACTACTTTCTTAGGAGCTATGCCCCTCTTATATAGTGCCCTGCCAACCTCTCTATAGCGTATCTCTCTTACCTTTATTCCCTTCTCAAGTGCTTTGTGCTCGACGTACTCTCTTAAGTTGCCTTTCTTAGGTCCTGCCTCAATATATTGAGCAGGAACATCCCGCTGGATCCTCATTATACGTACCCACTTAGGTATGTACCTGTACATCTCAGAAATAAGTTCAATCACCTCATCCTCACTTAGGGCCCTGTATTCACCTTTTCTCCACCACTCATAGAGCTTAGTCCCCTTAATCACCAGTGTCGGGTAGATCTTCAGCATGTCAGGCATAAAGTCTGGATTGCTGAATAATTCCTTAATCATCTCTAAGTCTCTGTCAAGGTCGGATCCAGGTAGGCCTGGCATTATGTGATATACTATCTTGAAGCCTGAGTCCTTAAGTATTCGCGTAGCCTCTATGGTGTCTCTAACTGTGTGTCCTCTCTCAATCTTCATTAGTACGTCATCATATATGCTCTGAACACCTACTTCAACTCTTGTACCACCCAAGTAGAGCATTTCATCAGCATGCCTCTCCCTAGCCCAGTCAGGTCTCGTCTCAAAAGTTAGGCCTACAACCCTGATTTTGGCTGTCTCATTTCTTGCATGAGCCTCCTCAAGTGGTGGAAGGATCTTAGGTTTCGGCTCAGGGAACCTGTTGAAGGCCTCGAACACGCTTGTAACGAACCATAACTTGTAGCTCCACGGCATAGCTGTGAAAGTACCACCCATAATTATTACATCTACTTTACTCGGTACGTGGCCTAAGAGCAGGTACTGACTAAGCCTATCCCTAACTTGCTCGTAGGGATCAAAGTTATTTCTCATAGCACGCATTAAGGCAGGCTCATCGCCGTAGTAGCTCTGGGGAGTGCCAAATTCAGGACCACCAGGGCAGTAAGCGCACTTTCCGTGAGGACACGGGAAAGGTGCAGTCATAACAGCAACTACAGTGACTCCCGACAACATCCTCGTTAGCTTTCTGATGCCCTCAGCCATCGCATTACCACTTACTGCTTTCACAGTACCTCCAACATCATTAGGAGAATTCAGCAGTTAAACTCTTTTTACAACATGTAGGGTATATGTGATAATTAATATTTGGGTCAGCGCTTCAAAACTTTAAAAGGAGTGAGTTATCCTATGACTGGGTGCCGCGGTAGTATAGCCCGGCCAAGTATGCGGGCCTTTCGAGCACGCCTACCGCGTGGATAGCCCGTGACCCGGGTTCAAATCCCGGCCGCGGCACCACCGACCCAATCTTATTTACTGCTTTAGCTTATCGAGAACTATCCCCTTGCCGGGGACTATTGATACCTTAAATGCGCTTATGTAGTGGTTTGTCATCCTCATCTTCTTTATTATTAAGTAACGCCTTACCTCTTTAACTTCCTCAACATTATCCATCCATAGGTGGATTACCCCATCAGCTATGTGCTCTAGGCCGAAGCCAAATGTGCTGTTATGCACTAGTATGGGTGATGTACCAGCAAAGAAATTCTCATTAGGTGGTATGGCGAGATCGTAGACATATTTCTCTGTAGGATGTACTACACGTACAGACTTAACTCTTTCAACTCTCACGTGGCCGCCTCGCATGTTTGGTGATGGCAGGTAATCAATTGCTATGAGTTTATCCCCTGGGCTTAAACTATCAGCTCTACCTAAGACTATGTTGCTAGCACCACAAGAATTCGGGATGAAGTAGATGCAGTGGTCGTTTGTTAGAGTTAATTCCTTACCTGTCTCCGTGACGACCTTAAATAATTCCTTAGGTGCTTCATGAATAATGATGCCCCTTAGGCTATGCCACTCAATAACGTGTTTCTTCAGATTAAACGTTGGAATCTTAACAGAGTCAATGCCGCTACTTGAGATTTCAGAGATTAACTCATTAACACTCAGTACTGTAAGGGACCTCCTCTTAGTTAAGTAAACAAGCACTCTTTCTCCATAATCTAGAGACTTAGTGGTCATTGCGTATTGACTGACTAGGTATGCTGTTACATTTTCTCTATGTGTAGCTATTTTTAGCTGGTAGGAGTACTTACGCGCCATGGCAGGCTTATCTGCCCAGAAAGCAGATAGAGAGTCTATTATTAGCCTCACGTGTCGTATAGGGGACCTGCGGCGCTCGTCAGTAACCCCTAAGACAGCGTAAGCCTCATTAATAGCTGCTATCAAGGTTTCAATATCTAACGCAGCAAACCTTCGCTTGCGTTCCAATTCAGCAGCGTCAGCAGTTAATTGCTTAGCAGTTTTTAGGAGGCTAAATATATCTATGACAACAAGCCATGGTCTATGAACAGGTGGCTCACCACCCAAGTAATGTATCTCATACTCCTCGAAGTCCATGTTAAATTGTCTAGCCTGCCTTACCACGTCTCGGAACTCTGCCTCAGTGGTAACGTATATTACTGGATCGCTACTCTTCAGTCCAGCAAAAGCATAGTGCATACACAGAATTGACTTACCTGTACCTGGCTCACCAGTTATAGCTACCCAAGAACCCTTAGGAACCCCGCCTTCTAGCGCCTCATCCAGTTCTGGAATACCTGTGCTAACCCTCTGTAGTCTACTGTAGAATTTGTCATAATATCTGTCGCTCATTACCGACACCAACCTTAAGTTCTATTTCTTAAACCCAACCTCAACTTATCTAGCGAGTTAATATCACTCTCTCTAATAAAAATAATTACATTAACATAGCGGCAGTGCTGAATGGTGTTACGAAGTAGGTAACTAATTTAAGCCAGCTCAAAAAGAATAGTGAGGTGTTGCCTATTGTGGAATTCCGTCTAGATCCGTGGGGTTCCGAGATAATAAGGGAGTACGACAAATTATTCAAGTTCTTTGGAATAAAGCCCTTTAAGGAGGTATTAAAAGAGCTCTCCAGATTTGTGGAGCCTCACATGCTCATGAGGAGAGGCATAGTCTTCGGGCACAGAGATTTTGAGGAAGTAATAAAGGCTTTAGAGAACCGCGAGAGATTTGCTATCCTCACAGGACTCATGCCGTCAGGCAAGATGCACCTTGGGCATAAAATGGTGATTGACCAAGTAATTTTCTATCAGAACCTAGGTGCTGAAATATTTATAGCGATAGCCGATGCAGAAGCTTACGCTGTAAGAAAGCTAGAGAGGAGTGAGCTTATTAGATTAGCGATTGAAGAGTACGTTGCTAACTACTTAGCACTGGGGCTAAAAACTAAGAACCTTCACATATACTTCCAAACAAACTACAGCAGAGAGTACTACAGGTTGATACAGTTATTTTCGAGGAAAGTAAGTATGGCTGAGCTGAGAGCACTCTATGGTGAGGATATTGAACCAAGCAAAATTATCTCTGTGCTAACTCAAGCTGCTGACATCCTGCACCCGCAACTTAAGCATTTCGGCGGCTTTAAGGTTGTGTTAGTGCCCGTAGGTGCTGATCAGGACCCGCATCTGAGACTCAGCAGAGACATAGCTGATAGATTCTCTAATGAGCTAGGGTTTAGGAGACCTGCATCGACTTACCATAGATTTATGACGGGACTGGATGGGGGCAAAATGAGTTCGTCGAGGCCAGAATCATATATTGCGCTGACTGATGACCCTGAGGAGGCAGGTAGAAAAATTATGAGATCCCTAACAGGAGGTCAGGCTACAGCTGAGGAGCAGAGAAAATTAGGTGGACGCCCCGAAAAATGCCCGGTATATGAGGTTAATGCCTACCACCTAGTAAGTAATGATAAGGAGCTGGAGAACCTATATTGGGAGTGTAGGACAGGCAAGATACTCTGTGGAGAATGCAAGGCTAAGACGAGAGAAAGATTGATCAGGTTCCTGAGAGAGCATCAAAGGAAACTTAAGAATACTAAGGAACTAGCGTACAAAGTTGTTGAAGCACCAGACTTTTAAAATATCCAAGCTAAACTTAAGTCAGGTACAAAGGTAGACACAGTTCTGTAAGTATTATAACCCCTAAAATAGACACTAACTAATGGTGCCGGGGTGCCCGAGCGGCCTAAGGGGGAGGGCTCGAGTCCGGCTTTAGGAAATGTGGGAGACCCTCTGCCCCTCACGGGGCACGCGGGTTCGAATCCCGCCCCCGGCGCCAGCATGTCACTCAACTTAGGTACAGCGTGTCTGTACTAGTGGTGCTGGAATTAATGGTGCGTATAAGGAGCTTAAGGGTAATAAGGGAATTTGATCCCTGGTCCTCGCCGCTATGTACGTGCCCGCATAAATTCACATTAAATCCGTATACTGGCTGTGGCCATCACTGCATCTACTGTTATGCTAGGTCATACATAAGGAACTTCGATAACCCGAGACCTAAGGTGGGGTTGATAGTTAATGTACTAAGAGACATAAGCAAACTACCTAAAAATGCACTTATATCTATGAGTGAGAGCAGCGATCCATACACCCCGCCTGAGCACGAGTTAATGTTAACGCGCAGAGTTCTGAAACTAATTGCTGAGGCAGGCTTTAAGTTACTTATTGTTACAAAGTCAGATCTCGTTGTAAGAGATGCTGATATACTAGAGAGGTATGGTAAGTCAGCAGTAGCAATAACCATAACGACTCTTGATGATGTTAAGGCTAAGTTAATAGAGCCTAAAGCCCCACCGCCGTCACAAAGGCTGAGGGCTGTTCAAGAACTGTCGAGGAGGGGTATACCAGTAACAGTTCGTGTAGATCCCATAATACCGGGCATTAATGATAGCGAAGAAGAGCTCCGAGAGCTGATTAAGAGAGTAGCTGATGTAGGTGCGGTTCAGATTACGACCTCGACGTATAAAGCGAGGGCTGACTCTTTGAGTAAATTAATTAAGGTGTTCCCTCAAGCTGCAAACTTACTTAAGAAACTGTACTTGATGGAGGGTGAGAGGCGTAGCGGGTACATTTACATGCCTAAGGAGCTAAGGCTCAGGTACTTATTGCTGGTGAAGAAAATCGCTGAGTCCTACGGCATGGCGTTTTCTACATGCAGAGAAGGATTTAGGTTTCTAAATACACCTGGAATCTATTGCGACGGCTCAACCTACGCTTTTATGCGTGCATAATGGCTAGTAATATGCTGAAGTAGCATTAGTTGAAATGCCAAAAGCGAATCACATGATACTGGTGCGGGGGGTGGGATTTGAACCCACGCAGGCCTACGCCAGCGGGTCTCCAACCCTAGAGCCGGAAGGTCTTAAGCCCGCCCCCTTTGACCTAGCTCGGGCACCCCCGCACCAAAGAACTAATCTCAAAAGAGGGTTTAAATTTTAATTGACATCGACTGCCCGAAGTAAATGTTGAAATAATGTTTAAAACCCGCTTACCTAACATAACTTAATGGGTTGGGCCCGTAGCTCAGCCAGGATAGAGCGCCGGCCTCCTAAAGACCCGGACTCACTGACGGTCGGGGAAGCCGGATGTCGGGGGTTCAAATCCCCTCGGGCCCGCCACACATTCTACAACAGCTTAATTGGAAGTAAGTTACACCTACTTGTAGATTGCGTCCCAAAACATCTTTTCATATGCCTGTATCATCCTTGCAATTACATAGTACCTCTCTTTACTGGTCATATAGTATCTCTCAATAATTGGTGCAGCTAGCTTCTCTAAGAAGCTGTAGTCGCGGGCAAATAGCTCTAAAAAGCCTAGATTCCTTAAGCCGTACTTACTTCTAAATGCGTTGAGGAGCCTCTTAACGTTGCTACCCCAAACTGGGAGGTTGACGGTGAGCGCTAGTGCCGATTCGCCTGGATTAGCATAGAGTGCTAGCCACGCTAGGTAGTGGGTATAGCTGGCAGCACCAGGAGTTACATTCCTAAAGCTCCAGCAATCTACATCTAGTTCATTACATAACGTCTCCAACTCTTTAATGGCATTTAAGTCACCATCTAATATCGTCCTAAAGAACTTAATCTCGTCATCGTGCTTCACCCTAGACAGCATTACAGCCAAGCTGCGTGCGTCATGATAGACTATGTAAGCCTGATTAGTAATGAATGAAACTATCTTATCTCTATTCAGAGTTCCAGCTTCAGCATCCTTCACATACGGATGCTCAAGTATTTCCTCATTAAGCTTCTTCAGCTTCTCACGAATTTCATTAAGTATTTTGAACCCATTCATAGTACTTACCCGCTCTACTACTAGTATGTAAGGAAAAAAGTCTCAGTACAACGTACTCTTGGTGTAACGATGGGACTTACAGACCGTTTACGTAGGGATGTAGAGTACATTTGGGCTAAGATATTTAATCATCCATTTGTAATCCAGCTATATGACGGCACACTGCCTATCAGTAAGTTTAAGTACTATATTATACAAGACTATAACTACTTAATATCAATGATGAGGTGTTTCTCTCTAATTGCTGCCAAAGCGGGTCCATCGGTGAGTGCTAAGGCGTTGGAGATAGCGCTTGCGGACGCAACTACTGAGTTAGAGAACTATAAGAAGCTGCTAGGGAAGCTCGACCTCAGCTTTAACGATGTAGTAAATACTGAGCCTGCCCCAACAAATCTAGCATACATGAACTATCTGCTAGCTACGTGTGCCTTGGGTACGCCGCTCGAGGGGCTTGTGGCTGTCCTACCATGCTTCTGGTCGTACCTTGAAATTGCTGAGAAGCTAAAGGATAAGTTAGCAGCAAATGAAGTCAGCATATATAGGGAGTGGTGTATGACGTACTTAAGTAGTGAGTATAAGAACTTAGTGCGCGACCTAAGGGAACTTATAGATACCTTATGGGATGGGATGAATTACGACAGATACTTAAAACTCTTTACTAGGTCCTCTAAATACGAATACATGTTTTGGGATATGGCATACAGAGAAGAGCAGTGGCCTGTATAATGGTGGGCCCGCGGGGATTCGAACCCCGGACCTCCCGGTTATCAGCCGGGCGCTCTGACCAGGCTGAGCTACGGGCCCCATATAGACTTGAAGAGATGTACTTTATAAGGTTTAACACACGAGTAGATATTGTGTTCTAAGGCCATCAATACTTAAATACCGCAAATATATAACGTGATTATGGCGGCGGTCGTCTAGCCTGGTCTAGGACGCCGGCCTGCCACGCCGGAAATCCCGGGTTCAAATCCCGGCCGCCGCACCATACCTTTAGTTTCTCATTAATAGAATGGACTTAACCTAGTCTCTGGATACCTTTCTTAACGTGTGTCCACATATAGGACACGTACCTGCTTCCATGCCTTTATAGCCGCATGCAGGGCACACGTAGGTGAATAGCTTAGGCTTTCTTATTGTCCTCCTCTTAATACCGTACACTTCAGCACCAAGGTGGAGGGCAACATTCTGTACTGACTTGTCATCGGTCACGACGACTACCCTCCTGCATTTGCTGAGGAGAGCGTGAGCTAGAGCCAGTATGGACACATCTGCTTCTGATAGGTTACTTAGTTCGCCAAGGTGTCTTGCCTCTTCTTTAACTTTATTGACGCTGTTTTTCGGCGGATCCATAACGATTAACTTATTGGACGCTAGTGCGTACTCCAAGGATTTCCTACTTTCGGGGTCTAAGATCTCTGCAACTACTAATGGGGTTGTATAGGAGTTCCCGGGGAGTGAAAGAGGAAGCGAAGCAAAGAGTCCTGCTGCATCGAGAACGTATGCTACACTACATGCATCTCTCGAAGAGTCTAACATAAAAGTCCCTCACAAAGAAACGAGCAAATACTGCATTTGTTGGCGCTTTCCTTATTATCACTTCGTCACCTTTGTCTAACTCCACAGTAAAGGCACCATCACCTATGAGGACCAGCTGGGGCGAGTCCTTAGAGACTATTACTTTAACAGACGTGGTTGGCGGCAGGACTACGGCTCGTGAACAGAAGGTTATAGGCGCTAATGGCGTAACTATAATGGCATGCATCTCTGGGTCGACGACGGGACCGCCAGCAGCTAAATTGTATGCTGTAGAACCTAGCGGAGGCGAGACAATCACTCCATCACCGACGAGGTAGTATATCGGTTCATCGTTCTTCATTACGTGTACTCTAGCTACTTTAGCTCTCGCGGCACCAGCTGTAGTAATTACGTAATCGTTTAGGACGTAATTTAGCTTATACCTTCCCTTAACTTCTCCTGAAAGTCTCATGTACTCTACGAGCTTGTATCTTCCTTCGAGTAACCTATTAATTACTGACTTATATTCAAAAGGTGCTACATCACACAAGAAACCTCTCTTACCGTATCTAATAGTGATTATGGGGATAATGTTGTCACCTAAGAGGTGCAGCGTCCTTAGGACGGTGCCGTCGCCACCGATTACTACTATGAAGTCCACTCGATCTCTCCCTAACTTAAACAATTTATCCCAACGCAAGCTTTCACTCAACCTGCTGTCTAGGTAGGCGTCAACACCTCTACTCTCAATGTACTTAAGCACGCGGCTAGCAAGATCTAGTGCTTCAGGGCTACCAGGCTTACAGACTACACCTATCTTCAAGCTTCATCACATAAAACAATTATTCTCCTAATTAAAGTATTATCCTAGCTTAGGGTGCGCTATACTTGAAGTCAAAGTGTGTTAGAGTACATAGGAGGGAGTGCTCTAAGGTACTTGAAATTCTAAAGAACGCGGGCGTTGTTAGGGCCAATCTTAAATTAAAGAGAGATAATGAGTTCGTCGAAATTCCAGTGTCTGTAACTGACGTGAGTAGGCTTTGCGAACTAATGCCTGATGTCAGCTGGGAGCTATGTGAGGATGAATTTGAGGTGATCAGTAAGGGCTTAACCTATAAGGACTTACTTAAGGACGTACTACCCGAGGAAGTAACCAGTAAGTTGCCTAGGTCCTACTCCATAATTGGTGACATAGCTGTTATTCACCTGCCCGAGGAGCTGCTTGCTTACGGTAGTAAAGTAGCCAGCGCGATAATGAAGGTAGCTAAGAACGTTAGGGTGGTATATGCAGCCAGCGGCGTCGAGGGAGAGTACCGCTTAATGAACTTAGTTCACTTAGGTGGTGAGCGCAGATCCTGGACCATACATAAGGAGTACGGGATCCGCATATACGTTGATATTAAGAAAGCCTACTATAACCCATCGCTCTCCGAGGAGCACAGGAGGATAGCTAGGAAGGTACGTGATGGTGAGGTCATCATCGACTTATTTGCCGGTGTCGGGCCATTCGCGCTCCACATACTGACGTCGAGGAGGTGCAGGGTCTATGTCATTGATATAAACCCAGATGCAGTACTATGCTTTCTTAAGTCCGTTGACTTAAACCGTAAGAGGATAGTGGGTGAGTTTGTAGCAATCATAGGTGACGCACTGAAGTTTGCTGAGGTAATGAAAGACGAATGTGCTGATAGGATAATTATGAACTTACCTCATAAAGCCCCTGAGTACGTTCCGGAGGTAATAACTAAGGTTAAGGTTGGCGGCGTACTTCACGTGTACTGCATAGCTAAAAGTCAAGACGAGGCAACTAAGTACATACTAGAATTTGCTAAGGGTCAGGGATCTATTAGGGAAATAGTAAAGGTGCTGGACTACGCCCCTCATAAGTACATTTACAGAGTCGATTTAGTGAGGACAGATTAATTAGGGGTAGTGTCAGAGGGATTCGTATTCATCATTATCAGCAAGGATGCGTTACATCACCCACTAGACATAGGGTGTTATTTAGGGCTTTAGCTTTTTACCTAGGTTGACTTTGTGTATTAAAGCACTTAAGGGTTCTGCATAGAGGCTGGCTTACGTTGGTGTAGCTAAATATATGTTGTGCTTGTTGGATATAATTCTAACACTTAATTTAGCACCTATACTTAGTTCCCTCCCTATGACTGTTATTGTCCGGCTCTCTTCCATACCCAGAGGAACAGCTAGCCACTCATTTTTCAGCCAGCCTGGGGCGATAATCTTAACTCTAACCTTCTTTCCGACATCGAATATTAGCGGTATCATGTGGGTCTTCTTTATCCCGAAGTCCTTCTCATCGAGTATCAGTCTAACACCGTACTTCTTCTCTAATTTTCTTAGGAACACGTTAAATTCCCTCCAGCTCATGTCCCTAATACCCTTGGGGACGCGCCCGTGCCTATGCCTTAAGTACTTCTGTATGCCGAAAGGCGGGAATCTCTTACCAACCCCTATTCTCAATCCCCACTCAATGATTTCGGGTATGTCGCTATCATTTACTCCCGGAAGAAGCAGTGGTGCTAGCAATATGTCGATGCTGGTATTTCTGACTATGTACTCTGCAACATCCATGACTTTCCTCACATCGTACCACTCAGTCCCTTGAAGATATGCGGCCTTACTTTTGTCTAGGGTATCTATGCTGAGGTTTACCCTGTCAAGCCCGGCAGCGGCTAGCCTGTCAGCTAACTTAATCGTTAATGTAGCGGCATGGGTTTGTAGGCTAACTACCTTAATACCGTCGATTGACTTAAGTTCATGGACCAGGTCGGGCAGCCTGTAGTAAAGTAGTGGGTCACCTACAGTGTCTATATGGGCCTCAACATCCGTGTTCTTGAACTTAACCACAGCTTTTATCCACTCAACAAGTAAATCTAAATCCACGATGTACTCAGCTTGCCTCCAGCGGGACCTAGGTCCCGCATCTGTTGAGCAGAATATACATGATAGTACGCAGAAACTCACAGGCCTTACTTGAATTAAATTTGTGCCCCTATCTATGACGCCAAACGCTACTGCGCCAATCAAGGGTATGTCGACATCTCTGCCTATCCACACAAGTTCTCTGCCCTGCAGCCTAGCCCTACTCATCGCGGCAGGCCCCACTACTCTCAAAGAGAAGAGTCTTCTTAGCTACAATCTCAATGTAGTTATCTGGAAGCACCGGCTTGCCGTCAGCGTAGGGGAATGCGTACGGTAGCTCTATAATTAGCTCGTACTTACCCAACTTTAACGGAATAGTTAAGCCTTCCTTAATAGGTATTTCCTCCAGCTCCACGCCTTCAAGTATCTTCCTCAGCACGTAAGCAGCCCCAGCAATCGTCAGCTGCTTCTTACCTAAATTCCTAGGCTTAGCGTTAGGTATTCTCGATGTGATTAATTCCCACGTACGCCCTTTAGGTGGGTGATCACCCATTATGCCACCTATTACTACGGCATCTGCGAATGCGACCTCATTGCTTCTCAGCAGCTTCTCAGCCTTGGGGTCAAGTACGATTATGCTACTTATTCCTAAGCCTTTAAGCATCTCATCACTAGTGATTGATGACTCAAATACTGTCGCTGAGTACCTCTTGAGGACATCGGCATCACTGGGTTTGCTCACGTTAGTAAAGACTACCTGTAGGCCTAAGCCCTTAAGTAAGCTGATTGTGTAGGAGTACTCACTGAGCAGCCATGGTGACATGCAGGGTTCTAAGTGCTCTATTATCACATACTTTACCATCACGCATACTACTGTAGAAGAGTTATTATACTTAGATGTGGATGTGTCTTACCGGGTGTTTGATTGAGTAATAAAGCGCTTGGATGTATGCTTGCTGTACTTATTGCTTCCCTACTACTCACTCCGATACTTACTACTGCTGAGTATGCTAACGGCACTCAAAGACTTCAAGCAGTGTCTTTCATTGCTGAGAGAAGTATGTATATCTTAGCTGTAGCTCAGGAGAACGGTAAGTATGTTGGTGTGCCCTCGGTACTCACGGTTAAGGTTACTAGGGGAAGCGGGATGGTGTATGTATCAGCGATGCCTCTATCTGAGGTGGATATTCAAGCGTCAGCGAGGATTGCAGCGGTTATAGCATCCTACATAGCGGGGACCAACTACTTCAGCTATGACTACTTCATAAGCATTAAGGCAAATACAACGATTGTTGGCGGTCCCTCAGCAGGTGCGGCAATGACGGTAGCTCTCGTAGCTGCGCTGCTGGGTAAGCCCATAAACAAGTCCGTAGTTATTACAGGAATGATACTTCCTGACGGAACTATCGGTGCGGTCGGTGGCATACCAGAGAAGCTAGACGCTGCGGCTGAGGTCGGTGCTAAGGTAATGCTGATTCCGCTAGGTCAGGCAGAGTCACTTAGCTTAGCATCAGGCAAGTACGTTAACGTTGTTGAGTTGGGGAGGAGGAAGGGCATTAAGGTGGTTGAGGTAGCTACAGTTTATGATGCCCTTAAGTGGTTTGGTATTAACGTATCTAGGCCTACACCTGGGGAATACACTCTTCCTGAGTCAGTAGTAGGTATTGTGAAGAGCTGGGCATCGAAGTTCAAGAATAGCTACTTAAGCACAAGGGAGCAGCTACTTGAGTTATTGAAAAAACTACCGGAAGGAAGTGATGATATTAAGAAATTCCTCAGTGATGCTGAGAAGTATGCGTCAAGAGGTGAGCAGGACGTTTCGGCTGACATGTACTACTCAGCAGCTTCAGACTACTTTGTGGCCTCGATTAATGCTAACGCAGCTCTATGGCTTGCTAAGATTAAAATAGGCAGAACATCTCTTAGCGAATTAATTAGTGAAGCAAGGAATAAGGTATCACTAGCTAGAAGTAAGTATGAGCAGTTAATTAATACTGTAGGTCCTGAAATTGACGTAAGTGAGTTAGCCATATTGACTGAAGTAGCTAGTAGAGTAGCTGAAGCAGAAGAAAACTTAAACACACTAGAGGAAGCCCAGAATAAATCACTGAGCACTATAGTATGGGACGCAGTGTATGTCATCTGGAGAGCTGAGAGCGCGCTTGATTGGATGAGAGTTATTGAGAGTGTAGGTAAGTCAGGCATGCTTGTGAGGCTCGACAATGTGCGTGAGGCAGCTACGGTGCTTATATACTATGCCAGAACATCAGCATCTTACATAGAGTCGCTGACCGGATTTGTGGGTGCTTCGAGCATACTTCAGTCAGTTGAGAAAGCTGAAAGATACTTAACTACCGACATCTTCATGGCTCTCGCTCTAGCAACACGGCTAGTAGCGCAGATTACCTCAACACTCGACTCAGTATTTACTAAGAACGTCAGCACCATCACTAAAGTCCTTAGAAACGAATCATTAGTAGCTATTGCAACATGCATTAAGAGCGGCTTTACACCAATTTCTGCTTTAGCCTACGTAGAGCGGGGCGACAGCATGAGAGGCTACAGTTACGCAGAAGCAATCTACTTCTATGAATTAGCCTTAGTGACTACTCGCGGTTACTTAATAATTGCCTCACAGGAATCACCTGCTCAGACGGTTCAACCTGTGACACCTACGACAACACAAGCCAAGTCAACATATACTAGTAGCGCTTCAATTTACCTAAGTACGGCATGGCTTATGGTGGTTTATGCCTTAGTAATTGCGCTGTCAGCAGCAGTAGTCTTCATAGTAGTAAGTGCGCTAACTAAAGTCAAGTAAGTGTGTTAGATCTCTACTTCTTCAAACATACTTAAGATGTTCTTAACTAAGTCTTTAATTTCATCATCTACGCGAATCACAGTTATTCCTCTGCCTGGGATGCCGTAAGTGATGCAGTCACCTGATCTTGCGCTGAGCAGTGCCGGCAGTGCTAGAAGGTCCTCCTCTCCCTCAACAATAAGTAGTACCCTCGATTTGAGGTCGCTTCTTAAGACCTCATTAATGCTTTCCCTCACCTTCTTGATAGCCTCCTCAGTTATGTAGCCAGGCGGGTTCCTAGCATGAGTTACAATACTGAATAACCTCTCACTTACCTCAACACCTAGTTCTCTCCTCCTTGACCTGCCATCAATAATGCATATGTTCGGTACTTCTCCAGCAGCTATGAGTGAACTGCACACTACGTCACCAACAGCAATAACTAGCCCGCATTCCCTCAAAATATTCTGCGTTCTTAAAGCGACGGACAGGTAATCAGAACCTTCAATCATAATTCCTATATTTTCGCGTAGCTTTTCTCTCAGATGCTCTGGTAGCTTAAGCGCCTTCACGGAGCTTCCCTGCTAAGCTAGTAGATCCTTAAATTCAGCAAGTACCGCACCGCTTCTAATCATCTCCATTACAGCCTCCTGCGCTGATTCCTTACTCACCCCCGCGATAGCGTCACCAAGCAGTATGACCTCATACCCTAGCTCAAGAGCATCCTTTACTGTGGCCCGTACGCAGTACTCCGTCGCTACACCACAGACAAATACCCTCCTTACACCGAGCTTCGAAAGAATGTAGTGTAGTTCTGTCTTGTCAAATGCTGAATAGGCTTCGGCGTCAGGATCAGTTCCTTTAGAGATAATTACTGTACTGTCAGGTAACTTAAGTTCAGGGTAGAAGTCAGCACCTGAACTTCCCTGAACGCAGTGTGGAGGCCAGGGACCGCCCCTAACCTTGAATGAGACATGATTTGGCGGGTGCCAGTCCCTGCTAGCTACTATGGCTCGCTTCACGTGCTGAAATAACTCTATGTATCTGTTCACGTTCTCAACTATGTCGCGACAACCAGGCACGGGCAGGGCACCGTTCTCAGCACAGAAGTCATTCTGTATATCAACAATCAGCAGTGCTGAGTACTTAGTTATAGCCACCTTCATGACACATCATCCTCTACAGGTAAGATTACGTAGCTGCAATTAAGTAGTTTAAGTTATATCGCCGCAGTATACTACCCCTGTATAGTCTGGAGTTTTAACTACCCCACGCTTCTTTAGTTAACGTGATACAAAAAATATTGATATGATTATACAAACCACTATATTCGCATAATGAAATACTCAGCGAGGCAATAACCTGAGAACTTATAAGTCCCTCAAACCTACATAGATTACGGCGCTCGTGCTCACAGAAACGCCGCAGCCTCCTGGCGGCGGCTGGGTCGGACTCGGGGCCAAGCCCCGCGGATGAAACACCGCCCTCCGGCTGCGGCGACATAGAGCGCGCTTACTACATCACTAGAAGTGGGGGCCCGAATAAGCTGGGGCACTAACCCCAGCACATTCGGGCCCGACAGGGGACCGCCCCAGACCACGTGTTAGGTTAGTCCCCACGCCCCGCGGCCTTGCGGCCGCGATTCCGGTTGATCCTGCCGGACCCGACCGCTATCGGGGTGGGGCTAAGCCATGGGAGTCGTACGCCCCGGTCACCGGGGGCGTGGCGGACGGCTGAGTAACA
>Ga0190363_1000196_pt1 | contig 34031 bp, 36 predicted proteins | sample 48721867_MG_FD_161272 | JGI IMG/M metagenome (GOLD analysis project Ga0190363, IMG submission 161272) | Hydrothermal vent microbial mat bacterial communities from Southern Trench, Guaymas Basin, Mexico - 4872-18-6-7_MG | ecosystem: Environmental > Aquatic > Marine > Hydrothermal vents >... | reverse complement strand
CTCCAGGTATGCTGTAAGCTGCATCGCAGATGCCATTACTGTCTGAATCACTACAGCCTTCCGTAACCTCATCAAAATCACTGTAATGGTTTCCTATAGTGCCGTTATCCCAACTATTGGTTCCATCATCGTATGCGTTATTGGAGTTGTAAACAATGTGATTGTGGTAAATTCTATTGCTATTGCTCGAAGAGGTAAGATGGATGCCATCCGTGTTTTCCGTCACAAGGTTGTCTGTAATTGTGTTATTTATGGATGAATATAGGGATACCCCTTTTTGATTATTGGAATTAAAACTATTATCAGTTATTGTATTTGAGTGGGAATTATAAACGAAAATTCCGTTATTATTTCTGTTAGCATCGTTATTTATGATAGAGTTATAAGATGAGCTGCTCTCAATGATTATTCCGGTATGATCGTTTGAGTTTACTGTATTGCCCTTGAATGTGTTATAGTTAGAACCTTTGAATTTAATTCCGTCATTATTTGAGTTTATCTTGTTATCTGTAAGAGTATTCCAGTCAACCTGGTCTAAGAAGACTCCGTAGTAATCATTTAGGTTTATTTCATTCTCAATTATTTTATTGAACTGCCCTCTCGTACCTTTAGTGTCGTAGATGTACAATCCTATGTAGTTGTCGGAGATATTGTTGCTCGCTACGGTATTATCGTCGGAATCCTTTATCTGAATCCCAAAACCCTCGTTTTTCAGGATAGTATTGTTGGTCAGAGTATTACTTCGCGTAATCCAGTTGGTTGATGAAACGAGGTAGATTCCACAATAGTCGTTATTCAGAATTGTGTTGTTGTCTATAATGTTATGGTCGGAACCATAATTAAGTACAAATCCATTACCGCTGTTGTCTGAAGCATTATTGCTGGTCATGGTAATGTAATCGGCATTCCAGAATTCAATCCCATGAACATTGTTTAAGGCTGTAACGTTTGAGATTTCTCCATTCTTGACGAAATGGAAATATATTCCAGAACCGACATCTCCTCCCCAGTCAGTCACTACCAGATTTCTAACCGTAACATTTGTAATCTGGATTGTTGTTCCTGTAACATAAACACCTTTTGAACCAGACATTCCGGTTCCATCAATTACATGGCCATTTCCATCAAAAACAACATCACTCGCATTAATTTTGATGCATTCGGGTAATGAACTGTTTACAATATCTGTTATCAGCTCATAGTAGCCGGAGGAGCTTATGACAGTACAACCGGCAACATCTACTGCAGATGCTTGCCCGAGCGAAAGAAAGAGTATCACACATCCTAAAAACAGCCTTAGTGGTGTGCATCTGTCGATTCTGGTTAAACTACCATTTCGACACCCATACATAACTACCACCATTGACGAAATTTCAAGTTTTTTAAAAAGGATGGAACAAAAGACAAGGTATTGTAAAACTAAGGTGACCTCACCAAATGCCCCAACCTTTATAATCTATTGGAGAAATAATTTATAAGCTTTTTGATTATTTCAGCTAAAAGATTATCATAATAATGAAAATATTCAATTTAAAATAATCTTAAAAAATCTACTTTTATAATGTTACGTAATAAAAGATCTGCAAAAATAACTACTTCTCACCTTCTGAGATCTTTTTACCAGTTCGTAATCACTCAGCTTTTATACACTCCTAAGATACTTCCTCACTTGATCGAAACTAAGCCATTCCTTAGCAACGTAAAACCAAAAAAATAGTATATAAAGCTTGACTGGGCTTTAAAACTGGTTTTAGGACGCCCGGGCCGGGATTTGAACCCGAGGCGAGGGCTTTCCGCGATACCATCGCTCGACAGGCCCCCATGTTAGGCCGGACTACACCACCCGGGCTTTTAATATAATATCGAGGTCTTAAAAATCAAATCTTCTGCACAATTTAAGCTTTACGCTGGTTTTCCTTGGCATGGTGTTTGGCTAGTTGATCAAGTTGATCATATTGTTGCAGTTAGCTAGTAAATTAGCCACTATTATAGAGCCACTACTATAGCCATTGGTGTCAACATTCAAATTGGGAGTATATCAAACGTCAATTCTGAGGTCCTTCACAAAGATGCCTTCTCCATCCTCCACTCTTCCAACTATCCTGCATTCAGGTTTTTCCTTTAGAAGTTTCTTCGCTTCATCCTCCTCCATTATCAGCGCAAACCCCATGCCCATGTTAAACGTGCGATACATCTCATCCTCATCCACGTTTCCCAATTCCTGAATGAATCTGAAAATCTTCTGAGGTTTGAACGGGTTATCGATGACGTACTTTAAATCCTTCAATCTCTTCAGCTTCAACAACCCACTCCCCGTTATGTGGGCCATTCCATGGATTTCAAATCTGTTCCAGAGGCCAACTACTTCAGAATAAATCCTTGTAGGAGTTAGAAATTCCTCGCCTATTGTCTTACCTGTTTTGCCATCGAACTCATCGCTGTAGCTGTATCCAGCCTCTTCAACCGCTTTTCTTGCGAGAGTCAAACCATTGCTGTGAATCCCGCTGCTGGGAAATCCAACAATTACATCTCCTTCCTTTATCTTCTCTCCTGTAATCATTCCATCCTTCTTAACCCATCCAATAGCGGTTCCAGCAAGATCGAATCCCTTGACTATCTCAGGCAGAGTTGCGGTCTCCCCTCCAACCAAAGAAATATTCGCCATTTTGCAGCCTTCCTCCAGCCCAACAGCTATCTGAGCCATGATTTCTGGATCTGGCTTTTCTATTGCGATATAATCAACGAAAGCTAAAGGCTCTGCCCCTATGGCTATGAGATCGTTAACGTTCATGGCAACACAATCAATTCCAACCGTATCAAATTTCCCAACCTTCTCAGCAACGAGAATCTTCGAGCCCACACCATCCGTGGTTATTGCAATTCCCACTTCACCGAAGTCTATAACTCCCGCATAATGCCCCGATAACAGAACACCACCCAACCCTTTCCTTTTGAACTTTATTCGGGAAGCAAGGGATTTTATGGCCTTCTCTTCTTCATAAATGTCGACTCCAGCTGATGAATACGTCAGTTTTTTCTTTGATTTCCTAGTTTCAGGCACTTTAGGTGCTTCAGCCTCAGGCATTTTAGTTTCAGGCACTCTCCACCTCCTTCAACTTCCTATAAAGATGGGGTACAAAGAGGCCGACATCCGTGACAACACCTATAGCCTGAGCAGTCCCTCGATCGATCAGCTTTGTTACCGTTGCAGGATTTATATCGACGCATATCGTTTTTACAGTTGAAGGTAAAAGATTCCCGACTGCAATGCTATGTAGCATTGTTGAAAGCATTATCACCATGTCTATATCTTTCAGCGCATCCTTCATCGCTCTTTTTGCTTCCATAACATCTGTTATAACCTCAGGGAGTGGACCATCATCTCTTATCGAGCCCGCTAAAACGAATGGGATGCCTTTCTTTATACATTCATACATTATTCCATCTTTCACAATCCCTGCTTCGATTGCCTTCTCTATTCCCCCGGCAGCGATTATCTTGCTGATCGTCCGTAGATGATGTCTATTGCCACCAGGCACCGGCTTCCCTGTTTCAACATCCATTCCCAAAGAGGTGCCGTAAATAGAAAGTTCAAGGTCATGAACAGCCAAAGCGTTTCCCGAAAGCAGAAGATCGACGTATCCGTCTCTGATCATTGCCGCGAGAGAATCCCTTGCCCCGGTATGATCGATGGCGGGACCCGCAACAACTGCTATTTTTCCACCATTCCTCTTCAGCTCCACCATCTCCTTTGCAATAACCTCGACTAGTTCATCTGTTGGTCTTTCACTGCTCACACTTCCCCCCATGAACTGAAAGTGAGTGTATCTCCTTGGTCTCTCAGGCGGAACAATTCTCACTCCCTTCTCACCCACAACCACGAGATCTTCCTTTTTAACCTCATCTATAGCTATACATTCCGCCTTTCCATTCCTTATCGCGATAAGCCTATCCATCCCGATGTTCTCAACTCTAAGCCACTCCCCTTTGTAGTTAACAAACGTTGGATGGTTCGTTGTGACATAGAAGTCCTCAGGAAGAACTTTATCGGCTGGAGCGGGTTTAAGTTCAACCTCCTCAGCTTCAGGAATTTTTGCACCAAGTTTATGGAGTTCATGGAGAATCTCATTCAAATGCTCAGGATCCTTTCCTATTACGATTATTCTCGCATAACTGTAGTCTGTTTTCTTCTTCCCAACCCTGAACTCAACAATCTCGAACTCACCATCATGATCGAGAATTGTGTCTAAAACTTTTGGGAAAATCATAGAATCGATTAGATGTCCTTCAAATTCAAGCTCCTTCACATTGGTGTTGATGGGGTTCAGATCCACGTTCTCCAATCTATCAGCCTCCACTTATCTTTATTTCCACCTATCTACCTCTTAATAGATTTCTTTATTCTGCTTTTATTCTGCTTCCCCTTATTTGCAGAACTGAATTAAACTAGAGTAAATTTAAATTTTGGGTATTGGTGAGACCCTTAAAGTCTGAAGTTTGAAATCTGGTTAAAACTCCCAACAAATGAAAGATACATGCATTTAGACTCGAATCAAATTTGAGAGGCGCAGAGAATTTACTTTAGATTCTTCAAATACTCCTCCAGATGCTTCTTCGACTCAACTATCGCTTTCTCATCCCTCAACTCGAGGGTTACAAATCCCCTATATTCCTTAAAGGGAATTATACCGAGATCGATGTTACCCTTTCCTAGGGCCATATGAGTATCGTAATCCCCCTTGTTGTCGTGGAGGTGGATGTTCTCAACCCTATCAAAGTGTTTCAAAAAGATGTCATGGCCAGGTTTAACGTTCCAGTGACCTATATCGAAGGTAAGTCGAAGATCCGTTTCATGAATTATCTCCTCTATAGCCTTCTCAGTCTTCTCATCCACCCCAATCGTGTTTTCGAGGCAGAGCATCATGGAATTATCCCTAGATTCGATTTCCTTCAAGAATTTCCCCATCTCCTCTTTTATTACTCTATAATTATGCTCTGAATACCACTCGGGCTTGAAAACAAAGCCTTTTGACGTTATGAACCCTGGATTCCATCCGAGGTGAAATGTAATAAGCTCTGCCTCACACCTGTTCGCAAGAAAAATCGTTTTTTCAAGCTCTCTATAGCTCGCTTTTCTCATCTCCGAGCTTAGTGATATAAAATTCGTCGCTGTAGCCGAGGCATGGATTAAAACATCGATATCGTAGCTTCCTTTTAATTCTAAAACCTCAGCGTAGTTAAGATTCTCATGGTAGAAATGGGGATGGTCCATTAGAAGTTCGATGTGTTGGAATCCATTCCGAGTTGCAAATTCGAAGGCTTGGTTAAGAGAATGAAAAATGTCAGGCTGCGTACCAAGTCTAAATTTAAAATTCTTAAACTTAAAGTTCAGGGATTTCAAAGGTCCCAATGTTTCACCCCGGAATTATTTAGTAACCATCGTGCCTATGCCCTCTTTTGTGAACAGCTCGATGAGAATCGAGTGTTCCTTTGAACCATCGATTATGTGTGCTTTCTCAACCCCCTCTTTCAGTGCAATTAAAACGGATTCGACCTTTGGGATCATACCCCCCTTAACCTTTCCTTCTTCTAGCATCTTTTCAAGCTCCGAATAATCAATCTTTGAGATCAGCGAAGAGGGATCATTTTGATCTCTCAAAAGCCCGGGAACATCGGTAAGCATGATGAGCTTTTTCGCTTTGATTGCTCCGGCTATATGTCCAGCCACTATGTCGGCGTTGAGGTTGAACACATTGCCTTCCTTATCCGCCGCTATTGGAGATATGACAGGTATGAACTTATTATCAACAAGGATTTTCAGTATATCTGGATTCACCATCTCCGATTCCCCAACAAATCCGAGGTCGAGCTCTACCTCCTCACCCCCCACTTTTTTCTTTATCGTCTTCTTCTTTGCAACAACCAACAACCCATCCTTAGCAGAGATGCCAACAGCCTTTCCGCCATTCTTGATGAAGGTTGAAACTATCTTCGAATTTATCTTTCCATCCAAAACCATTTCGACGACTTCAAGTGTGTCCCTATCGGTAACTCTAAGCCCATCAACGAACTTAGGCTTTAAACCAAACTTCTCCATCTTTTCCGAGATCTCAGGACCGCCTCCGTGGATGACGATCGGTTTAATGCCGACGAAATACAGAAGGAGGATATCCTTTATCGTTTTCTCCATAATCTCCTCATTGACCATCGCATGACCGCCGAATTTGATGACCATCGTTGAACCATGAAACTCCTTAATGTAAGGCAAGGCTTCCACGAGAACTTTTACATCTTCCATGATTTCACTAAAACAGCGGGCTGAAAAATTTTTCCTAATGGGGTTTTAAATTTTGATTTAGAATTGGTAGAGTTGGAATGTGCTGATATGTTAGTAAAAACCAAAACTCAAAAGCCTTTTTAAAAATCACGCAGAGTTTTAACAATGGCAGTCAAAGAGGTGATCCTTTTAGGCAATCCCCTGCTTAGAGAAAAATCATCGGATGCCGCATTCGATGATGAGCTCGAAAGAATCATCGAAGATTTAAAAGACACCCTCACTCACCTCCAAAATGAGAAGGGAATCGGAAGGGCTCTCGCTGCACCACAGATAGGATACTTGAGAAGAGTTGTATTCGTTAACGCCAAAAACCCAAAGAACCCCAGAACCATGACCCTGATTAACCCTACAATCGTGAAAAAAAGCAAAGAAATGATTAAAGTTTGGGACAGCTGTTACAGTTTCGACGTCGCTTTCTTTGTCCGAATAAAGAGGCATAAGAGGATAAAAGTTGAATACATGGATGAAAATGGGAGAAAAATTGTAGAAGAATTCGAAGATGACCTTTCAGAACTTCTCCAGCATGAAATCGATCACCTAAACGGAATTCTTGCCACGGATCATCTAAGAAGTGGAAAAGATATTATAATGAGGGAGGAGTGGGAGAAAAGGTACCTCAATTAGGAACCATCTAAAACCAGTAAAACCAAAGCCAAAGCCAAAACAAAAAAGTCAAATAAATAAAAAATTAGAGGTTTTCAAGATTCTTCTTGTTTTTCTTTATCTTGAAGTTGGCCAATTTCTCCACAACAGAGACGTCTGCCTCAGAAAACTCCGCATAACCTTTTTCTCTGATGAAATCGATGATCTTCTTTCCTACCTCGGTTCTCACGATGACCGTTGAAAATCCACTCTCACTACCAACACTCCCAACACTGATGTCGCTTTCAACTCCGGTAAAGTCTATGCAGTGTTTACAACCAGAAGGTACGATCTCCTCAAGTTCCTTTACTGGAAACTTTACTTCCTCTCCATTCTCAAGTGAAACTATGAACTTACCTTTGGTAATATCCGTCTTAACCGCTTTGGTTAAATCAACGCCCTTCTTTTCCAAAAATTCCTTTAGCTGGTGGTAGTAGAAGTTCTCGGTGCAGAAGAGGGCTATCGCAAGATTAACCTTCTCTCTGAAGCTTGCAACCTCTTTCTGGATCTTCCGCAATCCCGACACCATGCATGGTGTGCCCATAAAGCCAAGCCCCTTCTTAGCTCTGAAAACGGCTCTCCTCATCTCCGGCATTACGTCAGCAAAGCTGTACTTTGTGCCGCTCGCTGTGCCCTTCTCAAGCTGCTTTGGCTTTCTTATCGTAACAACTTTTGTCTGCCAGTCTTCAGTTCGATCAACGAAAAGTGATGCGTCGATCAGCTCCATTTCAAGGGCGGAAGCTATGATTTCCGTGACCATCGCCCCGTCCTGGCCTTTGTATCTTTTTGATTTTGCGGCCAAAATTTCTATGTAATCGCCAAGACCGCTCAAAGGCTTGTAATCCCATCTTGGGCAGACCCTTACGCAGCTCCCACAGTCTATGCACTCCTCCTCCCAGTTCGGAAAGTCTATTGGCTTGTCCCCAGCCGTGATACCGTAAACAGGACAGATCGTTGTGCAGGTAGCACAATGACTGCAGAGTCCGGAATCTATGACCTTCTCTTTAAGATTTCCAAAGTACTTAACATCAATTGGTTTCTCGGGCAATTCGACGACGTTCGAAAATGTAGCCTTCATGTGCTCACCTCTCCGACCTCAACAAATCCCAAAGCGTAAGCAGGACAGTTTCTTATGCACTCTCCACATCCTCCACACGTTTCAGGGTCTATCGTTATCTCCACCTTCGAGTCCACTCGATTTGCTGTGATCGCCTTTACCGGGCACGTGAGAACGCATAACTCGCATCCAATGCAGTTCTCAGGCTTTACAAAGCCTGCACGTTTGTATTCTCTGAGCTTGAGTTCCTTCTTCAGTTCCATGAATTTCGCGATATCGAATACCTCCTTACCAACCCTTTCAGACATTCTCTCGAAGTCCTTGACCATCACTATCACATCGTTCGGACACTTTTCCGCACACTTACCACAGAAGTTGCACTTCTCAAAATCGAGTTCATATTTCTTCAGCATCTTTCTGCCATCGGGCTTTGTTTCAACCTCGATTGTTATTGCTCCTGGCTTACAAGCCCTCTGGCATGCTTTGCATGAAGTGCAGTTCTCCAAAGTATACACAGGATGCCCAAAATAATTTTCTGGTTCCAAGCTATCACCCCGACTTTCTAAGCTCATGGAGTTCGGTATTTAAATAATTTGGATTTTCGAGTTTTTTCTTTTCAAAGATTTTATCAATCCCAAACCCGTACTTTGTTTAATAATTTTAAAAAACAGAAATTAAAGAGATTTTAACAATCTAAACCCTACTATAAAATTTTTCAAAATTAGTAAGAAAGCTTTCTGGATTTTCTATTCAAAAAACAACAATAACTAAAGCTTTAATCATCAAGATATCAGGTCTAAAGTGAAATTATCCTGATTAATTCTCGGTTTATTGTAAAAATGACGAAAAATTTAAAAATCAATGGACTAAATAGATCTGCATCAGAATTTCTTCCATGATATTTGATCAAAAATTAGAAGGTGGTGAAAAAGATGGTGGGTGATGACAATGATAGTGGGGAAGCACATAATTGCGGAGTTTTATGGGGTTCCAGCGGACATTATTTCCAAAGAGGACACTGTGAGGGCTATAATCGAGGAGGTGGTAGATGAGGCTGAACTTTCGAGGGTAGGTTCAGTTTACAAGCAGTTTAATCCACACGGCGTTACCGGGATTGTTTTGATAGCCGAATCCCACGTTTCTATACACACTTGGCCTGAATACGGGCTTATTAATCTCGACATTTTTACATGTGGTGATACCTCAAAGGCCGAGAGGGCCTTTAAGCTTTTTATCGAGAAGTTCAAGCCGAAATCCTACCGCCATTACGTTCTCGACAGAGGGTAAGAGATAGGGTAAACAATGACAGAAACAAGGGCAATGATGGAAAGAATAAGAAAACAGATACTCCAGAATCTCTTTAAACCTAGATCGGTCTACGAACTACTCTATCTTCAAGATTCAAGCCTTCCTGAGGTATTCGAGTTGCTCAAGACCATGGAGAAAGAAGATCTGATAAGAATAAGCGGTGGAAAAGTCGAACTGACTGACAAAGGAAGGGAGAGGGCCGAAGGACTCGGAGCAAAGTATTTTGGTGACATCTACTGCCAGAATTGCGAAGGAACCGGGATAGATATAACCAAGGAATTCTTTGAAATTCTTAAAAAATACAAAGAAATCGCCAGCAAAAGACCCGAGGCGATTGAAGAGTACGACCAGGGCTTCATAAGCATGAACGGAGTTATCAGAAGGGTTGAGTTCATCTACGATCGTGGTGATTTAGCGGGCTCAAAGATCTTTGTTGTTGGGGATGACGACTTGCTTAGCATTGCCGCATCGCTCACAGATTTGCCTTCGAAGATCTTCGTTGTAGATATAGACGAAAGGCTGATCGATTTCATAAATAAGGTGGCCGATGAGGAGGATCTAACAGTTGAGGCTATGAAATACGACGTACAGCAGGCGTTTCCTGAGTTCCTGAGGAAAAAGTTCGATGTTTTTGTAACCGATCCGGTTGAAACCATCCCCGGTTTGAAGCTCTTTCTTTCCAGGGGGGTTTCAACCCTCAAAGGCGAGGGATGCTCCGGCTATTTCGGAATTACAACCCTCGAGGCTTCCAGAAGAAAATGGTATGAGATCCAGAAGTTGATCCTAGAGATGGGTTTCACAATCACAGACATAAGAAGACACTTCAACGTCTATCCCGAAGAGGAGAAGAACTTCTTTAGATTTCAGGATAAGCTTCCAATAGTCAAAAAACTCGGCGCCAAAATCGACTTTAACTGGTACAGTTCTTCCCTTTTTAGAATAGAAGCAATAACCGATCCAAAACCTCTCGTAGAGGGGGAAATGAGGATTGATGAAAAGGTGTACAAGGACGACGAGAGCTGGGCAACTCCCTATTAACACAACTCCCCATTAATTTTTCAACTAAAATTTTAGGTAATCCGAAAATTTAATTTACAGAGGTGTTTATTCAGGCGTATGGAACAAAAAATTGCTTTTTCAACGGTAAAAGGCGGAATCGATGATACTGTGACAGAGATTTTTGGAAGATGTCCAAGTTTCACGATAGTCAGTGTGAGAGACGGTGAGATAGAAAACGTAGAAGTTATGGAGAATACCTTTGCCGGTCATGCTGGAGGTGTGGGAATAGCGGTCTCCCAAGAACTCGCAAAGATGGGTGTGAATGCTGTTGTCACAGGAAGAGTCGGATTTAACGCCATGGATGTGTTAAAAAAAGCTGGTATACCGGCTTATAATGGTGCAAATCTCAGGGTTGAAGATGCTCTGAGAAAGTTCCTCAACGGAGAGCTCGAGAGAATAACAGAGGCTGGAGGGGGAAGAGGAGGAGGCATGGGCAGAGGAATGGGTATGGGAAGAGGAATGGGCATGGGTGGAGGAATGGGTAGGGGCTGGCAATAGCTCCAAAAAGAATTGAGACAAGGGATTCAAATGAAGATAGCGGTTGCTTCAGGGAAAGGTGGAACGGGGAAAACCACAGTTGCGGTGAATCTGGCTTACTTCAACGATCTTGAATTGGTGGATCTCGATGTGGAGGAGCCAAACGCACATATCTTCATTAAGGGAAAGGTTGACAGCGAAGAAGCCTTTACTTTTTCGCCAGTAGTTTTGAAAGATAAATGCACACTATGTGGAGTTTGTAGGGATGCTTGTGCTTTCCACGCGATACTCATCTTCGACGAGGTCGAGATTCTCACAGAGTTATGTCACAGCTGCAAAGCTTGCATGTATCTCTGTCCTGAAAAGGCGATTATAGAAGGAGGGAGGAAAATAGGAGAGGTAAAAACTGTAAGAAATAAAATCAAACTAACCTATGGCCAGCTAAGGGTTGGCGAGGCTTCTGCGGTTCCGCTAATTAAAAGAGTTAAGGAAAAGATTGACGGAATTGGTGGAAATGTAGAAAAGGATTTGATTATCGACTGCCCTCCAGGTAATTCCTGTCCAGTTGTTGAGAGCATAGAAGGCTCTGACTTTGTCATACTCGTTGCAGAACCCTCTCCCTTCAGCCTGCACGATGTCAAGCTAACAATAGAACTCGTTAAAAATTTTGGCATCGATTATGGCGTAGTTATCAACAAATATGGTCTGCCATTTGACATTGAAGGCGAACTGAGATCCCTTGGCGTGGAAATCCTGGGAAAAATTCCATTTTCCACAGAAACGGCTGAAAAGTACTCCAAAGGATTCCTCATGGCTGAATACGAAGAAATCTTCAAAGATATTTACAATAGGGTTCGGAGGCTCGGGAGGTAAGTTTGGGGGGTAATCGGATGAAGAGGATTACTGTTGTTAGTGGAAAGGGCGGGACTGGAAAAACAACAATAGCAGCGATGTTTTCCTACCTTGCTTCAAGAGAAGGAAGGATCGTAATCGCCGATGCAGATGTTGATGCGCCGAATCTCCCTATCTTGCTGAGAGTGGAGAAAGAAGAGACAAAGCCCTACTTCGGTATGCAGAAGGCAAAGATCTTGAGGGATAAATGCACGGAATGCGGTTTATGCGAGGAGTTATGCAGCTTTGATGCGATAAAGGATTTTGAAGTTGATTTAAAAAAGTGCGAGGGATGCAGGCTTTGCTATGAGATGTGTCCCGTCAATGCGATAGAGATGATCGACAACCAAGCAGGAGAGGTGTACATATCAAACACTTCTCTAGGAAAGATGGTTCATGGTCTGCTTTTCCCGGGAGAAGAGAATAGCGGTAAGCTCGTCACCGAGGTAAAGGAGATTGCTCAAAAAATTGCCGAAGAACAGGAATGCAATTACATTGTAACCGATGGCCCTCCCGGAATTGGATGTCCCGTTATAGCATCTCTGAATGGCACGGATGTTGCTGTGGTCGTAGCAGAACCGACTTTGGCAGCTATATCGGACTTTGAGAGGATAGTCGAGCTATGTAGAAGAATGAACTTAGAGGTGGCAGCTTTGATAAACAAATCAACAATAAATCCCGAGCTTACATCAAAAATAAAAAATTTCTGCTCTAAAGAGAGTATCCATATTTTGGGTGAGATCCCATACGATAAGAGTATTAATGAACAGGTTTCAGCACTTAAATTTCCCTTTAAAGGTAATGCCGCTGAAAAAATTACTGAATGCTGGAACAAGTTGATAGGAGGTGATTAAATTGGCAAAAGGAAAACCAAAAGAAATTGAAGAAAAAGAGAAAAGAATAATGGAAAGAATGAGCAAAATTGGAAAGAAGATCGCTGTGATGAGTGGGAAGGGGGGCGTTGGAAAGTCATCCGTAACAGCTTTAATTGCCATTCACCTTGCAAAAAGCGGTAAAAAGGTTGGAGTTTTTGATACCGATTTCCTTGGACCGAGTATTCCGAAACTCTTCGGGCTTGAGTCAGCTAGGCTTGGTTTTACAGAGAAGGGAATGGAACCTGTTTTAACCAAACTAGGAATAAAGGTGGTTTCGATGCACTTCATGCTGCCAAGCAAGGAGCAACCCGTTATATGGAGAGGACCTATGATCTCAAAGGTGCTTCTAGAATTTCTTGAGAAGGTTTACTGGGGAGAACTCGACTATCTGCTCTTCGATCTCCCGCCTGGAACGGGTGATGTGCCGCTCACCATAATGCAAAGCTCAAAACCCGATGCGATCGTTGTTGTCACAACTCCACAGGATCTCGCAAAGGAGATCGTGGAGAAGGGTGTGAACATGGCAATCCATTTGGGGGTCGATGAAATACATCTGGTTGAGAATATGAGCTATTTCCAGTGCCCGAACTGCGGGCACATCAGCTACATATTCGGGGAGAGTAAGACAAGCGATCTAACACTGAAGTACGGTTTAAAAACAGAGGCGAAAATCCCGATAAATCCGAAGATAGCTGAACTCGGTGATGCGGGGAAGATCGAGGATCTAGAGGAAGATTACTTTAAGAATATGAATCTCTGAGTCCTTAAATCTTTAAATTAACTCGAATATTTTGGTTACCCAAAAAATTTAAAAGGCACGATGGAGGTGTAGAATTCATGAAAATAGCAATACCATGTATGGATGATAGGGGCCTAGACTCTTTCGTATCCCAGCACTTTGGTAGGGCGAGGTACTTCTATATAGCAGAGATTGAAAATGGGGAGATTAAAGGAGAGGTTGTTGAACTTCCTTTCGAAAATCATCTCCCCGGTGATATCCCAAGATTCCTGCAGTCCCTCGGAGTGGATATCGTTTTGGTCTACGGACTCGGAATGAGGGCACAGACCTTTTTCAACCAGATGGGAATAAGGGTAATCACTGGAGCAAGCGGGAATGTCAGAGACGTTCTTGAGGGTTTCGTTAAAGGGAGTCTTGTGGTGGACGAGAGATGGGAGGAGAGAGAGGAATTCCAGAGACATGGAAGATATAGGTATTAACGTCAAAAAACTAATAAATTATCCAGACCAACCTGAAATTTCTAATTCTGGTTCTATATCCAACTCGAAATCCGACCTAAATTTTCACAACCTTTTTTGAGGAATAAAGAAGTATAAGGCTGATAATAAAATACAATGGTGTAAGCTCAGCTCCGAATTCTGAACCTGCTGATAACCTTGTGATCAAAGGAGAGGGCATGAATGGATGAATGAAGAGAATTGGCATTAAACCTACGGTCACAAGTGAGAAAACGAGCTGTGACCTCTCTCTGTCTTTAAAGAAGGTAACGATCAGCGCTGAAATTGAGATCATGAAAAATGAGAAGGAGTAAGAGATAGAAAGAACGGCAAAGAAATTGTGGATTTCAACCCCATTCATAATCAAGAGGAGGAGCCAGATAGGAGTGAGTATGACTGGGAGCAAAATGGAGGCGAGGATTTTCCCCGATATTATCTCCTCTTTCTTGCACGCAGCTATCAGCAAATCTATCGTTCCAGTTTCCCTCTCTTCGGTTATGAGGTCTATAAAGAGGCCAGAAGCGATGACTGCTGTAGTAATCATCATCAGTGGTATCAGGACAACGTAAATGAACTTGAAGACCATCGAAACTCCCTCAGGGATCTCCAGTCTTTCATAATCCGCGGTGTAGATTCTAAGATCCCCACCAACCGGCATTTTTCTGACTTTCCTCAAACAGTCCTGATATTCGAGCAGTTTTTTCTTTATAACGATCGAAGCCTGAACGGACTTTACCTCGTCTCTTGGCAAGAAAACCTTCACGTAGTTTGCCCCACTTGTAAGATTCTCCTTGGGCAACCAGAGCACAACATCGATCTTTCCCGAATAGAAGTCGTATAATGCATCCTCTATAGAGAAATAATGCTTGCCATCGAAAAAGGATTGCAATACAGGAGCATCTCCAGCCACCCCAACTTTCAGCTCGTTTTCGAAAAGGATGTTTAGATACGTTGGATTATAGAGGACGAGGAGACCAAAGGTGAGGACCGATGCAAAAGAGGCGACAAAAACGAGCAGTAAGATTACACTCACGAATGTTCGCTCCTTAAGCATGCTCCTCAAATCCTTCAGCGCTATGGCAATTATTCTCCTATAGTTGCTCAAATCTCTCGAATCTCTTGAATCTTTTGAATCTCTCAAATCCTTCAAAGCCCAGCACCTCCCAAGATCAGCAGAATTCCGTAGTCGTAGATGAAATGAACCACTACCGCAAAACCAAAAGCGAAGCAATAACCCTTTCTTTCAACAAGAAGGGCAAAGACGAGCAAAGAAATTACATGGAGGACTAGAGGGAGGAGAAGATAACCTGCAAGCAGGAAGTTCATGTAGTTCCTTCCAATCTCAATGACCGTTAAAATCTTCTCGCCGACGAAAAATCCCAGTGCTGTTAAAAATGATGACAAAATGATTTTCCCAGAGTTTTTGTATGCTGAATAAACAATCGAGGTTTTGAATAACTCCTCAACCAGAGAGATCGCCAAGATGAAAACAGGGATCGAATACTGAGGGGGCATTGAAAAGATGACGGATATGAGCATGAACTCTACAATGAAAACAAAGGGTATTGCAAGGATTGAAGCGAGTAAGCAATCAACCGGCCTCTTTATCCATCTCTGGAGTGAAGCAAGGATTTTCCTTTCAATTCCAGCTGAAGAATGCATCACCTCCGGATTCATCGTTTTCAGGGAAGTGAAGGATAGAATGGCAAAGAGAATGTAAAACTGGGAGGTGGAAAGTATATAGCCGTTTAAATCGAATCTTCCAGTTTCAAAGAGAGAAAGCATGTTTGTAATTGGGGAGATCTTCGATACAGGAATGGTTCCAGAGAAAATTGCCGGAATGAAGAGGTAAGCAGTTATGATGAACGATGACACCATGATCAGAAACGTCATCTCCTTGTAGCTCCTGGAGAGTAAAACTATATAAGTTTGAAGTGAGAAAGCAAAGAGAATGAAAGGTAGGATGAAGAGAAGAGCAAGAAGGCTCTCATTCAGGATAAGAGAGGTGGATAAGATGAGAAAAACAGAAAAAGCGAGATACGGTAACATCTTTCCCAAATAAATTTCCACAGGTTTTAAAGGAGTGGATAGAAGGACGTCCAGCCTTCTCAACGTCTTGTCTTCAAGGAAGGAAGCAGAAAAAAGCTGAATCGTGAAGTATGATGGTATTATGAAGAAGAAAGCCAGAAACATCTTTCCAAGCAGACTTTGAGGGTTGAAGTCGCTGGGAGTTGTGTAGCCAGATTTCTGCTTTATTGGAAGATCGAAGCTACCTTTCAATGACTCACTAATTATTTTGGCTGGGTTATCACTTTTATCGTTTCTATAACTCTTATCGCTTTTAGAGACGCCACTTTCAATTGATTGAATTTCAGACGCCTTTCTTTCAATCTGCGGGATGGAGAATCGAGAGTTGTTCAAATGCTGAAGCTTAACCTCTCTCTCTAGAAATTCAGCCTTCACAAAAACCGGAAACGCCTCTGTTCCAAATTTCTGGTAAAGTTCGATTTCATGATTTTGTCTGATTATCTTCCTCAGCTCATCCGCTGCTGCTAAAGATTTGTCCGATCCAGTTACAATGGCTTTGTATCCATTTCTGTAAGCCGTAACGTAGATATCTGGATTTTTCTCAACTGTTACGAATCTGTAGTCATCTATCTGCACACCTGAAACCTCATAAAGATAGGAGTCCGACTTTATTCCCGAACTTACAGCGAAGTAAAGAAGTGAGATCGAGATGAGTGAGATAAGGATGATCGCAAGAAAAGAGACTTTAGAGTACTTTTTCCTTGATTTCTTGAGTTCTATGGCCGAGATTTTAAGAATACCTGTCATCGAAGCCGATAGTTTCTGAATCTCTAGGCTCATCATCATGATTTTAAGAAGTGTAAAATATATTACTATTCAAACATCTCATGATGGTGGTTTCAGCCGTAAAGGCTTCAGGAGTTAGAAAGAGTTATGGGGACTTCCTAGCGTTGAAAGGCATGGACATGGAGCTCAAAAAAGGAGAGATTCTGGGACTGATAGGAGAAAACGGAGCCGGAAAATCAACCTTTCTGAAGATCCTTGCTGGATTGCTTGATCCAGATTCAGGAAGCATAGAATACTTCGGAATGGATTTTTTCTCAAACAAAGATAGGATAAAGAAGAGAATAGGCTACTTGCCTGAAACCGACTCGCTCTACGGAAACATGAACGCGATGGATTACCTGAAATTCTTCACATCCCTTTATTCGGTAAGAGACTGGGAAAGCAAAGCTTCATCGCTGCTTGATATGCTTAATCTCCCTTCTGACAGGCTTATCGAAGGATTTTCAAAGGGAATGAAACGAAAGCTCTCAATAGCAAGAACTCTAATCCATGATCCCGATATACTCATCTATGACGAACCTACAGGTGGGTTGGATCCATCAACATCGCTTTTCATTTCGAATCTTTTAAAGGAGCTTAAAGAGGAGGGAAAGGGGATTCTTTTCTCAGCTCACAACATGTACTATGTAGAATCCACCTGCGATAGAATAATCATCCTTAAGGGTGGGGAGGTGCTCTACTCTGGGGAAATAGAGGTTCTGATGATGAAGTCCACAAAATACCAGATAAATTACATCGATAATGGGAAGAAGAAATCTTTTAAGGCTGAAAATGCCGATGAGCTGAACAGCTTTATAAAAGAAGTGGCAGAAAATGGCGGAAAGGTTGTTGATGTTATTAAAGAGGTTCCCAGGCTGGAGGACATATATTTTAAGATCATTAATGGTGATTTGAGCTGATTGATAAATTAACCAGCTAGTAATCAATCAAGATCGTTTTTATACTCGCTTTCCTCCTTACCTCTTTCTTCCTCTTCGGCCCCATAGGGTGTTGTAAGAACCTCTCTAATTTTCTGGGCTATTTTCTTCCCCACTTTTGGAACTTTAATCAGTTCTTCTTCGCTGGCATTCACAATGTTTTCAATTGTTCTAAAGTGTTTCAAAAGATTTCTGGCTATGACAGGGCCGATATTGGATATTGCCGAGACTATGTACTCCTGCTGCTCCTTTAAACTCTTCTTCGTCTTTCCTGTGTGAAGGGTAACCTCCCTAGCTTTAAGTTCCTGCTCCCTTCTCGCTATAGCCATTAGAATTTCTGCTGTTTCTTTAGATGACTTCGTCTGGATTATGGGGATGCCGAGATCAACGACTATTGCAGCTAACGCCCCCCTAATCGCATTAGGGTGCAGCCTACCGTAGAGCTCTCCCTCTATTATCAAGACTGGTCTCGAATAGCTTTTTCTTAAGCTAAGAAGCTGGGAAAAAAGATCTCTTTCACCTTTTATAAGGCTCTCAATGAAATCATCAGACGTCTTTCTCTCCACGGCCACCCTATCACTCAGAACGTAATCGGCAACCTCGAGGTTCTTTACTTTCAGCTCAACGTTCGAGTACAGCTCCTTTACCACACCACTCTTCATTTCCCTCGAATCCACGTAGATCAAGATGTTCTTCGCCTTTTCAGCTTCTTTTTCCAATTCATTCGAGGTTTCAAAGTGGAAAAGGGTACTCTGTCCCTTTCTTTTCATGCTTTCCTTTATCCTGTAGATCTGATCGTACATCATCCTTTCCTTCCTCAGACTGCTCCAGTAATATACCTCATCCCTTGTCCCTTTTGTAATCAGCACAACTATCTTCCCCTTTCTCGCCCTTCCAGTCCTTCCTTTCCTCTGGATCGTTCTTATCTCTGAGGGGACAGCCTCGTAAAAAATAACGAGATCCGTTGATGGAATATCCAATCCTTCCTCGCCTATCGATGTCGCAACGAGAACGTTGAATTCACCTTCTCTGAACTTCGATAACACCTCCACTTGCTCCCTCTGCTTCATTCCGCGATCATCAACTCTATTCGATTGCCCGATGAACTTCGATGCTCTAACCCCTTCAATCCTGTTTATTTCATTGACTAGGGTCTCGGCGGTATCTCGATAGCTACAGAAAACGATTATTCTTGTTTCGTCCGCTATTTCATCCTTTATTATCTCTTTCAGCCTCTCCAGCTTGGGATGATCTACTCTGCAATTCAGGGCTTTTAACATAGCTTCGCGAAAGACAGTATCTGACAAAAGATTTTTCGCCGCTCTACTCCCTCCTCTCGCCTTTCCTTCCTTTATAAGCCTCCTCAGATAATTTTTAACGGCCTCAATGCCCTGAGTTTCAATTAGCTCGATTCCATGAGAGATTTTCAGAATCTCTGCCATAATCGATATCGCTTCGAAAATAGCCGGAGCCTTGCTTTCCATCGCCTCGGCATGCATAGCTTCTTGCAGAGCAAGTAGTTCACGCTTCGATAGATCCGGACTGGCGTTAAAACCGAGACTTTCAAGCCTCTTAAATCTAAGCCTAATTGCCCTCTCAAATTTTTCCCTCACTTCCTTAAGCTCCTCGGGCATATCAACTTTAATCCACTCGATCTTCTTCTCATGGATGTATGGCCTGACATCGATGTCGTGTTCCGTTCTGATCTCGATCTCCTCTATTCCAAGATTCTCCACAACTTCTGTTATCCTCTCAACATCGCTTCCAGGAGAGGCGGTGATTCCAAGTATAAGCGGATTTTCAGCCTCTTTGAGGTATCTTTTAGCAATGAAAACATAGGAATAGTTCCCAACAGCCCGATGGGCTTCATCAAAGGTAACATGCACGACATTCTTTAAAAAGAACTTTCCGGAGACTATATCGTTCTCTATCACCTGAGGGGTTGAAACTATTATCTTAGCTTTTTCGTACAGTTCCTCTCTTTTCTCGGGTGCAATCTCACCGGAAAGGGAAACTATCTCCTCAGGATCGAGCCTGAGATTCTTTCTCAGAAAACTTGCGTGCTGCTCAACCAGAGGCTTGGTAGGAGCAAGAAAAAGGGCTTTTCCATCAAAATTAAGGAGTCTTGAGGCTATGACATACAAAGCGATAACGGTTTTCCCCAATCCTGTGGGAAGTACAACGAGGGTGTTTTTCATTAAAGCCGTTGCGGCAATTGAAACCTGGTATGCTCTTCTCTCTATCGCTTTATCTTTGATAAGCGGATGGCTAATGTATTCAATTTCAGCAAAGGTGAATTTCTTTGAGTTTAAACTCTCCACGGATGAAGGAGAGCAGAAGAATATAAAAGGTTTAGGGGGTGTTTGAAACTGGATTCTATTAATGGTGGGATTGGCTATTATACCAACGGCCGCATACTTTTATTCCAGAAAATGTAATAGATTCTTGTGCAGTGCAACTTAATCAAACAAGGGTTCGAACGAGGTTCGTGTGATGTTAAGGTCAACGACAAGGTTAAGCGGGCGTGTGAGGCTACGTTAAAATTCAATGGCACTTGGGCATCGGCTCATCAAGTCTATCCATCTCTCTCGGCCCGAGGACTACTTCAGCATCTACCAGAGCGGTTGCAATCATAGCTGTTTGAAATGCCACTCTTGGTATTTCACGCAGATTGCAAATGGGTATTGGCTTTCGACAGATCAGATTGCTGAGACCGCTGAAGAATACGAGAAAAGTGTTACAGTGAAAGAGCCGAGAAAAAGGGCTACGATGTGGCATGCAACAGACCTTTGCAGACATTGCGGCAGTTGTGTTTTAGTTGGCAAGAGGGGAGAGCTTTGCCCAAAGAAGCTGTCACCTGAGCAAATAGTATGGAGTCCCCAAGGATACGGGCCGGCAAGAAACATAGTCGCCTTTACCGGGGGCGATATCGTTTGCAAAGCTGAGTTTTACGCTGAGGCTGCCGAAAAGATAAAAGAGAAGACAAAGCTGTGGGTTCTGATAGAAACAAACGGATACGGATTAACTCCCAAAAATTTGGATCTACTGGCAAATGCGGGAGTCGACAGCTTCTGGCTGGACATCAAAGCATACAACGAAGAGATCTATAGAAGACTGTGCGGAACGACCAATCGCTGGATTTTAAAAACTCCTGAGTGGATCGTTGAGAGGGAATTCGTTTTAGAGATCTGCATGCTTTACGTCCCACATTGGATTGAGATCGATCAGCTAAAAGCCGTTGCAAAGTTAGTTGCCGATATCGACGAGCGGATACCTTTCACAATTCTCGCATACTTCCCGGAGTATAAGATGAAGGTAAGAAGTCCGAACTTAATGGAAATGATTCAGGCTTGTTTGGCCGTTAGAGATGCCGGAATCAAAAACGTCAAGCTTGGAAACTTGGGTGTGTTTGCAAAGAGCGATGAAGAGGTAAATCTTTTGTTTGGAGTTCTTGGGGATGAGATTCTATAATTTAGGATACTGCCTGCATTTTCCTCACCGTATGGGCCATTCTGTGGATTGTGGTCAGAATCCCCAAGAAGGCTATAATCGCAAGGGTTGCAAAATACTGCTGAAGAAGTAAGCCGATCATTATTATCGCCAACCTCGTGTCCCTGCTGCCTATACCAACCTTACATTCAACGTTATACGCTTCCGCCATCGCCCGTGAGATGCTCACGCCAAAGGAGCCGATTATAGCAAGTATCCCGATTGCCCAAAGGTCTGAGGGGTTTAAACCTACGATACCTATGATGATGGCAGCATCAACGAACCTGTCGAAAATTCTGTCCAAATACCCTCCCAAAGCAGTGACTCTGCCAGTCAATCTGGCAAGATCACCATCTGTACAGTCTAGAATTTGCGAAATGAAGATGATGATGACCCCTTCAAAAATTCTCCCATAGTATATAATTAATCCGGCCAAGATTCCGATTGCAGAAGCTATGATAGTGATGAGATTGGGGCTGACATTATATTTTGAGAGAAAACGAGCAAGAGGCCTAGAAAACCTCCGATAGACCATTTCTGTCAGAAAATAATCCCATTTAATAAAATCACCTCCCAGTGGGTAAATCTTAAATAATCTGACATTTAAATGTTTTTATGGAGGCTGTTATCCTAGCAGCGGGTTATGGTTCTAGGCTTGGTTACGTCACCGATAATATCCCCAAGTCACTTATCACCATCGGTGGTAAAACCCTGATGGATAGGACTTTAAAAATACTCAGAAAAAACAACGTTAGAGATATCGTAATCGTTACCGGATACAGGAGAGATAAAATCCTTGAGCATCTAAAGGAGAAATACTACCTCAACATAAATTTCGTTCATAATCATGATTACGATACAACAAACAATATTTACAGCCTCTATTTAGCAAAAAAAGCCCTGTCAGGAGGTGATTTCTACATCATCAATTCCGACGTTCTCTTTCATGAAAGAATCTTTCAGCATCTCCATGCCAGCAGAAAGAAGGGGCTTGTTCTGTCGGTTGATACAACGAAGAAGCTAACAGATGAGTCGATGAAGGTTGTTTCAATTGGAGAAAGGCTCATCTGGATAAGCAAGAAGATACCCATCCAAGAAGCTTCAGGGGAGTACATCGGGCTCGCAAAGGTAACCGAAGAGGAATACGCTAAGCTTTTCAGATCGCTGAAACATGTCATGAAAAGTAAAGGTGTTCACGTTTTTTACGAGGATGCTTTCCAGCACATGATGGATACGGGCAGCAGCGTTACCTACGAGCCAACAAGGGGTCTTCCATGGATAGAAATCGATACCCTCGAAGATCTAAGGATAGCAAGAGAAAAAGTATATCCGAGAATAGTGAGGGCTAAATATCAGTAGAAAGATTATTTTTTCCGCAGATACGACGTTCCTTTGATTCCATTATTTTATTTTATCTACGTCCACTGACAGAAGATCTGATGCTTCTTTCAGCAGCTTTAAGATTCTCTCACTCCCACTAATAATATTGTATTGAGAACCTTGAGAATCCCAGCTATCTCTCCCTTCTTTATCGCCATCAAACAACAGGTATAAACAGAGCATGGGTAACTTGTGTTTTTCTTCAATCTTTTTTTTGCTTCCCCACACGGTGAACATCCAAAAGCGCCCCAATGGATGTCTTCATTACAAAGAGTGGAGGAAACCACAGTATTAGGCTCGAGTTCGATGTCCTCCACCTTACTGCTTCACCCTCGATTTCTATTGTTCCATCGGCAACAAGAATCTCCCACTTACCGTATGGTGTTTCCTCATGACCGTAAGGTGGTATTTCAATTTCTTCCGATAGATATTCCCGTTATCAGCGTAAACGATCTTAGCCTTGCCGATCGGTTTTGATCGTTCCAAAGATAGCTTTTTTAGTGGAGGCTAATTTTCGATAATGATTATTTTCCTATAGTACTCCTTTATCTCTGCATTGAGTTCCATTGCCTCAAAAACACCTTTCAAAAACTCCTCAAGGATTCTCTGTTCATTTTTTACAGACAAAACAAGGATATAAGTCTTTTTAGAATCCAGTTTTAGTCTGAACCAGTTTTCATGTTCTAAATACCCTAAAACCTCTTCAATTGAATGAAATCCACGTTTACGAAACTGGATTCCATGTTCGTAGCCAACATTTTTTACAACCTTAAAGAACTCCTCTCTTTTCTTTTCATCTATCATCTCAAGGATCGCTGACCAAATCTCGATATCTACTATAACGTGTTCTTCACCAGATAAAAGCTCTGAATATATCAGCGCATCCTCAAACGCCTTTAGATCTCCATTTTTTGACATTCTAGACAAAATATTTATGGATCTACGGACAATCTCAGATATTGACTTTTGTTCTCTTTCGACAAGTTCCTCTAGTATACGATAGGTAGAAGGATCGACCGCAACAGAAAGTCTCCTAGTTTTTAGTGCCATTGGCTACAGTTAAAACTCATTTCATAAAAATTTTTCCTACTCAACACCAGAAATTAAAAGAAATTAAATTTTACAAAAATATTACCTACTTGGTGAAAACAGAAACAGTAAAATTATCAGGATCAGGAACCCTCCCATCATGAAGATCATAAAATTCCTCTGCTTTTTCCTTTCTTTCTCAAGAGTTCGCTGGCATTCCTCGCTACATGTTATTTCATCGGGCTCAATCGCTTTACCACAAATGACGCAATGCCTATGAGGAACTATACCCGGCAATTAGATCACCCCCTGAACATTTGATTGATCATTAATAAACTTTTCTTAATGAATGACTTTGGGACAAAATTACCCAACCCTGATTGCAAACAGGTTGTGCCACAGCGATTCATGCTAAGAATTTAAGTATTTCTATAGATATACTAAATATGAGGAGGGTTGAGGTGAAGAAAGGTGACTTCGTGCTGAGAGAAGAGGTGGAGGTTGTTTTTGAGAAGAAAGTCACACCCTTTGGCAATTCAGCTAAAGTTGATGTTCCAAAGAGGTATATCGGGTGGAGAGCTTATGTAATCGTTGTCAGGGATTAGGAGAATTTTGTCCCAAAACCTTAATGAATAAAAAAGTTAGAATTCGATTACTTAGGGAGATAAATCTTGTCGGAACTTATCTTTATATCCTCATGCAACCCATATTTCTCAACAAAGTAATCCCTCTTTTGTGGATCGGTACTTTTCATAGAGTCAAGAACAGCGAAAATAAAATCCCGGATGCTAGATTGCAATTCTATGAGTATGTACTTCTCTTTCTCCTTGGGGTTCTTCATACCTATGTAATCAGCATATTCCTCTATGAAGTCGATCCATCTTTTAGGAACATAAACCTTAATCCAACAACCTATTTCACCCGAAGGGAGTTGTTCACATTTAATTTTATTTATATCCATACCCCACCACCCCTTTTTCATAATTTTTATCCTTTTTTGCAACATTTTATACCTTCTTATGTGCATTTCATATTATTTATTTTTTGTGATAAATTTTTACAATATTAATCATTATGAATGTAAAATTTAACATTTCCTCATAATTCGGAACAATTAAAAATAGATTTAAGCTAGATAGTATTTGAATTAAGATATGCACCAGGCTCACTAAGATACTTTTTCTCTAAATGCTCAATGGATGTTTTATCAATAGGTGCAAAAAGATTCCCCGTAGTTGGTGGATCAATAAATTCTGCAAGAGAGTCAAAGTCGATTAACCTTCTGATCATATCTACAATATCACTAAATTTTAATATCAATTAATTTCACCCCCTACTAATTAATAAAATTTAATTTCAAGTAATATTTAAATTTTCCGAATTCCAGAAATCCAATTCCAGAAATCCAACAAAAAGTATTTTAATTATTAAGACCGAGCTGAAAACATGTCTTCTAAAAAAATCGAAGTCGTATATTGGAAAGACAGAATAAAGGGTAAAGTAGAAAGGAAGATTATTGAGATCGAACCTTTCGGATTTCAGCTAAGCTCAATTGCTGAGTGGAAAATGCTCATATCTTCCAAAGAGACCGAAGTGAGAGAGAATGAAATAAGCATAATCAATGTCGAGGAAATAAAACTTCCAAAAAACGCTGTAATCTCAATTCTCCCAGTAATGAGACATGCTTTAGGTGTAATACTTGATATTTACGGCCCAAACGGTATAAAGAAAATAGAAGAGGAAAGAACAATAACCCAAGCCGTTTTCCTTCCCGTTTCCAGTGGAAAGATTAAAAAAGGTGAATTAATTGGGGTTATAAACGTCCAGTACGTCAAAACCAGTACCCTAAGTAAAATATCCGAAATGCTCTCCAAATGGGCTGAGAGTGCGAAATGGGTAGAAGATGTTGGCGGAATAAGACTTGACTAATTTTTTGATAACTAAAAATTAAATAAATTTTAAAATTTTAGTGAATTTTTATCAATGCCCAGCATGAATGATTCCCAGAGCACTTGCCGTCAAGATTAAAGCCACGACAAAAGCAAATACCACAAAGAAGTATTCTCTATCTCTGAAAAGCGCAAACGTTGAACCCCAGACACCAAAGACTGCAGCCATGCATGCCAGAGCAATTCCCAGCATTGCGATTCCATCACCGGTATTCAACTTACCCAAATACCAATGTCCCTTGGGATTAGTTCCTGCACACTTCTCCCAGATTGCCGAGGGGTTATCTCCACCCCACAACCCATTCAGCAAACAGGTTGAGTCTATGTAATTCGCATTTGTGGTTAGGATCATAGAGACCCCGATTATAGAGAGTACTGTACCAGTTAGAACAATCCAGTAAGCAATCTCACCATAAACAACTCCAGATAACGGGGGTTTTGGTCTGAACTCGGGCCCGAACTTACCCTTAATTTCTTGCATTATTACCACCTTCTAGATATAACCCAGCATTGTAAGCGACTGCTGAATCAGTCTCAATCCAGAGACTAACATGATTCCAATAATTAGATATCTCACAAAGCCTGCCTTCACCCTAATCATTATCTTAGCTCCGATGATTGTCCCAACTATCAATCCAATCATACAGGGAACTGCAAAAAGAGGGAATATCGTACCCTGCATTACATAAGGCCAGATTGCGGCGGTATCTCCAATCCCAATGAGAACTTTGCTGCTCGCCGCTGCAACCTTTAAAGGCGCCATCATAACAAGATTTAGCACTGGCACCATCGCCCAACCTGCACCAAGCCCAAAAAGACCAGATACCAAACCCACACCAGAGAAAAGGATTAAGCCAAGCCAAGATCTCGTTACCTGATATTGCACAACTGAGCCTAGAGATTCCTCCCAATATGACATGGCAAGGCCAACCCTTTGTGTAAACCTATCGACTTTTCTTATTTCAGGATACTCTATTCTACCACCTGCAAAAATAAATAGCATTGCGATTAGAATCACCAAACTACCGAGCGAGAGTCTCACAAAAGCTTCACCAGTTACCCCCATAGTCTGTTTGATGTAAACGGCAAGCAGTGCACCAGTCACAGCAGACGCTGAATAGGGAACCGCTGCGAAATAGAGTAATCTTATGTTTGCTAGTCCTCTCCTCAAAAAAGGTCTGGCTGCAACAAGTGCTCCTGCCATTGCAACAAACAAACCAGTTCCCCTAATTATCAACCCATCGATAGGTGTAAAACCCATCATTAAAGGGGTGAAAATAACACCCCCTCCCACTCCAGCTAGAACCGCCACAATCCCAATAAAGATACTGATTACCAGAAAAAGTATAAAGAATTCAACTGGGGAGAGACCCATACTGCTCGGAGATTCCTCTGCAGCAACTGTTCCCGAAAGTCCTGTGATGATGAGAAGAACTAAACCTAGCAAAGATATTTTGCTCCGATAAGAATTACATAATGCTTTAGATAATCTTGAGAGATAAGACTTCAATACCACCACCCTATATGTTCTATATTAGTCTCACTATATAAGCGTTATGAATTTAAACTACAGTTGATTAAATTTTAATACTAAAGAAGCAGAGTGCAACATTTCAACGAAAAAGGTTCATGATAAATCATTAAGGTACGTACCACTAGAACTAATTTAGAATGGAAATTTGGTAATATATTGGTTAAATCAATTTTTCTTCCATAGGTATGGCCAATCCGATTTGATGAATACTTCAGGATCTATTGAAATTACATTGTCTATTTTTTTTAATATTCTCATGATCATTTTGAAAGTAGAGTGATTCGTAAGTTTATACTTGTACTCAAGCATTCAACCACCATCTAATGTTATGTGTACTTATTATATTAATGTTGTTATGATAATTTAGTTTATTGTACTAACTTAAAACTCACAATAGCAAAGAGTAGTGGATGATATGACATAAGTCAAAAATTGATTAAAAAGTAACATTTAAACGTCAGTCTCTTCTCTTCCATAGGTATGGCCAATCCGATTTGATGAATACTTCAGGATCTATTGAGACCATCCCATCGAATTCCTGAAGTTTTTCGACGAGAACGGACTTGGGTTTTTCAACCATTATTCTAACACATCCGACACCTAGAAGTTCTCCTCTCCTAATACTACCATTTTCAACAGGAAGAAAGACGACATGACTTATCTTCTGAGGGGACTCAAGTCTTTTAAATTTCCCTTCTTCGACGACAGCGATTAAAAAACCCAGTGCATGTCTGAATCTATCGAGAAGAGATAGTATTCCATTTCCAGGGATGTGTATTTCTCTTATTTTAACAATTTTTACGGAATTTGCTTCAACTTCAACATCCTCATCACAAATAATTGGCTCAAAATAAGCCCCCGGACCTATGAAGTAACCATACTCTCCAACTTCAATTTCTTCCACTTTATAAGAATTGTCATGTATTCTATCTCTGTAGGTTATCTTAACTTTCATAAGCTTAAGTTAACAACATACTATAAAATTCTCACCTTTTTAAAGATATAAGAAGAGAGTCAAAATGGCCAGTCGGGATCCCCAAGTCTCTCTCCCATCTCATCGAGCCAGCTATCCAACCACCCTCTCACTTTGGCAAATGTTCCAATCTCAATTGGATACATGCTGATGACTCCGAGAAGTTGATTTTCCCTTATCTCACCATTCATAATTGGTAGGAAAAGTATCCTGTCAATCACTCTATCCTCCTCAATTTTCTTCGGGGGGCCTTCAGGTACTAGATCGATAAATGTTCCATAGGCATACCTCATAATATTCAGAGGGTAGGTGACAGTATTTTTTGGGATTTTTATGGTTTTTATCCTGACTATACATGGTTCTCCGGATTTCACTTTCTTATTTTCATTGGCAATCAACACCTCCCAAGAGGCTAAGAGAGATCTCCTATAGCCGAAAGGTTCGACTTTTACCTCCTCCTTTACGATTCCCTTCCCACTCCTGTAAACTACGTTGACTTTCTCCGTTTCCATTTCTTTTAAAACCGCACTTAGGTTGCTGTTCCCAACATAAAAAACATTCAGTACACCGATCAAATCACCTTTTTCCACAATCCCATCATCAATGGGAAGAAAAATTGCCTGATTTATCACCTTCTCCTCTTCAACCCTCCTAGGTTTACCCAACTGAATAACGTCAATCACCGAACCACGGGCGTTTTTCATTATCGCAAGGGGTACTACCACTGTATTAGGAGGTAGGTTCACGTTTTTTACTTTGATTCTCACAATTTCCCCCTTTCTAATTTCCACGTTCTCATCCGCTACAAGAGTTCTCCACACACCTACAGAGGTGTTCGTATAGCCCAGAACCTTGGTTTTTATTTGCTCTCTATAGACATTTCCGTTATCCCTCCAAGTTAAGTTTGCCTCAAGAGTTTCTTCTTTTAACTCAACTTCGGGTATGCTGATGCTCATCAATCTCCTGGGCAATCCTGTTCTAAGAATGATTACTTTCAAAACACCAATTAGATCCCCTTTCTTCACTTCACCGCTTTCGACTGGAATAAAAAGGACTTGATCTATGCATTTCTCATCCTCAACCCTTGTGGGAATCCCACACTCAACCACATCCACAACGGTACCAAGGGCATGCCTCATGATGTGGAGGGATCCAACTATTGTGTTCTTGGGAGTCTTAACCGTTTTCACTTTAATTACGGTAGGCTTACCTTTTTCAACGTGAACATCCTCATCGGCAACCAAGGTTTTCCACTGCGTTATTGGGCCAATCCTATACCCAAAGGGTTTCAATTCTATCCGGAACGTTTTCACTCTCCCTCCTACGTGATCTACCCAGTATACCATGCTGGCTTCCATCCCATCACCTAGATATTTCAATGATTAACTATTATAAATATTTTCCCTCAGATTTCGCTATCGAAAATTAGATTATCAACAAATTTAAATAAAATAAGACAAAAATAAGTTCTTAGAATCTATGAACTATTCTGAGGCAGAGGTGCTTCTTACACTTGCAGCCCAAGTTTTAATACCTTCATAGCCTTCTTGGCTTATCTTTTTGGCGAGATCGTCCTTTAACGCAGTAACGTTCACGAAATCAAGGAAGTTGTGTGCGAAGCTTCCATGGACAATTGACCAATAGATCGCCGCTCCAATAACTCCAAGTGCAAGTGCGATAGACATTATCGGACTTGCATGTGGTATGGTTGTGACAAACTGAGGCCACCAGTTAGGATCTCTGAAAAGCAGGTAGTAGTTTATGCCTGTGAGGATCCCAAATACTATCATCCTCTTAACGAGTGCTGATTTTTTGTGTTCCGCTGCTGTAACTGCCTTTTCAAGCAACCCCATATTCTTGAGCTCTTTCCTGACGTTGAAGATGGGAACGAGAACGATCGGAGTAACTGACACCATTGCGAAGACCATTATCGGGAATACCAAGGAATCGAACAAATTGACCAGCCCTTCATCCAGAGTTATCCATCCAAGTTGCACCAGATAACCCGGAACCGCGAGAGCTCTGCTGACAGTAACGATAAGCATAACAACGGCCATTGCAAGTTTTATGTAATACTGCCTAACGTAAGTCGTTCCGACAGCCCCGATTTGAACACCAATCAACGAGGCCGCAAGAATCAGAGTTGTCAGCCTGAAATCAACCGCACCCATCAAATATGCCCAAGTAAATGTTCCTGTCGCACCCATTACGAAGGCTACCCCAAGTTCAGTTCCACTTGCAACAGCGCTTGATGCGCCGAGTACATAGATCATGGATGGAACACCGATAAAACCGCCAACCGCTATTGTGGCAGCAAGGAAACCCGTTGCAAATCCAGTCGGTACGGTTAGCCAGAGAGACTGAGTTCTTCCTGCAACCTCAAACTTGATCATTGGAGGTAACCTGAATTTCTTTTCAAGCTTCTTTGCAAATTCAGGTTCAGTATCCTCAATACCATATTTTCTCGATTTGTATACATCCCTTAAAAGCATGGCAGCCACACTTGGGAGAATTATGAGAAAAGCGACACTCACATAGAGATTCGTACCGACTGGCCCAAGAGTTTCTAAAATTACTTTTTGAACCTGAATCCCCACCTGTACACCCGCAATAGCTGAAATAGCCATGAGAATTGCCAATTTAACGTCTAAATGCCCAACCTTTTTCCTTCTCCACGCTCCAATCATAGCTTTCGGAAACTTATGGCACATGTTACTGGCAACAGCGATGGGTCCGTAAACACCTATCGACATCATCCCGGGCGTGAGGACGAAGGCTCCACCGCTTCCGATGAAGCCGCTGAGCATCCCCCCGAAGAATCCCAGAGCCAGCAGGAAAATTATCTCATTGACACCGATATGAATGAACATATCCGGTGTCATCGCTGCCCCACCTGCAGCAAAACCCCCCATTCATTACCACCTCCTTTCGGTCACCAAAAGAGAAAAGAAGGACTTCTTGGGTCCATTTACACCTTTTGTGTTACTAAATCTCTCTAATCTTACAGGATTATTCATTACTATTTCATAACAGGTTTCAATTATTTTTTCAAATACCATACCCTATACCAACTTTAACTGTAAATAAATGTTTTTGTGTAAGATTATTTTTGATTAACTAGTAAGCTTAATGTAACCTACAAATCATGTGCTCTTAATACATATTAATAAATATTAATTTTCAGTAGTGGAATAAACCAACATAGCATAATAACTAATATTATTTAACAATAAAGTTTATTAATTATACATAATACCATTACATATGGCCGGAAAGCTAAGGAGACTGTCCGTCGCCATGGATGAAGAGACAAACAAAATACTTGAAGAACTCGTACACAAAGAAAACAGAACTGCATCTGAGATCATAAGACATGCCATTAACCAGTACTACCATTTCAGAGACATCTCACCTGAGTCAATCAAAATTTATTCAGAATTACTATACGGTAGGGAATACATAATCCTCGATATTGAACTCTGGATTGCCATGCTCGATGAGCTCAACGAGAAAGCTTCCGATAGATTCTGGGAGAACGTCAGGAGGTTGGCTGAAGCTCACTCATGGCAGATAAGGAACAAGGGCTTCAAAGATTTGGTTGAGTTGATGAGATACCTCGAATATGAAAATCTTTTCAGAGTTAAATTGAATGGTGATAAAAACGTGACACTCGTCCTATCATCAAGAAATGAACAGAAATTCCTTAAAATATATCTTGAATCCCTTCTCGACAATCTTGGATATCGCGTAAAGATTATTGAAGGATTGCGAAAGATAATGATTACAGAAGAAGATTAGATTCGAGCTTGGATAGATTAGATTAACCATTTTAATCTATTCTGGAGTATGGAAGTAGGAATTCTGTAGCTTTTAGCTTAAAAAGGGCGGTCGAATAAGAACGAAAGATCGAGAAAAATTAAGTAATAAAAGTAGTAATACCAACTCCAAGTGCCGATGGCAATTCTCATGATATAGGAACCATTCCTACAGGGGTCTTACAACGTCTAGAGCCGGCATGCACCTAAAATTGGTAAAAAAGTTCATGTCCTATATCCTCTTCACACCCGTAATCCGATAAAGAGACCAAAGTTTACCGTCATAAAACATATACCCAGAAAACTCACGAACTTTGAAGACTGGAAAACTCGAGAACCGAAAGACCACAAACTATAAAGTTAAAAATTTAAAAAATAGAAAATAAATAAATCTGGTTGTATGAAAACTATAACTATTTATATAACGGCTCAAGAATTACGACTTTATCGGATTTGAGAACACTTACATCCACTTGTGTTTCGGGCAAAGCTCCGAAATGCATCGGGATTACCTTTTCCGCTTTTATTTCCTCTATAGCTCTCTTCGCATCCTCAAGATCCATCGTATACGTGCCTCCCACAGGCAAAAGGGCCACATCAACCTCGATCTCTCTCATTTCAGGAATATAATCCGTGTCACCTGCATGATATATCTTAACACCATCCATCTCAAGAATCCACCCAACACCTTTACCCGGTGGATGAAAACTTTTGCCGATGTTGTACGCTGGGACGCACTTAACCCTAATCCCATCAAGAGTGTCTTCTTTCCCAGGTTCGAGTTCACAGGTCCTGAAGCCTTCCACCAAACACCCACATGGAACTACCACCGTTGTTTCAGGAGTGGACAGTTCATGAATCGATTTTAAATCGAGGTGATCAAAATGGTCGTGGGTCACCAATATGTAATCCGCCTTTTCCAGTCCAGAATCCGGCGGAATGTCATAAGGGTCTATGTATACGACCTTACTCCCCTTTATTTTAAACCCCGCATGTTTCAGAAAAATAATTTCCACATTTTTATATTCAAATACCGATTTTCCGGAAAAACCATTCAACATGATGTTTATTAGCTAAAACTTTTATAAGTAATTTAGGTTCTCATAATTATTACGATAATACTAAAATTTTACATTAGAAAAATATTTAAATAGATCAGAAATATATCCTCACATGGGACTGGGGAAAGCTTTAATATTCATGGGCGCATCATTCTTGGTACTCTTGACCCCGGGATTTTACATCATCTTCCCCGATCAGGTCTCATTCATCGTGAAATTGCTTTACAATTCCTACATCATCTTCATGATCCTAGCCCTCGTGATTTTTGCAAAGGGAATCGATAAGCTCTCATCAAGGATTAAAAGTATGAGGGAGAAAAGGAGAAGGGAGAGGATAAAAACCTGGGAAATCCAGACGATAGAGAATTACTACACCTAACCCTACGAGTCAGACTCGATAAGTTTTAGAAGCTTTTTTTTCGTAACAGGCTTTGTGAGTACATCCTTTGCCCCTGCATTTATCAGATCTTCCTTTCTTGACTGATCAAACGCTGTTATACCCACAACAATCGTTTCTGGCTCCATTTCTTTGATCTTTTTTGTCGCCTCAACACCATCAATCTTCGGCATCATTATATCCATAAGAACGATTCTCGGTCTTTCGATCATAAACTTCTGGATGGCTTCTTCCCCATCGGCCGCCTCCAAAACGTTGAAATCCTTCAACATCATTTTGAGGACTTCCCTAACTGAAGGATCATCATCAACGATCATAACTTTCTTGCTATCGGTAACAATGTCCACCCAGCTCATGCTAAAGCAATTTGCAATGAAGAAGTATATTAATTTTTGTAATAATTGTGATGATGACTTTTTATCTATTATTAAAATAATCAAGCAAATCTCTTTTTAAGAATGAAATAGTAGTTAAAGAGGAGTATCTCAAGGAAAATACAGACTGCTGCTGGTATTGAGGCTCTCTCACCGAAAAGAAACAACGAGACTCCAGCAGTAAAACCAAGATTTTTGTAGGAGGAGAAAAGGGCCTTCGTAATCGCAGTACCGAAGCCTTGGAGCCTAAAAGCAAAAAATACCACACTCCCCGACACAAAAGTTCTGACAATACCTATCAGTACAACCCCCAGAAGAACAAGGGTATTTTGGTAGAGGACATCAACATTTAAACCG
>Ga0190363_1000195_pt1 | contig 34056 bp, 35 predicted proteins | sample 48721867_MG_FD_161272 | JGI IMG/M metagenome (GOLD analysis project Ga0190363, IMG submission 161272) | Hydrothermal vent microbial mat bacterial communities from Southern Trench, Guaymas Basin, Mexico - 4872-18-6-7_MG | ecosystem: Environmental > Aquatic > Marine > Hydrothermal vents >... | reverse complement strand
AGGAGGATTCTGGGTTGCTGGCTCTCTGGGAAGCTCTCAGGTATTTCTACTCTAATCTTCCATGGGAAATTCAATTCCATTCGAATAAAAAAGCTGTTCTTAAAGTTGATGACCCTTTTTTAGGGATAGATTTTAGGCTTGGAAGTCCGAACAATAGGAAGATGAAATATTATGTTCCCCGGAATAAAAGGGAACTCTCTAAGCTGCCAAAGCGAGTTGAGAGTAGTATAAGCAATAAAGAGTTAATCGGTCTTCTCCCGGAAAACAAAGAGCCAGATCCTACCGATATTTTAGCAAAAATTTCAGAAACTCCCTTTGTTCTCATTCCAGAAGAAGAAAAACCATATTTTGAAAATAATAAAGAGTTCATACAATTAATTCCGAATCTTATTGTGACAATATCCATTAATCGGGAGAGACTTAAATCCATGGATATAGGGAAGCTTTCTCCTCTAAGGGAAGAGTTCATGGAGTGGATTGAAGAAGGAAGGAGGGAGTATCCAGAGACATTTGGGCCACTAAGTGGAACTCCAGAAGGCCTTTTCAACATAAAAAGGAGATACTATCTTAATACACGGGTATTTGGAGCAGCTACAAGGTTCTATGGTAGGCCTACAAGACACATAGCTAGGGAAGTTAGGGAAGTAAATGAGGCAATACTTAATGACTGGGCGGTGGTTATAAAGGATCATCCTGAATTGCTCATGAAATTAGAAAGGGATTACGAAAAATATGTTTCAAGAGATGTAAGAACACAAAGGGCTCTTAACATATTTCGGGATTTATCTGCAACAAGTGTTACTGGAGAGGTTACACGGGAGGAGTTTATAAATGAACTGCTCCGCAGAGGATTTAAGTATAGAGATGCGGAGAAAACAGTTGAGAAGCTCATATTGGCAGGTTATATTTACGAACCTGTTTCAGGAAAGTTCAGGTCTATAGAATGGTAAGGTGGGAATATGTCAAAAAAGTTCTCTAGACGAAAAGAGCAACGTGAAAAGAAAAAAATTGCCTTAGAGCGAATAGATGTCCTTTTTAATTTAGCGGAGAGAGTTTTCGCTTATGATAAAGAGCTTGCCAATAGATATGTTGAAATAGCACTAGCTGTGCAACAAAAGGCCAAGGTAAGAATGCCCAGAAAATGGAAGAGAAGATATTGTAAAAAGTGTCACTCTTTTCTTGTTCCTGGTGTTAATGCTCGAGTTAGACTAAGACAGAAAAGGATGCCCCATGTGGTTATAAAGTGCCTCGAATGTGGACACATCATGCGGTATCCGTACCTAAGGGAGAAGAAGGAGAGGAGAAAGGCCAAAAAATAATAAGACTAGCTTTGGCAACACTTTTCTTTTTTGTCAACTGGTAAGATCTCTTTGAAGCCAGTGTATGGCCAAAGAGCCTTTGGTATCTTAACAGTCCCGTCCTCTTCTTGAAAGTTTTCTATTATTGCCACTATTGCCCTTGAAGTTGCTATCGCTGTTGAGTTGAGTGTGTGAACAAAGCGAGGTTTCTCATTTGGTTTGTCTCTAAACCTTATGTTCAATCTTCTGGCCTGCCATTCAGTGCAATTTGAGCAGCTTACCACTTCTCTAAATTTACCCTGTGCACTCATCCATGCTTCAATGTCATACTTTTTGGCTGCAACATGCCCCAAATCGCCAGTACATATATTTACAATCCTGTATGGGATTTCAAGGGCTTGGAATATCTCTTCCGCATTTTGAAGGAGTTTTTCATGCCATTTCCAGCTTTCTCCCGGCCTTGCATACACAAATTGTTCCACCTTATGGAATTGGTGTACTCTGAAGATTCCTTTAGTGTCTTTTCCTGCAGTCCCAGCTTCTTTTCTAAAGCAGGGGCTTACGCCAGCATAAAGGATAGGCAAGTTGTTTCCATCAAGAATCTCGTTTGAATGCATTCCTGCAAGGGGATGTTCTGAAGTGGGGATTAAGTATAAATCCTCCCCTTCGATTTTGTATATGACATCTTCAAAGTCCCCAAAACTGGTGACTCCCTCTTCCACATACTTTCTCACCATATATGGGGGGGTCACCGGGATAAAACCTTTTTCTATGAGTTTATCCAATGCAAATCTTATTAGTGCGAGGTCTAAAATAACCAGCTCGTTTAATAGATAGAAGAATCTTGCACCACTAACTTTTGCAGCTCTTTCTAGATCGGCGCCACCGATTTTAGGCAATAAATCTGCATGGAGTTCAGGTTTCCAGGTGATAATTTCATATTCCATTTTTCCTTGGCTTTGCTTTAGAAAAGTTTCTAAATGCCCTTCCCAAACTCTTGCTCTACCCCAGAAGCGAATTGGGACATTCTCGGTGTCGTCTTTTCCAATTGGAACACTTTCATGGGTTATATTTGGAAGGCGCCATAGGTAATAATCAATCTTCCCCTTAATAATATTGTTCTCTTTTTCAATCTCTTCGATGCGCTTTACAATATTATCACTCTTTTTTATAAGCTCATCTATCGCTTTTCCGCTTTTCTTTCTCTTACCTATTTCAATAGCTAGTTTATTACGTTCTCTTCGGAGATTATTGATCTCTCTTAGGTTTTTTCTCCATTTTTTATCTAGCTCAAGGATTTCATCAATCCATCGGAGTTTCTCAAGCTCTCCACGCTTTATAAGGTCCCCTTTTATGAGATCGGGATTTTCACGAATGAGCTTTATGTCAATCATTTCTTTTCACCTACCCTAATAACGAGAGAGTTATTTAAAAGTTTATCCGGGAAAAGGGAGATACCAAAAAATCAAGTTAGAACTTGAAGAGAATTACGTTGACTTCTTCTCCTTCTTCTAAAATTTCAACATTTTCAGGAACTTCCACAAAACCGTCTGCGTTTATGAAACTTGTAATAGCGCCGCTGCCTTTCATTATTGGTATTGCAGTTTCTTCGTTGATTTTAACTGGTAAAAACTGCCTTCTACCCTTGACAGAAAACACTTTGTGGGCAAGCATTTTCTTTGTGTATCCTATTTTAAACTCACCACCGAGGAGTTTTCTTATTAAAGGTGCTATTAAAAGCGTAAAATTCGTTAAACAGCTTGTTGGATACCCTGGTAGTCCAAAAATAGCCTTTTCATTTATCAAACCTATTATTGTAGGTTTTCCTGGCTGAATTGCAATCCCATGTATTTTTACTTCTCCCAATTCATCTATTATTGAAGCTGTGAGGTCTCTAGTCCCGCCACTGGCTCCTCCACTTAGCAGGACTATATCATATTTCAGGCCTTCTAGGATCTTGGTTCTTAGACTCTCTTCATTATCTCTTGCTATTCCGAGAAAATATGGGTCGCCTCCAAGTTCTTTAATTGCATCATTGAGGGCTCTTCCGTTTATATCATATATCTTCCCAGGTTTTAATTCTTCTCCAGGCAAAATTACCTCATTCCCAGTACTGATTATTGCGACCTTAGGTTTTGCAAACACTTTTACCTTTTCAAGACCTACTGCAGACAACAAGGCTGTCTCTTTAAATCCAAGTTTCGTTCCTTTTTTTAGAAGGAGTTTTCCTTTGGGGATGTCTGTTCCGGCTTTCATGACTCTGGCTTGAGGATAAACCGGTTTGTAAATTAACACTTCATCTCCTTCCCTATCCACAATCTCGAATTCTATAACCGCGTCTGCTCCTTTGGGAAGAACAGCTCCAGTAGATATGTAAACAGCTTCGCCACTGTTTATCTCTATTTTGGGCTCTTCGCCGGCATGAACTTCTCCAATGACTTTCAATCGGACTGGGTTACTCTCATTTGCATTCCACGTGTTTTCACTCTTCATGGCATATCCATCTACAGTGGCTCTATCAAAAGGGGGCACGTTTATTGGAGATGTTACATCTTCCGCTAAAATTCTTCCAAGGGCGTTTTGAAGAGGTATCTCTTCCATTTTTGCATTTAATGGCAATGAATTTATTATATCCAAGGCCTTTTCCAGAGGAACTACTTTCAAAAATGCCATCCAACCACCATTGTAAAAAAAGTAGAAGAGGGTTAATAAAGATTTGGAAAGGTGAAAAGGCTGACCTCCTCCCCGTCGTGAACGGCGAGGCTTTAAAAAGAAAATGTAAGTATGGGATGAAGGTGTTTACCATTCGTCTTCATCTTCCCAGTCTTCATCCTCCCAATCCTCTTCTTCCCAGTCTTCCTCCCAGTCCTCATCAAATTCATCTTCCCACTCTTCCTCTAAGAGTTCTTCCTCTTCTTCAAAGTCTTCGACTTTCTTTTTCTTTGGAGGTTGCATGGACCTCACCCCTGCCCTACTCTGGGGCATTCTTATTTGAGTATCAAGGGTTTATAAAGTTTATTCAAAATTTTTTGTGAATATCTCTGTTTATAGGGAAATTAAATGGTTCTCACACGTTTTTGTACTTTTATCTTTCTGTTGTTTGCGAGACCCCTCCCGTAAGGATAGGGGGTAGTGGTCGCGTGAACCGGCCTGTGAGAGTGAGGTTATCAGCAACGGGATGCTGAATGAACTCTCACAAAACCCCGCCCATAAGGCCGGGGTAGTTCACATAGATTTCCCTAATCTTTTTAATCATATCTTTCAAATCATTGAACATGAGAATAGCAATTGTCACTGAAAATGTGAGGGTCTATTATATGGCCACAAAGGTTTTGCGGGATTATGGGATACCGTTTTACAGTCTTAGACCTAGAGATGAGATTCCTTTTGATGTAGAAGTTGTTTTGACTAGTGAAGAGGAATATAATGCGATTAACTTTCCGGTTAAGATAGCAGTTGTGAATGAAAATTTTATAGATGCCCTCTTAAGCAAGCTTGAGGGAAGGGGGAGATTTAAAAACATATACGTAGCTATAGATCCTGGGGAAAGGCCTGGAGTAGCAGTTGTTGCTGATAATAGGGTTATTGAGGTACATCATCTAAAAAGTCCGAAAGATATTGATGTTATCCTTAACCTGTTGGAGAAATATCCAGGAGCAAAAGTTAAGATAGGGCATGGTGCAAAGCGGTATAGAAGTTTAATGCTTAAAAATCTCGCAAATATCCTTGGTGAAGATTTCCCAATTTTCTTGGTTGATGAACGTAGGACTACTCCAAAGGTTGGTGGAATTGAGGCATCACAGGTTCAGGATATTGTGGCATCTATTAACATAGCTTTAAGAGATGGGAGAGAGACCACAATTGGGGAATTGATGCATGTGGGTGAACCCACTAAAGGAGAAATTGAGTATATAAAAACAAGAAGTCGAGAATTAAGTAATGGTATGATCACTATTTCATCTAGGCTTGCCCGAGAAGTTGCAAAAGGGAATTTGACATTAGAAGAGGCTATTGAAATTCATAAAAAGAAAAAAAGGTGATAGAAATGATATTTGGGAAGGAAGAGGTAAAAGATGAAATAAAGTTAAGGGTTGCTGAGGCTCTTAAGCGAGATGTTGGTAGAGGAGTAGTTAGGATCGACAGAAAGTATCAAAGACAACTTGGAATTGAACCTGGTGATATAGTGGAGCTTGAAGGAGAGAGAAAAACTGCTGCAATAGCTGAAAATGCTCATCCAGATGATAGGGGACTTGATATAATAAGAATGGATGGTTATATAAGGAGAAATGCGGGGGTAAGCATAGGGGACTACATTACTTTAAGAAAAGCTGAAGTTCAAGAGGCGAGGAAAGTTGTTCTAGCCCCGGCACAGAGAGGAGTATATCTTCAAATTCCTGGTGAACTGGTTAAGAGGAACCTTCTTGGTAGGCCGGTTGCCAAAGGTGACTTAGTAGTAGCGAGTGGAAGAGAAACGGAGATTTATGCAGGTTCTCCATTTGATGAGCTCTTCAGGGGTTTCTTTGAAAGTCTGCCATTGGGATTTGGTGAACTAAAGTTTATTGTAGTAAATACTGCTCCCAAGGGTATAGTTCAGATAACGTATAATACAGAAATAGAGGTTCTTCCACAGGCGGTAGAAGTTAAAGAAGAGAAAGTTCCTGAAGTTACTTACGAGGACATTGGCGGTCTTAAAGACGCTGTTCAAAAGATTCGTGAGATGGTGGAACTCCCATTGAAGCATCCGGAGCTTTTTGAGAGGTTGGGAATTGAACCACCTAAGGGTGTTTTGCTTTACGGGCCTCCGGGTACTGGTAAGACTCTCCTAGCTAAGGCCGTTGCTAATGAGGCTAATGCTCACTTCATTGCAATTAATGGTCCAGAAATCATGAGTAAGTATTATGGAGAAAGCGAGGAGAGGTTAAGAGACATCTTTAAAGAAGCAGAAGAAAGTGCTCCAAGCATAATCTTTATTGATGAGATCGACGCTATAGCCCCAAAGAGAGAAGAGGTTACTGGAGAAGTTGAGAAGAGGGTAGTCTCACAGCTCCTTACATTAATGGATGGTTTGAAGACTAGAGGAAAAGTGATTGTAATTGCTGCAACCAATCGGCCTGATGCTTTGGATCCTGCCCTTAGAAGGCCGGGTAGGTTTGATAGGGAGATTGAAGTTGGGGTTCCAGACAAGCAGGGAAGGAAAGAGATACTCCAAATCCACACAAGAGGAATGCCACTTGAGCCGGAGTATGATAGGAGGAGCGTCTTAAGAGTTTTAAACAGCCTTAAGAATAGAGAGGCATTTGACAAGGAAAGAATTGAAGAGATGATTCAGAAAATCGAGAATGCAAAAGAGGAAAGTGATATCAAGATTACTTTGAAGGAGGATGGGGAGCTATACAAGGAAGTAAGGGCCAGATTGATAGATAGTATGCTTGAAGAACTTGCAGAGAAGACTCATGGGTTTGTTGGGGCTGATTTGGCAGCATTGGCGAGAGAAGCAGCTATGGTAGTGTTGAGAAGACTCATTACAGAGGGCAAGGTCAATCCAGAGGAAGAGAAGATACCTCCCGAGGTTCTTCAGGAGCTTAAAGTTACGAAGAATGACTTTTATGAGGCCTTGAAGATGATAGAGCCATCAGCCCTTAGGGAAGTGCTTATTGAGGTCCCTAACGTTAGATGGGATGATATCGGGGGTCTTGGAAACGTAAAACAAGAGTTAAAAGAAGCTGTCGAGTGGCCTTTAAAATATCCCAAAGCATTCCAAAGACTTGGGATCACTCCTCCTAAGGGGATACTTCTTTATGGGCCTCCCGGAACTGGTAAAACTCTCTTAGCCAAGGCTGTAGCGAATGAGAGTGAGGCTAACTTCATTGGTATTAGGGGTCCAGAAGTACTTAGCAAGTGGGTTGGAGAAAGTGAGAAAAGGATTAGAGAGATCTTCAGAAAAGCAAGACAAGCAGCTCCTACAGTAGTTTTTATTGATGAAGTTGATTCAATAGCTCCTATGAGGGGAGGTGAAGGTGATAGAGTCACAGATAGACTCATAAATCAGTTGCTGACCGAGATGGATGGCATTGAGGAGAATAGCGGTGTTGTGGTGATTGCTGCCACGAACAGACCCGACATTCTTGATCCTGCTTTATTGAGACCTGGAAGATTTGATAGGTTGGTCTTAGTTCCGGCTCCAGATGAGAAAGCAAGATTAGAAATATTAAAGGTTCATACGAGGAGGGTGCCACTTGCTAGTGATGTAAGCTTACAGGAGCTTGCAAAGAAAACCGAAGGTTATAGTGGGGCCGATTTGGCTGCATTAGTTAGAGAGGCAGCATTTGTGGCACTTAGAAGAGCAGTTTCGAGAACATCGAGAGATCTTGTAGAAGATCAAGCAGAGGAATTTTTAGAAAAGCTTAAAGTCTCAAAGAGGGATTTTGAGGACGCGATGAAGAAGGTCAAGCCTAGCATAACGAGGTACATGCTTGATTATTACAAAAGATTTGAAGAAAGCAGGAAAGGTGTTAAAGGGGAGGAACGCAGAGAGGTTGATTACTTCACACTTTGATTTCAATTTTTTAGAAAAGATTTTATATAAAAAAGTTGATTTTCAATATAGGTAAAAAGCTGGGGGGTATAAAATGGTAAAGGTTAAAGCATCAAAACTTAGGGATATGGAGATTATAACTGATACCGGAATAAGGCTTGGGTGGCTCTATGATTTAAGCTTTGATGAAGATACCGGAGAAATTTTAGTGATAGTTGCTGAACCAGATGAGAATTTGGACACAAGTGAATTTGTCACCGATCATGAGGGTCTTCTTTTGATACCCATGAAGGCTGTTAAGAGCCTTGGGGAGTTCATAGTTGTAGATCACAACAAGCTCGCAGTCAAATCAAAGCTTAGGAGGATTTCGATTATTAAGGAAAAACTCCAAGGCTCTTGATTTCTTCTATTCAAATGGTTCATATCTACTCTATTTTTGAACAAGCCTTAATGGGTGGCCATGTGTGAAGATTAGGCACTGGGACATCTGGTTTATTGCCTTTAGTTTAATGGTTTTGTTTGCTTTACTCACAGTTTATTTCGTGAGGTCTAAAAACCCTGCAGGGGCAGTAATCTCCGTGATGTTAGCTTTCTTTTCTATGTATCTGGGAATGAAACTTGCAGGGATTGAGAAAAGCAAAGAAGAGAAAATTAAGGAAATGAAAGTTTTAACTTTGACTATTGAGATCTATGCTCCAATAATAGCAGCATTTTCAGTGTGGAAATTAGCAAGCAGTTATGGAACAGAAAATTTTGAACTCCTCAATAGATACTTTTTTGTTGCAGTGCAGCTCCTTATATATTCGCATCTGACTGCAATGCTTTATCATTGGCTTAGAAAATAGAGAGAGGGTTTTTTGAAACAATTTAGACTTAGAGGACTTTCTTGGAATATTGGGCGATCAATGCGAAAAGTTTATAAAGATGTAAAGTAAACTTTACGTAAAGGAAACTTTACATGGTGATTGAGATGGAAAGGTGGAGATTCGTTGGATACCTGATCCCTGCCGCAACGGCTTCAATGCTGGCGGTGGCACTTTGGATGGGGAATGCACCCCTCGCCTTTGGAATCTTGGCCGGGGCAATAGGTGCGACCTTCCTCTACTCGGAATGGGTTAAAAAGCGCGGAGAAGTTTTTGATGATGAAAGGACGCTGAAGATAGACGAAATGAGTTCCAGAAGAACCCTGCAGATTTTAGTAGTAGTTCTGGCATTCATTATGGTTGGACTTTTCATTCTATCCAAAAGAGAGCAGAGTTTGAGGAGCGCCTACTACTTAGTTTTGGGTTTGATGCTTTTAGTCTCAACTCTGAAGATTTTGCTAAAATTCTACTATTATCGGGTGATGTGAATGAAACCTAAGTACTGGTTTGGTTGGGGGATAATATTTGTGGCCGTTCTCAGCCTGTTCATTGTGGCTTCGAACAGAGGTAGTATAATTCTGGGTGTCGGAAGCCTCTTCCTCGGAGCCATCATTGCCACAGCCTACGGACGCTACCTAGAAAAAATTGGAGAAGTTATCGTTGATGAACGGATCGAAAGGATTGAGGAGAAGAGTTATGCATTAACCATGCGCACTCTCGGTTTTACGATAGCCCTAACCTTCGTCTCGACGAGCATAATGTCCCAGAGCGACCCCTTCTGGAAGAGCGCCTCCATCGTGAGCGGGCTTTTTATGTTTATTTACGCTCTTGTGCCCCTCTTTGCGAGGGCCCATTATGAGGAGGTGATGTGAGATGAAGTATGAACACCTGCTCGGTATTCTCGTTACGGGCATAATAATTGGACTGGCTTACTCGGTGAAGGCAGGCAGGCCGTATCTGGCGGTGGGTATACTCTTTCTGGGCGTTTTGCTGGTCCAGGCTCTGGACTGGTACTACAACTCGAAGATTGAGAGGATCGAGGACGAGAGAACCGAGCTCATAAGCGCGAAGAACGCGAAAAACGGTTATGCGGTGATAAGCTTTCTCCTCTTTGCCGAGTACATCTGGGAGTACAGCCACGGGAACATGGAGATCGCAGTGAAGCTCCTAATTCCCTTGGGTCTTGGAAGTGTGGTGCTCCTAATCTCGCAGTACCACTACGGGAGGTGATGTGAATGCAGGAACTCTTAGGCATCATTGTCCTGATAATCGGAGTTTTCACGACTCTTTACCTCGCAACGGGCTACCGCAGAAACGTGGGTGAAGAAAAGGATGAGAGGGGCATCTTGATTGACTGCAGAGCAGCTGAAAAGACAATCCTGCTCATCCAGGCCTTACTGGTGCTGGAGATAATTTACGTCCGCTTTATCGTAGGTGATAGGACAAGTCCTGCTTACCATGCCATACTATTTATCGCACTCTTGGCCACGCTCGGCTACCTCGCCGTCAGGTACTACTACTCATGGGTGATGTAAATGAGTAGCGAAGCTCTTTTCCTCTTTATAACAGCTGTAACCGTTCTCTACTGGTTCATGTTCTACACGTTTATGAAAGAAAGTGGTCAAATGAAAGATGAGCGCGGGAGGAGAATAAATCAGATCGCCTCGGAGAAAATTCTCATAGTAGTACAAATGCTACTTCTTGTGGGAATACTAGCGGTAAACGCGTTCCCTTCCACGAATCCCGTTAAGATACTGGCTCTAATCTATATTGTCGCAATTTTCGGCCATGCGGCCCTCCGATACTACTATCTCAGGGTGATGTGAATTGAGAAATCATCTCAGAGAATTCAGAGAATTGAAGGGCCTTACACAGGAGGATTTAGCTAGGGCCTTAGGTGTCACGAGACAAACTATTATAGCCATCGAAAAAGGAAAATACAATCCTTCGCTTGAACTAGCCTTCAAAATAGCGAAGTTTTTTAAAGTTAAGATTGAAGACGTATTCATATACGAGGATTAATAAAATTCTAAACCACTGGAGGTGGAAAATTGTCAGCCGTAAAAGTTGAAGCTCTTGAAAAGGATTATGGGAAAGTTAAGGCTCTTAAGGGGATAAGCTTTGAGATAAAGGAGGGCGAGATATTTGGGCTTATAGGCCCAAATGGCGCTGGAAAGAGTACAACTCTTAAGATTCTGGCAACCCTATTGACGCCAACAGGAGGAAGAGCGGAAGTTTTTGGCCATGATGTCGTTAAAGACGGGGATGAAGTTAGAAAACTCATAAGCTACCTTCCAGAGGAAGCTGGTGCCTATAAAAATCTTAAGGGGATTGAGTACCTTCAGTTTATGGCAAAACTTTATGCAAAGACTGGAAAGAGCTATGAAGAGATGCTAGAAGTTGGTGTAAAATTAAGTGGCCTTGAAAGTAGGTTGAACGATAAAGTCTCCACTTATTCTAAGGGCATGACAAGAAAACTATTACTTGCAAGAGCTTTGATGGTTGAACCTAAGCTGGCTATCCTAGATGAGCCTGCAAGTGGACTGGACATAATCAACGCTTATTCAATAAGACAAACAATAAAGCAGTTTGCAAAGGAGAAAGGAATAACATTTCTGGTTTCGAGTCATAATATGCTCGAAGTTGAATTTCTTTGTGATAGAGTAGCACTAATTAACGAAGGAGTAATCGTGGAAACCGGAACTCCAAAGGAGCTGAAGGAGAAATATGAGGCAGAAAATCTTGAGGAGGTCTTTATGTCCATAGTCGGAGGACAACAGAAAGTGGGGGTGTTTGGATGAGCGATTTTTGGATAATTGTTAAGAAAGAACTTAAGGATCTTTTAAGGGATAAGGGATTGATATTTGGAATAATCGTCGTTCCTCTCCTCATTTATCCCGCATTAGGTCAAATGATGCAAATAGGTTTTCAACAGGCCCAAGAAGAGACTAAAATAGTTCTCGTGAATTTTGATGAAGGTGATTATGGTAGTTTGCTTATAAAGACTCTGGAAGCAGCTCCTAATGTGACAGTTACCACAATAGAAGCCTTGAATTTAGACGAAGCTCTCAAAAAAGCACAAGAAGAGGATTACAATATGATAGTGGTTATTTCAAAGGATTTTTCTAAAGCGATAGAGAGCAACCAAAAAGCTCAAGTTGAGATTTATGGAATAGTAAAGGGCATAAGTGGGGGAATGCGGGAATCGGTTAGTGAAGGTAGGGTTAATGCCGTTTTAACTGTCATCAATGATTATCTTGCAAAATTGAAGATCCAGCAGAGTATAGAAGGGAACCCAGATGCTATTTTGAGACCAATAGATGCGAAGAGTTATACCGTAATTAAAGGCCGCATTGTTCCCGTTCCACCTTCTCTAGTGGCGAACATCATAACTTCTCAGTCAATTTCAATGCCTCTCGTAATATTTGTGATGATAATCATAGTTGCACAGATGTCAGCTGGAAGCATGGCAATGGAGAAAGAAAATAAGACACTTGAGACTCTTTTAACCCTACCGGTGAAAAGAATAACGATAGTTGCTGGAAAAATGATTGGAACAGCTACCATAGGAATAATAGCGGCAGTAGCTTATATGATAGGTATGAGAAACTATCTTGGTAGCATGATGTCTTCATCCGGCGAGATTGGAATTTCCCTCGAAGACCTTGGCTTAATTGCGACTCCACAAGGAGCGATTCTATTTGTCATCATAATGTTCCTTGCAATCACGTTCGCATTAAGCTTTGCAATGTTGCTTGCAGTCTTTGCAGAGGACACAAAAAGCGCAAACACTATTGTAAGTGCAGGTATAATGCCAATGGTATTTCCGACATTTATATTAATGTTTGCGGATATAGAGACTCTCCCTCTGGCTATCAAATATATCCTACTTGCGCTACCATTTAGCCATCCAATATTGGCTTCAAGAGCTATGCTGATGGGCCAGTATTCCAGCATGTATGTTAGTGTACTGTATCTGGGAATACTAAGTACAGTGACTTTGCTTATAACTGCAAGGTTCTTCACAACAGAAAAGCTCCTTACAGCAAAGCTTAGGTTCAGAAGGAAAAGGTAATCTTCATTTTAATTTTTTAGAGTAGTCCAGCAATTTGGAACAATTTGAATATTCCAAGAGCTATTATGAGTGCGGTAGTAGGTGTAGCTATCCATCCAATGACTATCTCCCTTACAATTCCTTTTTCCACTTTCATCCCACTTGCAATCCCAACACCTATAACTCCTCCGACTATGGCTTGGCTTGAACTTACAGGAAGACCGAAGATATTTGCTAAACTAACTGCTATGGCTGAGCCAAATTGGGCCGAGAATGCAGATATAGGTCCTAGGGACGTTATTTTTCTACCCACAGTGTATATAACAGCATAACTAAAGGTAAACGCTCCAAGGGCCAAACTAAGGGCGCCAAACATTCCAGCAGTTTTAGGGTCAAAGAACCCGGCTCCAACTAAGGGGCCTGTTGCGTTTGCAACTTCATTGGCTCCGAAATTAAAAGCCATGTAAGAGCCTCCAAGAACAGCAAGCCATTTATAAAGAAATTCAATTCTTCCTAGGCTCTTTATATCATTAACAAGTTTTCCATAGAATTTAAATAGAATAAGAGCAAAAAACGCTGCTAAAATTGGGGAAAATACCCAAGCACCAGCAATTTTAACAAGTGTTTCCCAGTTTATAGGAGCATTAGTTGCTATTCCTACTCCCACGACTCCACCAACAATTGATTGAGTCGTTGAGACGGGAAGTCCTTTAATGGTAGCTATTGTTACCCATGCTCCTGCAGCAAGAAGGGCTATTATCGCGAGTTCTAATGATAAGTACTCTGGAGGGACAATGCCTTTTCCTACGGTTTTCATGACTTTTGATCCTTTTAAATAAGCTCCAAGCACCACGAATATTGTGATGGTAAGGGTTGCTTGTCGGAAACTCAATAGGCCTGCACCTACAGCAGTGCCCATAGCATTCGCACTATCGTTGGCTCCAATGTTCCAAGCAATGTAAAAGCCTATTGCGATTGCTGCTAAGATTAGTGTCTCCATGAGATCCCACCTCTTGCTTATTATGTAGGCTGTATGGTTATTTTAAATTAAAAAGTTAGCTTTCTCGTCACTTAGGTTTTTTGATAATTTTAGTCATTATAGAAAATATGGAGGAAAATTAATCTTCTTTACAAATATAAAGACAGACTTTGTGTCTCTTGGTGTATCAGTTTATTCATTAAACATATAAATTGTTCACTTTTACTCAAAGACACATGTCGAAAATGACCTCTTGTCATACCGAAAACTAAATAAATGTGATGACTAAAATGATAATGATAAAACTTGGGAGGAAGAGATGATGATAGAGATTCGTTTTCACGGTAGGGGTGGACAAGGTGCAGTTACAGCCGCAAACATCTTGGCAGAGGGAGCATTCTTAGAAGGTAAATATGTACAGGCATTTCCATTCTTTGGGGTTGAAAGAAGAGGAGCTCCAGTTACAGCATTTACAAGAATAGATGAAAAGCCCATTAGAATTAAGACCCAAATCTATGAGCCAGATGTAGTGGTTGTTCTTGATCCTTCTCTCTTGGACACAGTTGATGTAACTGCTGGTCTTAAGGAGGGTGGAATGGTAATTGTAAACACTGAAAAGACCAAGGAAGAGGTCCTTGAGAAACTTAAAAAGAAACCAGCTAAGTTGACCCTTGTTGATGCTACTACAATAGCTTTAGAGATTCTTGGATTGCCAATTACAAACACTTCAATCCTCGGTGCAGTTGCAAAGGCCACAGGAATTGTTAAGATTGAAAGTGTCGAGGAAGCTATCAAAGAGACATTCTCTGGAGAACTCGGAGAAAAGAACGCTAAGGCTGCAAGAGAAGCTTTCGAAAAGACTGTTGTTTATGAACTTTAATTTTTCCTTCCTTTAAAATCCATTTAAGGGGTGAATTATCTTGAATACTCTATTCAGGGAGAAGAAGGCAAATGCAAAAAAAATCATGTTTAAATCTATTGATGAATATCCAGAAGTGCCAATAACACTTGGAACTACACTTTCAAATTTCACTGGAGACTGGAGAAATTTCATGCCAGTTGTAGATGAAAGCAAATGTATAAAGTGCTATATCTGCTGGAAGTTCTGTCCAGAGCCAGCAATCTACATTAAGGAAGATGGATACATTGCAGTAGACTACGACTATTGTAAAGGCTGTGGCGTTTGTGCAAATGAATGCCCAACTAAGGCAATAACCATGGTAAGAGAAGAAAAGTGAGGTGATACAATGCCTAAGAAAGTTATAAGTGGTAATTATGCAGCTGCTTATGCTGCCAAACATGCGAGAGTTGAGGTTGTAGCCGCTTATCCCATTACACCTCAAACTTCAATTATTGAGAAGATAGCTGAGTTTATAGCTAATGGAGAAGTTGAGAATCTTGAATATGTGCCAGTTGAGAGTGAGCACTCTGCAATGGCTGCTTGTATAGGTGCATCAGCAACTGGAGCAAGGACTTTCACAGCTACATCAGCCCAAGGTCTCGCTTTAATGCACGAGATGCTTCACTGGGCCGCTGGAGCAAGACTTCCCGTAGTTATGGTTAATGTTAACAGGGCAATGGCACCACCATGGAGTGTTTGGGATGACCAGACTGACTCTCTAGCTCAAAGAGATACTGGATGGCTTCAATTCTATGCTGAAAATAATCAGGAAGTATATGATGGTGTTTTAATGGCATTCAAAATTGGCGAACATGAGAAGGTTAATCTTCCAGTGATGATTATTGAAAGTGCCTTTATCCTTAGTCACACTTATGATGTAGTTGACATGCTAGAGCAGGAAGAAGTAGATGAGTTCCTTCCACCAAGAAAGCCACTGTATTCATTGACAGACTTTGATAACCCATTCTCCATTGGTGCATTAGGGACGCCTGCTGACTATTATGAATTTAGGTATAAAATTGCAAAAGCCATGGAAGAGGCCAAGAAAATCATCAAGGAAGTAGGCAAAGAATTCGGAGAGAAATTTGGAAGAGATTACAGTCAAATGATAGAACTCTACAAGACTGACGACGCTGATATAGTCTTCATGGGAATGGGTTCACTTATGGGGACAGTAAAAGAGGCCGTTGAGATTCTTAGAAGTGAAGGCTACAAAGTTGGTGCTGCAAAAGTAAGATGGTTCAGGCCATTCCCAAGAGAAGAGCTTTATGAACTAGCCAAGAGTGTACAAGGAATCGCAGTGCTTGATAGGAACTTCTCATTCGGACAGGAGGGGATTCTCTTCAACGAAGCTAAGGGTGTTCTCTACAACACTGGTGCAAAGCCAATAATGAAGAACTACATCGTTGGTCTTGGGGGAAGAGACTTAACAGTAAATGATGTGAGAAAAATTGCTAACAACATGAAAAAGATAATTGAAAAGGGTGAGCTTGATAAAGAAATTGACTGGTATCATTTGAAGAGGTGAAAACGATGGAACTTCCTGCTGATGTGAAAAAGAGGTTAACACTTCCTGCTGAAGAGCACTTTTATGCTGGACACACAGCTTGCCAGGGATGCGGTGCAGCTCTGGGATTGAGATACGTCCTTAAGGTATATGGAAATAAGACAATATTTACAATTCCAGCTTGTTGCTCAACGATCATAGCTGGGCCATGGCCTTACTCCGCTTTCAACGCGCCTCTGTTCCACACAGCTTTCGAAACCACAGGTGCGGTAATAGGTGGAATTGAAGCTGCACTGAAAGCAAAAGGATACAAAGTTAAGGGCGAAGATGGTATAATGGTCGTTGGATGGGCTGGAGATGGTGGTACGGCAGATATTGGTCTCCAGGCATTAAGTGGATTCCTTGAAAGGGGCCATGATGGATTGTACATCATGTATGATAATGAGGCTTACATGAATACTGGTATTCAGAGGTCTTCATCAACACCATACGGAGCATGGACAACCAATACTCCTGGTGGAAAGAAGCACTTCCTTGAGAGAAAGCCAAAGAAGAAGGTTATTGACATAGTTATAGCCCACAAGCCCGCTTATGCCGCAACTGCGAGCGTTGCATACCCAGAAGACTTTATGAGGAAGCTCAAAAAGGCTAAGACAATTAAAGGGCCTTCATTCATTCAGCTCTTTGCACCCTGTCCAACGGGATGGAGGGCTCCAACTGACAAGACTATAGAGCTTGCGCGGTTAGCGGTACAAACAGCATACTTCCCGCTATTTGAATATGAAAATGGAAAGTATAAGATAAACATGCCTTCACCAAGCAAAGAACCCAAGTCACTTGAGGATTTCATAAAGTTGCAGGGGAGATTTAAGTATATGACGAAAGAAGATATTCAGGTACTTCAGGAATGGGTATTAAGTGAATGGGAGGAACTCAAAAAGAAGGCCGAGATCTTCGGCTGATTTTAGATTTTTTATAAAAGATTTGAGGAATAGGGTGTAAGTCATTTGAGGTGGTATGTATGGCGGAAAGTCCATTCAAAGCTGATATTGAGAAAGTCCAAAAGGAATATGGTGAAAAGATGACACCAGGTGCAATAGTCTACATCCCTGGAAGCAGTGTTGTTAACAAGACAGGTGGATGGAGAGTTTTTATGCCCAAGTTTGACAAAGACAAGTGTATTAGATGTTTCATGTGCTACACACTCTGTCCAGAACCTGCTATATACTTGGATGAAGAGAGTTATCCAGTTTTTGATTATGAGTACTGTAAGGGTTGTGGAATTTGTGCAAATGAATGTCCAACCAAGGCAATTGAAATGGTTAGAGAAACCAAATGAGGTGGTATAAATGCCAATGAGAAAGGTTATGAAATGTAATGAAGCCGCTGCGTGGGCAGCAAAACTTGCAAAGCCTAAGGTTGTAGCTGCATTTCCTATTACACCATCAACTCTCGTTCCTGAGAAGATTAGTGAATTTATCGCTGATGGGGAGATGGATGCTGAGTTTATAAAAGTTGAAAGTGAGCATTCAGCAATTTCTGCATGTGTTGGTGCAAGTGCTGCTGGTGTGAGAGCTTTTACAGCAACAGCTTCCCAAGGTTTGGCCTTAATGCATGAGGTCCTTTTCATTGCAGCTGGAATGAGGCTTCCAATTGTCATAGCGATTGGTAACAGATCATTGAGTGCTCCAATTAATATCTGGAATGACTGGCAGGACTCAATAAGTGAGAGAGATACTGGATGGATGCAGTTCTACGCTGAAAACAACCAAGAAGCACTGGATTTGATATTGATAGCTTTCAAAGTTGCAGAAAATGAACGCGTTTTGCTTCCAGCTATGGTTGGATTTGACGCGTTCATATTGACCCACACAGTTGAACCAGTCGAAATACCGGATCAAGAAGTAGTTGATGAGTTCCTTGGGGAATATGTACCAAAACATGCTTATCTAGATCCAGCTAAGCCAATTACTCAAGGTGCTCTTGGGTTCCCAGCTCACTACATGGAAGTAAGGTACACCGTTTGGGAAGCTATGGAGAACGCGAGACAGGTAATTAAAGAGGTATTTGACGAGTTTGAGAAGAAGTTCGGAAGAAGATATTACATGATTGAGGAATACAAGACTGATGACGCTGAGATAATTCTCCTCACAATGGGTTCACTTGCTGGAACACTCAAGGACTTCGTTGACAAGAAGAGAGAAGAGGGAGTAAAGATCGGTGCAGCAAAGATGACTGTTTACAGACCATTCCCAATTGAAGAGTTCAGGGCATTAGCAAAGAAAGCAAAGGTCTTGGCAATTCTTGAGAAGGACATAAGCTTTGGGATTAGTGGGGCAGTATTTGCAGATGCAGGTAGAGTTCTTGTAAATGAGAAAGAGAAGCCAATATTGCTTGACTTTATCATTGGCCTTGGAGGAAGAGATGTCACCTTTGAAAACCTTGAAGAGGTCGTCGAGATTTCAAAGAAGGCACTTGTGGGAGAGAAAGTTGAAGAAGTCAACTGGATAGGATTGAGGAAGGAGATTTTGTGAGGTGATTACGATGGCAGTTAGAAAGCCCCCTATCACAACTCGCGAATACTGGGCACCGGGTCATGCCGCATGTGCTGGATGTGGCCCTGCTATAGTGATGAAGCTTGCCACAAAGGCATTTAGTGAGGCTATGGAAGAAAAATACGGTGATCCAAACGCATTTGCTATTGCCCATGCCACGGGGTGTATGGAAGTCGTTTCTGCTGTATTCCCATATACAGCTTGGAAAGCTCCATGGATTCACGTGGCATTTGAAAACGCTGCAGCTGCAGCAAGTGGTGTTGAAGCCGCATGGAAGAAACTTGGTAGAAAGGGAAAGATTCTTGCAATCGGTGGAGATGGAGGTACAGCGGATATTGGTCTCCAAGCCCTTTCAGGAATGCTTGAGAGGAGGCACAATGTGGTTTATCTTATGTATGATAATGAGGCTTACATGAATACTGGTATTCAGAGGTCTTCATCAACACCATACGGAGCATGGACAACCACGTCACCTCCAGGAAAGTACTCAATTGGCGAAGACAAGCCAAAGAAGTGGGTTGCTCTTATAGCTGCAGCTCATCAAGCCCCATATGTGGCCACTGCAAGCATTGGAGATCCGTATGATTTCTACAGGAAGATGAAGAAGGCTGCGAGTGTGGATGGCCCGGCATTTGTTCAAGTATTAGCCCCATGTGTTCCGGGATGGAGGATCCCATCAGAGAAGACTGTCGAAATTGCAAGACTAGCAATTGAAAGTGGTTTATGGCCATTATTCGAGATTGAGAATGGTGATTTCTACAACATAAAGTTCCAGAGATTCCCGAAAGATGGAAAGTTCAAGAAACCAATTGAGGACTATCTCAAAATCCAAGGCAGATTTAAGCACCTTTTCAAGAGGCCAGAAGCCATTCAAGAGCTCAAGAACCAGATTAAAGAGGTATGGAGAATACTTGGCAAAGAAGTTGAGCTTCTTTGAGCTTTTTCTTTTTGTTATTCATTTTTGTATAACACTGTATAATTTATGGGCAAAGCTTATAAGAGTGAGAACCTTTTCTTAGATTAACCTAAAATTTGAGGTGGTAAAAATGACGATAAAAACTCCACCGAGTATTAATGTCCCGGGATTGGGAGTAGATCCGCTTACACAAAGAATAAAAGAAAAGGAGAAGCAATGGAAATATAAGATTGCAGTTTTAAGCGGAAAGGGTGGTGTAGGCAAGTCCACAGTAGCAGTAAATCTTGCAGCTGCCCTTGCAAAGCAGGGATATTTTGTAGGAGTTCTTGATGCTGATGTTCATGGACCTAATGTGGCCAAGATGCTTGGTGTAGACAAAGCTGAAGTTTTAGCTGAAAAGTTTGAAGATGGTCATTTTGAAATGATCCCCCCTATGAACGACTTTTTAGGTCAGACAACTCCTATTAAAGTTATGAGCATGGGGTTCATGGTTCCTGAGGATCAACCCATTATATGGAGAGGGCCATTGGTTACAAAGGCCATTAAACAGCTTCTTGGAGACGTTAAGTGGGGTAATTTAGATTTTATGATAGTAGATTTTCCACCTGGGACTGGTGATCAAATTTTAACTGTTACTCAGAGTTTAAACTTGGAAGCAGCAATAATAGTTACCACCCCTCAGGAAGTTGCTTTACTTGATACCGGCAAAGCAGTTAACATGATGAAGCAAATGGAGGTTCCTTATGTAGCAGTCATTGAGAACATGAGTTACCTTATATGTCCGCATTGTGGGAATAAAATTGATCTCTTTGGAGAAGGCGGTGGAGAGAAACTCGCAGAGAAGGAAGGAGTCGACTTCATTGGGAAAGTCCCTATTGACCCCAAGGCAAGGGAAGCAAGTGACAATGGAATACCCATAGTACTTTACGAAGATACTTCAGCAGCAAGGGCATTTATGGAAATTGCCAAAAATCTTGTTAAAAAACTTGAAGAAAGAACAAAAAGCGAGTAAAATTGGGCTTTTGCTCTTTAATTTTCGTTGCTGCTAAGTCTTCTCTAGTGAAAGCGAGGGGATACAGCAGGGAGGGAGATGGAAAGCTTTATCTTTTGAAAACCTCGCCATTCACGGCAGGGTAGGTCACAATAGAGCCTAAAGCTTGAGGGCAAAACTTAAATCCTTTTATTTTTATTTATTTCTTGACCGGGTTGTGAAGGTGATATAATCTGATTTGGTGACGTCAATGAAAAAGATTTTACCAATATTGCTAATGATGCTAGTGTTCCAGCTGGTTTTAGCGGCGGAGTTAGACTTTTACCCAAATGAAAAAGCTTTTGAAAGTTTTCTTGATAATGGAAGGAGTTACCACGTACTTCCAGGTGAGAGTGAATATTCTAAGGCTTGGGCCAAATATTTGGATGAAAAACTCTCGAGATTCAAGGAAAAAGGTGAAGATACGATTGTTCTTGTAGGAAACGTGTATGAAAACCCAAAAATGATGGAATTCTGGCATTTAACGGGTCTTCCTTATGAGGCTTCACTGAAACCTTCAGTAATTGTTCTTGATAATGTGGTGTTTTTCACTGGAAGTGAGGAGAATATATATTTGATTGAAAGGGCCTTTTCTCAAAAGCATGCCTTTAGAACTCAGGAAGTATACGGAAGTCTTTTGATTGGAATTTTACTAGTCATTTTATTTACTTTCATTTTCTCAAAAAATGGGGCCTACACTCATTTTTTCTATATTTTAACAGTAGCTCTCATTGTTCTTTGGTTTTCTAATTCCAATTTGTTTACGATTGATGAAGGATTTGTAAGATCAACGTTTCAAGATGCTTTGCTGGGTAAGGGTGGGACTCCTTTAACATTGGTTCTTGATCTCTATTTCAATACCTACTCTCCAAGTGAAGAGGCCCTTTTTATCCTTCATTTATTTTTGGTATTCTTGATTGCAACTTTATCATTTTTTATTGTCCCAAAGTCATACAGGGAACTTGGTTTTGTGGTTTTTGGACTCACTTTCGCATCCCCTACTTTTCGACACTCCCTTGAGAACTTTAATGAATCCCTATTTGAGGTATTTGCCCTTGTAATTGTGTTGGGAATAATTTTGAATGCAATGTTTACTGAAGAAACCACTAAATCAATAAAACGAATCGCGGTTTTATCGTTTATCACCACTTTTGGGGCTTTAATATGGCCATATTTTGTTTTAATACCTTTTTTCATGTTCCTGGCATTTCCGACAAAATCTATGAGGAATTACTTATATTTAGGTCTCACGGTAATTGGGCTTCTTGTTGGAAATCTTTACTTCAAAATACCTTTCCCTAAATGGCCATTAGATGCGAACTTCAATTACTTAATGCTGTTTGTAAAAGAGGACTTTATCCAGCTCATTTTAATCATTTATGCCGTATTTAATTTTAAAACATTGGTAATGAGGATGAAAGGTGGTAAAGCCCTTCTCTTTTGGTTATTCCTCAGTTTGTTGGTCTTGTTGCCCGTTATTCCAGAAATCTTTCCGGCCCTTATTTTGGTATCATCAGGCCTTGTCATACGTTTAATCCTTCTTTTCCAAACCTCCTCCTTGGGAGGAGAGGGTAGTCTGCAGGGACTCTAACTTTTTAGAAAAGTAAAAAGGAAAGTTATTCGGAGAATTTAATTGCACCAAAAGTCGCCGATCTCACATAGGGTCCAATCTCTTTTATTATCCCCGGGGCTTGAGTGCCTTTTTTAAGAACCAACAAAGTCTCCATCAATCCAAGCTCCTCCAGGCGTATAACATCCATGGAATGCCCTGTTTCTAGAAGGGCCTTTTCAATATTCTCACTTACTGTACCAGTGACGAAAATTTTATCGTGGCCATCGCTCAACCATTTTTCTATTTTCTTAACCTGCTTTTCTGTAAATTCTGCTTCGACTTCTCTTGTGCCAAACTCTACTTTTTTTATCTCAATTTCAATAGGGAGGTAATCTACCCATCCAAATTGTCTTATCATTTGTCGAACTGGTTTTTCCCCAAATATGGATTTAAGATAATAAAGAGGAATGAGGGCATCTTTTGGAGTAGGTGAAAAGACACCTATATCAGTATATATTCCATATCCAACTTTTCCTAAGTCTATAAAGCGTCCTTTATATGTCTCCCTTTCTTTAATGCTGTTTAGCTTATATGGAACTTCTCCAAATTCTTCTCTAATGAGATTTGTGGAAATTTCTGTATCTTCTCCTTCGAGTGTTATTTTTGCCCATTGCTTTTGAGTGATTCCTATTTTCCAAGAAACTTCTAAATCTCCAATAAGAGAATCTAGTTTTTTATCAAGTTTCTGAAAACCACTTCGATCTCCATAAATTTTCTCAAGAATGACTATTTCCATCTTATCATCCCCGCAGTTCATTAGTACTTAAAAATCAAGCTTTAATTCCAAGTTCTTTTTCAAGTTTCTTTATTCTTTCTTGAAGTTCTTTCACGACTTTGGTGTTATCATATTGCATGAGCATTTCTCCACATAGGGGACATCTGAATTCATATTCCATGGCCTCATCAAAAGTCAACCTTGGATGACCCGGAGTCCCACAATGATAGTAGATTTCTTTAGTTTCCTCTTCAAGGGCTTCTTTAAGTTTCTTTAACTCTTGCATTTTTTTGCTTCTTATTATATCGGATAGTCTTTTTGTTTCTAGATGCCAGTAATAGTAATACCATCCCGTATCCTTGTCTCTAGTTCTCCTAAACTCTGCCAACTGATTATCATAGAGGGAATACAAAATTTTACGTACTGTGTTTACTCTTATCCCTGTTATCTCTGCGAGTTCTTCATCAGTAGCTTCGACTTTCTTTTCTAGGGCTTTAATTACTTCTTTAGCTTCTTCCCCCCCAATTTCCTCCACGAACTTTAGGAGTTCCTTGTTTTTTCTTCTTGCCATTATTAAGCCCTCCAAATTAATGGATTTTAATCTAAAAATTGCTTTTCATGCCTCTTTTGGTAATTCTACTTATATAATATGAATCTAATCCTATATATAGATTTTTGTCGAAAAGAGGGGGTTAATGTATAAAAAAGAGCATCAATTTAATCGGTAAAATATTCATCAACAAGCTCTTTTGCTGAAGGTTTGTAAAGTTCTAGGATTTCAATATTCTCTATAACATTTCCTTCTCTAAGGGTGAGCTTGACTTTCCCACCATACACCTGTAAGTCAAGAAGGCCATAAATAGCATCCTCAGCTTCAAGGGGAGTCTTAAACTTCATTATATACTCTCCACTTTCGTCGATAAGTTTAACCCAGTACTCATTCTTCCGTTTGAATGGTCTAGTAACTTTAGGTTTAAACTTCTCGATTGTAATTTCCAATTAAGCCACCTCCATGATATCATTGCCATTTAGGGGTGCTTATTGCTCTTTCTATTGTTTACTCTTTTACCATTTTTAAGCCTTTGCCCAGTAACCTGTTTCACCTCGAAGGGCGAGGCTTCGTGAGGGCTCATCAGAACCACTTCCACTAGTTTAGAGTGTTCGCATCTCTACTCTTTTGGATGGGGTCTTCTCACTCAGGTGAACTACTCCTCGCTTACGCAAGGAGTTTCGTGAGGAGTTTGCTTCCCACGGGCCGGTTCACACGACCACTACCCCCTATCCTGCCGGAATCAAGAGTTACTTTACACCAACCCTTATGGGCCGTCCAGCCTTACGGCTGTTACGAGGTCGTTATATTCTGTGTTCTCACAGTATTTAAACCTTCCCCACCCTCTCGGAGGGGATCTTGCAAACAACGAGGAGATAAAAAACCATTATCTTTATTTGTGTTTTTTGTATGAATAAGTTCAGGGGGAGCACGATGTATGCCATTGAAGTCAACAACTTAAAAAAATATTATCCCAAAAAGATTCCTTTTCCATTTAGGAAGGTAGAATGGATTGAGGCGGTTAAAGGGATAAGTTTTAAGGTTAAAAAAGGTGAATTATTTGGTTTCTTGGGCCCAAATGGTGCTGGAAAGACCACTACAATAAAGATGCTTACCACACTTTTGGAGCCAACAGACGGTAGTGCAAGAATCTTAGGCTATGACATAAGAGAAAATACACGGGAAATTAGAAGGAGGATAAATCTCGTTGCTGAGGGAGAACGAACCCTTTACTGGCGTTTAAGCGGTTATGAAAATCTAAAATATTTTGCGAGAATATACTATGTATCTAAAGAGGAGGAAAGGGAGAGGATTGAATCTCTCCTTAAACTTGTAGGATTATGGGAAAAGCGTAATGATTTAGTAATGAACTACTCCCGGGGAATGAAGCAACGACTAGCGATAGCAAAGGCCTTAGTGAATGATCCGGAGGTACTTTTTCTGGATGAGCCTACTTTAGGATTGGATGTCCAAAGTTCAATTTTCGTTAGAGAGTTCGTGAGAAAACTTGTTGATGAGCAGGGAAAGACAGTCCTCTTAACAACCCATTATATGGCTGAGGCAGAACAACTTTGTGACAGGATTGCTATAATTGACCATGGAAAAATAATAGCTCTTGATACTCCGGATAATCTCAAAAAGCTGGTTATGAATGAAGATGCAGTCGAAATTCGTCTTAAAGGAAACGTGCCTGAGGAGACCCCCTGGAGACTAGCAATTGTTGAACGAGATATGGAAAGTAATGTTACGGTCCTTAGGGGCCCAGTAGATGAAGAAGAGTTATCAAAAGTTGTAGAATGGTTGGTTAGGAGAAAAGCGAAGATAATAAGTGTTGAACAAAAAGAGCCCACTCTAGAAGATGTTTTTATAAGACTCACAGGCAGGGGGTTGAGGGATTGATCCTCTCTGCAGTCGTAGAAAAGGAGTTTCGAATGTTCTTTCGATATCCTCTTAGGGTTATAAGCTCTATACTGGTTGGTATAGTGTTTCTTTTACAGTTTGTCTTTTTTGGGCAAGCTGTTCTTGGAGGACGTTATTCTGCTTTATTGGAAGTTTCTACCGGCATGGGGGATTATCCTACTTATGCATTAATAGGGTATGTGCTATGGTGGGTTTCTGTGTCTCCAATGGAGGCTTATGTGTGGGGGGTGAGGAGAGAACTGCAGAGGGGAACATTTGAAATGAACATTCTTTCCCCAGCAAAAATTGTGGAATTGTTATCTGGACTGGCCATTAGTTGGCTTCTCATGGATTCTGTTCTTATGATGATAGTTTTTGCAATTGGTGTAGTGATCTTTGCTATTCCTCTTACCCTTTTAATCATTTTAAAATCCCTTCCAATTGTGGTTGCTTCATTGATAGCTTTTTTGGGATTTGGCTTTGTATTTGCGGGACTAGTCATGATGTTGAAAAACATAGGGCCATTTGCTCAGATATTTGAATTTGCCATGTTATTCTTCTCGGGAGTGTTCTTCCCATTAAATGTTATGCCCAAAGCCATGATAGCTTTTTCAAAACTCTTCCCATTAACTCATGCTGCCGCTGTTGTAAGAGGTCTCTTTGTTGGTAAGGGGTACTTAGAAGTTTGGGGAGAGGTAGCTTGGCTTTTAGTCTTGATTCCAGTTTACTGGGGAATTGGTTATTTAATCTTTAAATGGGCCGAAAGGATTACAAGGGTGATTGGATATGGAGGCTATTAATGAGCTTAGAGCACTATATGGGGTTGCAGTGAAAAACTGGCGTATTTTCACAAGCTATAAACTTTGGTTAGTGAGTGATGTGATGATGGGCTTCTTTTTTGTTGGTCAGGCCCTGTTGATAGGAATTGGATTAACTGGTGAGAGGAATTCTCGGGCCCTCCAACAGATCACAGGGTATGCAGATTATGTGACCTTTGCAGTTCTTGGTTTTATGGTTCTTGGATTTGGTCTTACATTTTTAAGTGGATTTGTGTGGAGTGTAGTTGATGAATTGTATGCAGGCACCCTCGAGTATTCCTTTGCGGCTCCAATGAGAAGAATAACCTTCTTCATGGGGAATGTACTCACACGACTCTTTCTATCTTTTCTTTACATGAGTGTTTATGTTCCTATTTTTATCTTGCTCTTTGATGTGCGGTTTAACTTCCTAAATTTTGTGAAAGCCCTTCCCTTCCTTTTAATTGGTGCAGTAGGGATGATTGGTCTTGGAATGGCAGCAGCAGGGTTAGTGCTTTACTTAAAAGATCCGGGTCCATTTATAACAATACTTGAGATGCTTGTATTTGCATTGAGTGGAGCAATGTATCCAATCTCTATTCTTCCTATGGGCCTCCAAGTATTGGCAAAGGCATTACCATACGCTCCGACCAGCGAAGCAGTTAGAAAAATCGTGGCTTACGGGTACACTGCCTCTGTTAATGAGATATCATATTTAATGCTCCTTTCTGGGTTTTATGCAATAATAGGTTACTTATCTTATAAATGGAGTGAAAAACAAGCCAGAACTGTGGGATTAAAGAGCTATTAAAATGGGAGTCCTATATTAAGTTCCTTGGCTTTCTTTTTAATTTCTTCAATGCCTATTATTGGGGTTCTGGCTCCTACTTTCTGGACACTTAAATATGCTAGGAAAGTTCCTAAAGTGGCAGCTTCTCTCAATCTCCATCCCTTTATTATACCATAAATAAATCCGGCATCGAAGGCATCTCCGGCCCCTGTGGAGTCGATAACTTTAGCACTTAATCCTTTGACTTTGAAGGTTTCTCCTCTTTCATTTCGGAGCAAGGCACCGCCCCCATTCAGGGTTATTATTAAATTTTTGCTTTTTACAGCTTGGAGATTCTCTAGACCTCCATATTTTCTTTTGAACTCATCCTCATTCATCAGAAGGTAGGTGATCTTATCTTCAACTGATTTGGGAAGTTCTGCCTCTCCTATATCGAGAAAAACAGGGATATTCCTCTTATGGGCGAATTTCACTGTCTTTTCTATAATTTCTTTTGGATTTGAAGACATGTGAACGTATCTTGCTCTTGATAAGTATCCCAAATCAATTTCTCGGTGGGCGTTTGCCCCCAGATGTTTGACGATTCTTTTATCTTCGCCCTTTATCATAGATATTGCTATACCAGAGGGCTCGTTCACCACTTTAATTCCTTCTACATCAACTCCTATTTTTTTGAAGTAATTTATATGGGCCTCTCCAATCTCGTCATTGCCCACAGCACCGATAAATCCAACTCTGAGTCCCATTTGAGAGAGCCAAGAGGCAGTATTGCCTGCAGCCCCACCTAATCCAAAATGAGCGCCTTTAGCAATTACTTTTTCATGAAATTCAGGAAATCTCTCTACTAAAAGAGTGATATCATAGTTAAGGTTACCAATTGCAACTACATCAAACACTTTTTCCACCTCGCTCTTTTTTGTAGATTAATAGATTTATTTTTTTCGGATGGAGAGACTTTTTCCATAAGGGTAGGTCACACCTTTTCTCTATTTCATTGTTTTCTTGTGTGCACTAGCGAATAAAGAAATGCTTTTATACTTGGATAGTTAAATTCAAATGATGTTCTAAACATTTAGATTGTGGGTGATATGAAATGGAAGATAGGTTAGAAAATGTCCTTAATTGGGCTCTAGAGAAATTTAAAGCAGAGTATATTGAAATCCGATATGAAAATGTAAACAAAAATACACTTGAGCTCAAGGATGGTACATTTACAACTTTCGCTGGCAAAGGCCAAATGGGAGTTGCCATTAGGGTTCTAGCAGATGGCGCATGGGGATTTGCATCAACAAACAGGCTTGAACAGCTTGAAAATGCTATAGAAAGTGCATATAAGCTTGCAAGGGCGACAGCAAAGGCCAAAAAAGAGAAAATTCAGCTTGCAGAGGTTAAAGCACATCAAGATATTGTAAAAAGTAAAATGAAAGTAAAACCCAGAGAAGTTCCAATAGAGGAAAAAGTGGAAAGGTTGGCAGAGTTAGAGGGCCTTCTCAAAGCAGATAAATCGATAAAATCTACATGGCTTCGCTATGAGGATGCAAGTGGTGAAAAGATTCTTCTGACAAATGAAGGTACAAAGATAAAGTGGGATCTTAACTATGTTTGGCAATATGTTTGGGCCACAGGTAAAGAGGGAGAAAAACTTGCTGCAGCAAGGGATGAAGTAGGAGCAGTTGAACATGGCTGGGAGCTCTTTAAGGAGAGAGAACCAAATGAGGAGGTTGCCAAAAGGGTTCTCAGAAAGGTTCATGCCCAGCTTCAAGGGGTTGTTCCTAAGAGGGGAGAGTTCCCAATAGTGGCAGGTCCTATAGTTGTTGGCATCATAGCTCACGAGGCCCTCGGGCACTTGGCTGAGGCAGATTTAACTATAAATTCGCCATTTAAAGATCTAATAGGAAGAGAAGTTGCACCAGAACATGTCACAATGAGTGAGCGCATAGTTGAAGGTGGATTTGGTAACGATAAATACGACGATGAAGGAGTGCCAGTTAAGGACATTCATATAATTGAAAATGGGACTCTCAAGCAAATAATGCTGAACAGGGAATATGCTCACAAATGGGGTATGGAACCCAATGGCCATGCAAGGGCCGAGAATTACACATATCCTCCAATAATAAGGATGCGCAATACTATTTTTGAACCCAGAGACTGGAAGTTTGAGGAGATGATAGAGGACATTAAGTTTGGTTATTATGTGGTCGATTTCAGAGGAGGTCAAGCACAGCTTAATTCGGCATTCCAGGTTGGAGTTCAAGAGGGTTATATGATAGAGAATGGTGAAATAACGAAGCCCATAAGGGACACTTCAATAAGCGGGATTGCAATTGAGGCCTTAAAGAAGATAAGTGCTGTAGGAAAAGACTTTGGCCTTGAGATGGGAAGATGTGGGAAGGGACAGAGTGCTTTTGTTAGCTCTGGCGGTCCACATATGCGCTTTGATGGAGGAATAATAATAGGGTGATGAAAATGGAAGAGCTAATTCGTTTTGGAGAAAAATTCTTCGATGAGCTTGAGATTGCTATTTACAAAAATAGGGATGCAAGCGTGAACATAGAACTTAACGAGGTTTCATCCTCCATGCTGAGGGAAAGGGCCGTTACCGTGATTCGGGGTGTTAAGAGCAAAAAACTTGGGGTTTCAATAGTTGATACTGGAAATAAAGAGAAAATCAAAGAGGCTATAGAAAGAGCTTACAAGATGGCAAAACTCAACAAACCTGATGAAAAGTGGACTTCACTTCCAGAGCCCGGAAAATATAGGGAACCGAGAAAAGTTGACAAGGAGCTTAAAGAGGTCTCTCCAGACTACTTTGTAGATCTTGCAAGGGAAGGGATAAGCCTTGCACTGGAGGAGCAGGGAATAGTTGTTGCAGGTGGTGCTGGTGGAGTAGAATGGGGAGAAAGTTTAATAATGAATTCTCATGGTGTAAATGTGTCTCAGGAAGGAGGAGGGGCTTTCTTCTATCTTGAGCTTGTAGGGATGAGAGAAGGGAGAGTAACTCCCGGAATATTTGACTTTGATGCAAAGCTTTCTCTTAATCTCAACGTTGAAGAAGTTGTTAGAAAAGCTCTTCAAAAAGTTAAATGGGCGTTCAATGTTAAGAAAAGCAAAACAGAGGAAGCAAGAGTAATTTTGGAGCCATGGGCCATTTCAAGTCTTTTATCCTACGCTCTGTTCCCAGCATTCAGTGGTGAAAAACTTGTAAAAGGCACTACGCCATTAGCCAATAAGGTAAATGAAAGTATTTCAAACGAGCTCCTCACAATCTATGATGACCCACTCCATGAGCTCAGCATAAATCCTGTTATAGCAGATGATGAAGGAGTCCCAACTAGGAAAAATGTGTTAGTTGAAAAGGGAGTTTTCAATGGTTTTATCTGGGACAACTATTGGGCGAAGTTACAAGGAGTCGAAAGCACTGGAAATGCAAAAAGGAGCCTAGCTACTGGAGGGATAAGCATAGGGTTCCACAATGTTATCATTGAAAAGGGCAAGAAGTCACTAGAGGACCTTGTGGGTGAGATAGACCACGGTTACTTAGTGGATGGATTTCAAGGGGCCCATTCGAGCAACCCAGACAATGGAAACTTTGCAGTGGTGGCTAATCCGGCCTTTCTGATAAAAGATGGAGAAGTGAAAGGTTCAACGGTTTTCATGATGAGCGGAAATATCTACGAGCTGTTACCCAGTCTCTATGAGGTTAGTAAAGAGCAGAGAGTACTTCCTTTTGAAGGCAGTATGATTGTGCCAGCAATGGCCTTTGAGAACGTGAGGATAGCAGGCAAATAGGGGAGTATTTCGTTATTTTTTGGTGGATTTATTTTTATCCTCCTGGAAGACCCCTTCCGAAAGGGTGGGGTAGTTCACTTTTAACAACTTTTTCAGGGTGGAATGATTTCAAGTATTCTCGAGAGAATCAATGTGCTGTCTGAAGATTTCTCTTTAATCAACATCTTTAAAAACCCACCGTGGAATCCACTAAAGGCGAGAAAAAGGAAAAGTGAGAAAAGGTGAGAGAAAATGAGGAATCCATTTGAAAAAATGCCTACTATCCTTTTGGCAGATGAGATCATTGATAAAGCTTTTAGGCGGGCTGAAAAAGCAGCTTCTGCTTTTACTCCAAGGGGCAACATAATCAGTAAGGCGAGACAAAGGGAAGAGCTTAGAGTAAGAACTGTTTCAAATGTTATTAGGGACAATCTTAGGAAAGTTCTTGATAGAACACCCGGGGTTTCAACCCTCCCTCCTTTTTACCAGGAGCTTCTTGATACTCTTGTGGACAAAAGAATGTTTCATAAGGCCTTAGCATCAATAAATTGGGCGATAAAAACCATTAGAGGTCTTGAGGAGAGATACGTGGAAAAAATAAGATACTCGAGAGATCCGAAGGAGATTGCAAAATTAAGGAGGGAATTCTACGGTAGGGCAGCAAGTATTTTGAAGGACATAAATGATAACCTTGAATATTTGAACAAGGCCAGAGACGTCTTAAAGGATATGCCAGTAATTGACCTTACTCTTCCCACGATAGTTATTGCAGGCCATCCAAACGTGGGTAAGTCTACACTCTTGAGAAAGCTCACAAACGCTAAACCAGAAGTTGCCACATATCCTTTCACGACAAAGGGGATAAATGTAGGTCAATTCGAGGAGCATTGGTTGAAATACCAAGTCATAGATACTCCGGGTCTTCTGGACAGGCCGCTAAGTGAGAGAAATGAAATTGAAAAACAGGCAATTTTGGCCTTAAGGCATCTGGGAAAGTTGGTTATCTACATCTTTGATCCAAGTGAGTACTGTGGTTACCCTATAGAGGCTCAAATGCACCTTTTTGAAGAGATATATGAAGAGTTTGGAGACTTTCCATTCATAGTAGTGCTCAACAAGACTGATATTGCCAATGAGAATAAGATGGTGAAGATTGAGGAATTCCTAAGGAAGAAAGGTGTTGAACCTCTAAGGATTGCGGCAGAGAAAAATATTGGAATAGACGAATTAAAAAAGAGAGTTCTACAAATACTTAAACCAGAGATGGAAGCTATTGCCCGCAGTATGGGCAAAACTGAAGGTGAATAGGCTTAAGAGCTCCACAATGCTCACACTTTTCTTTTAACTTTGCTCCACAATTAGGGCAGTTAAGGTAGTCGTCTTTTATTGGGAATCCACAGTTGTAGCATTTGTTTTGGGCAATTCTCCTTTTATAAACTCTTTCGGGCTTGAAATACTCCTTTCTGAGATAGTAAAGGGCTGCAAGTGTTGCCACAGCTCCAAAGAGACTAATACCTATAATATGAACTATGTTCCATATTGCCGAGAGAGTCAGGTAGATGAGAAGTAATGCTGAATATGCGATCAGCGATGAGGTGTAAATGTTTTTGTACTTTCTGAGAAGGAGCAGTGATATCACGAAAATTGGCAGAACAAATGCAAGTTTAAGCATTAAAACCTTGAGTCTATACACTTGATATGCTCGGTTGTATTCTTCATTCGCGTTTTGCATCAACTCTTGAATCTGTGAGCTCAGCTCTTGTAGCTTATTGTGAACATCATCATAAGCACTTTTTGCTCCAAGGTATTTTAAATAAGCTTTTTCATATTCCTCCTTTGCTTTCAAATATTCCTGTTCAAGCTCCTTTGTTGCATTTCCACTCTCAAGTGCAACCCTATATTCTTCCCTTTTGAAAAGATAAACCCTCTCAACTTCCGTAAGATTACTTTCAGCCTTCTTGTATCCCTCATAAAGCCCTCTATTAAGCTCCATTAGACGACTTTGGTTTTCAAGAAGAGGTGTTATGCCATATTTTTCTTGGTAGTATGTATAATCTGGTCTTTGAGGGATATTTTCAAGCTCTCTCAGAAAATTTATGCTCGCTAAGAGAAGGAATGCAACAAATAAACTTGCCAATATTTTTTCAAGTCGTGAATATTCCATTACTTACACCATTATAAAATAAACACTGACGTATATAAGCAATTCGCAGAAAAAGAGAAAAATCAAGCGCTTTCTTCTTTTAGAAGAACTGCATTTACAATACCATCTTGGCCTGGTCTTGAAGTTACTAAGGCCTTTCCAATCTCTGTCTGGACAATTGCACCCTTTGTGACTATATTTCTCCTAACGTATTGTCTATTAGCCGGGTTCTCCACAACGCTGATTATCTTCACTTTTTTACCCTTTCCATTCTCGAAGACATTTGCATAGAGGGTCTTGACGAGTCTAACCTTTCTGTTGCCTCCATACGTTCTTATGATTTTCCTTTCTTCATTCTCTTCAACTACCCTAGTTAGTGCTGGTTCTCTTCCAAGCTCTCTTTTTCTCTTCTTTCTTGTGAATATGATTCTTCCACCTGAAGGTTTTTTTAGTGATCTTCCTTGCCAGATAGCCATAACTCTCACCTCATGATGATCTTAACCCTATGGGCATTTTAGAAATTTGCTTATAAATCTTTTCCTATAGGGGCAAATCATTAGGGCAAGTTGGGCATCATTTCCTGAATCTATTAGGTATTATTGTAAAAACAGGGGACTTGGATTTTCGTAACTTTCTAAGACTACATGGGTTGTCATTCTCTCTATTTCTGGAAATTTTTGGAGTGTGTTATACAAAAAAGAACTTAATTCTTCAGTATTTCTAAAAAATGCTCTAATTATTATGTCGGTTTCTCCTGTAACATCCCAAACATGGGTAACGTTTGGTAAAGTAGATATTTTTTTAGCAATTTTTTGGGAAAGTGATCGCTTTGCTTTTACCTCTATAAGGGCCTCAACGTTATACCCTAACTTCTTGTAGTTTATATCTATCGTAAACCGCTTAATTATACCCTCTTTTTTCATAGCTTGTATCCAGTTATGGCACGTAACAGAACTTACTCCGGATATTTTGCTCAATTTTCCATAAGTTTCCCTAGAGTTTTTGTGCAATTCTCTGAGCAATCTCAAGTGTAAATTATGTAATTTAAAATTCTTCATAAATTCACCACCTAATGTTAGTTTTAGCTTAAAATTCTTAAATTTTTCGCTGTCTTTTTTTTTGTTATAACAATTTAATATTA